>Ga0116155_10003230_pt1 | contig 10859 bp, 8 predicted proteins | sample AD_UKC032_MetaG_FD_89890 | JGI IMG/M metagenome (GOLD analysis project Ga0116155, IMG submission 89890) | Active sludge microbial communities of municipal wastewater-treating anaerobic digesters from USA - AD_UKC032_MetaG | ecosystem: Engineered > Bioreactor > Anaerobic > Digestate | place: USA... | reverse complement strand
CGTCTTCGGTGAAGAGGCCTGCCTCATCGAGAGCCTCGAGGCAGCTCTTCTCCCATGCAGGGTCACGTTCCTTCCTCAGAAAGCTGAAGCTGCCGTTCTCATTTCTGAATTCCGTGAAGTGCGTCGTTTCATCAGGGTGATAGATCTCTTTTTTGTCATAGCGAAACCTGAGGATGGCTGCAGGCATACCTGTGACTGTACGCTCAACCGTCAGGTAGGCACTCTTTGCTGCATCGGCGTGTTCCATTGAGAATCCTGTGCCGGTGACCCTGTGACTGTTGACCACCTGAAGCACGAAGGTTGAAAAATACTTTTCTGCAGTTGCCTCCGGGATTGTGATTTTCTCCCTTGTCAGGAAGGGCTTTATCTTTGAGCCTTCGATATCTTCAATGAAGTGTATGTTGTACCCGGCCCTGATTACGCATGGTTTGTTTGAGAGTACCTCTACCTGGACTCCACGCAGTTGGACAGGACGTCCGGCAGACTCAATTATCAGGCTGTAGCTGGTTGACTCCCGGGTGCGGTCGAACCTGAATACCGGTCTGGCTTCAGCGGGAATAACGGTAAGCCTGTCCTCCGGGTGGAGTGATGTGATCTTCGTCTTCTGCAGGAACACAGGCACCTCTTCATTCAGCGCTATCTTAAGACATTGGCATATCCTCGATTCGATATAAGGTTTGATAAGCTCCTCGAAAACCCTGTCGGTGACATTTTCGGTGAATTCCTTTACGCTGCGGTGCTTCGAGAAGAGCTTGTAAAGATTGCGGTCAGAGTATTCATTCACAAGCCTGACGGCCTCCCGCTCCTCGTTGTCAAGACCTGCAAGGGTGGCGCTGTTAGGGAAAGGGGAGAGAGCTTCGCCGATTGAGTAATAGTCACGGCCCGGCATCTTCTCAAGCATGTAGGGCATGCATACTGACCCCCATGTCCGGTGATGAGTCAGGATAAGTGCAAAGAGTCTTTCTCTCTCTTTGGGGAAGGGGGGCTGCATGGTCGGATAAAATAAACCTGCAATTTTGAAATTCCCCGGGTAAAATCAAAGCGCCTGAAGCAAATAATTATTCATTAAAGGATTATTTATATCTTTCCATGCTTGAATAAAACCGGAGAATGCGATGAAAAGGGCACTTATAATCAGTTTCTTGTTGTGTATCACTCTTCTGGCGGCGTCGCAGGAGACACCGCTCAATTCGGGCTGGAAGGCCAAAAGGGTGTCCGAGGTGAGTCTTGACGGATTTCAGCTGACGGCTGAGGAACCTGATCTTACAGGATGGATGAATGCCACCGTTCCCGGGACCGTGCTCACAACCATGGTTAAAAACGGACTGTTCCCTGATCCATGGTATGGATTGAATAACAATGAGATACCTGATGTGTTTGAAGCTGGCAGGGATTATTACACTTTCTGGTATTTCACAAGGTTCTCATCCGAAAGCCTGGATTCAACAAGGCAGGCATGGCTTAACTTCAGGGGGATTAATTACCGTGCAGAAATATATCTTAACGGTAAACTGATAAGTGACGGCGCACATGAGGGCATGTTCCTCCGGAAGAAAATCAATGTCACCTCAATCCTGAACAGTAAAGGGCCAAACAGGCTTGCAGTAAAGGTAGAGCCTCCGCTGAATCCTGGCAACCCCAACGGAGGCCAGGGTGGCGATGGTACAATAGGACGTGATGTCACAATGCAGTTCACGGCAGGCTGGGACTGGATTGCCCCTGTCAGGGACAGAAACACCGGGATCTGGGATGCTGTAACGATTGAAGTGACCGGTGACATAGACCTCAGGAACGGCTTTGCACGGACCAGGGTGCCGGGAGACCGTTTGCCCGGAGAACTGCAGGATCCGGCATTCGTAACCTTCTCAGCAGAGTTGGTAAATCCCACCGACAGGTTAGTGGAGGGAGAGATTGCCGTAGCTTACATGGGCGCTACTGACAAGAAAAAGCTTAAGTTATTGCCTCATTCAACGGTTACATTCACCTTCCCCGAGAAGAAACAGACTGATCCCAGGATATGGTGGCCCAACGGCATTGGACAACCTGCAATTTATCCGGCGGTGATAACCTTCCATGACAAGAAGGGTAACACGCTCGACCGGGAGGATTTGTCGTTCGGGTTCCGCGAGGTTGGAAGCTACTTTGATGATTCAACAGGGGCCCGCATCTTCAAAATCAACGGGCAGAAGCTATTCATCAGGGGCGCCAACTGGATCGCTTCCGACGGGATGCTCCGGCTCAGCCAGGAGAGGTACGAGGCTGAGGTGAAGATGCATGCCGAGATGAACATGAACATGATCAGGGTATGGGGCGGATCAATTACCGAGAGGCCGGAGTTCTATGATGCCTGTGACAGGAACGGTATCCTTGTCTGGCAGGACCTGTGGATTACCGGTGACTGCAACGGCAGATGGCTTGATACGCTCAGGAAGGCTGACAGTCAGGAGGTGAGGCGACTCTATCCGGATGACGATTCTCTTTTCCTCCGGTCCGTGGAAGACCAGGTCAAGATGCTCCGGAACCATCCATCGCTTTTTCTCATCTGCGGGGGAAATGAGTTCCCGCCACCACCGGAACTTGACACGCTGATACGCAAGAAGCTCGAGGAGATTGACGGCACCAGGATCTACCTGGATGAGTCCACCTCCTCCTATCTGCTGCGCAATACAATCGGCGGTACTGCCGACGGACCGTACAATATAAGGGAGCCGCTCTGGTTCTTCACCGAGAAATGGCATCCCTTCAATCCTGAGATCGGGTCGGTGGGTCTGCCAAACATCGAGGGACTGAAGAAGATGATGGATGAGAAGGATCTTGTGGTTCCTGCTGGCAAAGAGGTGAACGAAGTATGGAGATATCATAAATACATGGGTTACGGCGGGATGATTGAACAACTTGGAGAACCCGGTGACCTTGCTGATTTCGTGCAAAAAGCCCAGCTGCTGAATTATGAGCAATACCGGGCCCTCGTCGAAGGATATACATCACACATGTGGGACTGGTACACCGGGTTCCTGATCTGGAAGAGTCAGAATCCCTGGCCCGCGCTGAAGGGACAGTTTTACGACTGGTATCTCGATCAGAATGCAGGGTTCTACGGTTTCAAACACGGGGCTGCACCTGTTCATATGATGTTCAATCCCGCTGACTCCTCGGTTTATGTGATCAATTCAACTCCCAGGGAGCGTAAGGGCCTCAGGCTGGAAGCCAGGCTGACTGACGAGTCCGGTAAGGAGATATGGAAACAGGCCAGTGAGACAGCAGTTGAAGGCAACAGCATCACACGTCTTTGGGATCTGGATTTGCGTAACGGGCCTGCTGTTGTTCAGTTCCTGAATATGCGCATCACCTATGTGTCAACCGGGCTTCCTCTGGATAATAATACATACTGGTTCCCCCGGGATGGTGAGAGGAAGAACCTGACCGGGCTGACCGAAGCAAGGGTAGTGGGACAGATGATGAAAAGCAGCAAGGGGATATTTAATGTTGATCTCGCCAACAGCGGCAACGTGGCTGCCTTCTTTGTACGGATTAAAGTATTGCGCGCCTCCGACGGTGAGATGGTTACCCCTGTTTTTACTGACGATAATTATATTGTTTTGCTGCCCGGAGAGAAGAAGAGCATCCGCGTGGATGTTACGGGTCTTAAGGAAGCAGACCGCAACACACCCCTGGTGCTGCACCTGGAGGGATTCAACCTGCAGCCGGTGATGATAAGGTTGTAAAAGTCTGAAAGTCTGAAGGTCTGAAAGTCTGAAAGTCCGGCCGGCTTTTGTTATCGTCTTGCGGTCTTGCGGTCCCTGATTGCCAGCTGAGGACTATCCGACTCTGCTTATTTCTTCAAGCCTGGAATGATTGAGGATGATTATACTCTTTTCTGACAGCCTGATCAGGCCGTCTTTTTCGAAGCTCTTCAGAACCTTGACTGCCCCCTCGGTTGAAATACCGGCAAAGTCAGCCAGCTCACGCCTCGAGAGGTGCCTGGTTATATCTTCCCCTCCGAAGTTCTCCGGGGCAAGGCTCAGCATCACCGCAGCCATGCGCCCGTTGGTCTGCTGATGCAATACATGGTCAAGGGAGGTGTAAAGCCTTGAGTTGTGCTCGCAGTAGCGACCAATTATGCTGAAGGCAAAAGCTCCGTTATTCTTTACCAGTGCGGCAATTGCCTCTTTTTCTATCAGGAATCCCGTCGTCTCCGTTACTGCCACAACCGAGTAGCTGAAGGTGTTGCGGTTGAAGACAGCTGAGAGGCCGACCATCTCGCCCGGACGAATGATCCGCAGATTGTAGTCGCGTCCGTTACTGCACTCAATGTACTGCCTTGAGTATCCGCTGAAGATAAAAATTACGTAAGATGCAAAAGCACCCTGCTTGGTCAGGTTTTCACCGCGGCGGAAAACTACCTGCACACGGCTGTTGCGGACCAGGTCCGTTTCCTCGGGGGTAAGCGCAGAGAAACAGGGCAGGGTGATGTCGCAAACAAATTCATTGGCGGTATTGCTGATTGTCTTCATCTCGTTCAGGTGAAAGGCAAATTTAAGAATTAACGGGCATTATTGTCTAAACATGTTAATACATTGACAATAAGTAGTTTAATAGAGTCAGGTTGGCGTATGTCAACTTTTTGATTGTCGCATTTCAACTTCAGGTATGATGTGCAGGGCAGCTTTTTACTCCGATGCAGGGGACAGAGGATGTACCTTTGCATCAAATTTAACGAACTTATGAAACACAGGATAGAATCTGCCTGGCAAGGCAAAATGAAATTTGATACTGAGGTCAACGGACATCACTTCTTCATGGATCAGACCGGTGAGAACGGTGACAACAGCGGACCGCGCCCTAAACCTCTCATGCTTGCTGCACTGGCAGGATGCACAGGTATGGATGTGATATCGATTCTGAAAAAGATGAAGCAGGATGTTGAGCACTTCAATGTTGTAGTGGAAGGTGACACTGAGGATGAATATCCCAATGCCTATATCAGGATGCACATCATTTATGAGTTCAGGGGCCGGGATCTTGAGATGGAGAAGATAGAGAAGGCGATCAGTCTCTCGATGGAGCGTTACTGCGGTGTGTCGGCCGTCTACCGCAAGGCGGGGATAGAGATGACGCACGAGGTCAGAATAGTCTGAGAGTCTGAGGGTCTGAGGTCCTGCGGTCCTGTGGTCTTGCGGTCTTGGGGTCCTGCGGTCTTGCGGTCTTGCGGCCCTGCATTAAGGAGTTAGTAAACAATAAAAAAGTAAGAATATGCTTTACACAAATTTGAATCATGTAGAGACTGCTGCGCAGCTCGAAAAGGTTATCAGTGAGAATGAGAACGTAATGGTCTGCTGCGGCAGGATGGGCCCGATGTGTATCCCGGTTTATGGAATCATGGAGGAGCTGGAGCAGGTCTACAGTCATGTGAAATTCTACGACATGGAGTTTGACAATCCCGAGGCTCAGGTGATCCGCAATGCACCATTGACCCGCGGTTTCATGGGACTGCCCTACACCGTCTACTATAAGAACGGCAAGATGGTGAAGGCAACATCGAGCATTCAGACTATGCCGCAGGTGAAGGCAATCCTTGACAGCGAGTTTGGTCAGTCCAAATCATAAGCAATGGACAACAGCAGCCATTACAATGTGATCATTCTGGGTGGCGGTCCGGCCGGCCTGACGGCGGCGATTTATCTCTCGCGGGCCAGGTTGAGGACATTGCTCCTCACCGAAGGCACACCCGGGGGCCAGATGACACTGACCCACGAGATTGCCAACTACCCGGGCATTGAGAAGATCAACGGTTACATGCTGGGCTCAGTGATGAAGAAACAGGCAACTGCTTTCGGTGCCGTGGTTAAGGGCAATAGTGAGATCAGCTCCTTTAACCTTGAAGGCACGGTCAAAAGTGTCACTGCCGGAGACGGAAATACTTACACCTCCGATGCAATCATACTGGCCACAGGCGGCCGGTCGCGCACCCTGGGTGTAACCGGGGAGGATACATTCAGAGGCAGGGGAATATCCTACTGTGCCACCTGCGATGGAGATTTCTTCACAGGCAAGGAGATAGTTGTCGTGGGCGGAGGCAACTCGGCGCTCGAGGAGGCTGTCTCACTAACGAAATACGCCACGAAAGTGACTGTTGTTCACCAGTTCGATCACTTCCAGGCATTTCAGTATGCTGTGGATGAGGCAAAGGCCAACCCGAAAATCAGCTTCGTGATGTCATCGACAATCGCTTCGTTCTACGGAGATGAAAAGCTGGAAGGCGTTAAGATCAGGAATCTCATCACTGGCGAAGAGACAGATTTCAAAACTGATGGCGTATTCATCTTTATCGGCTATGTTCCGAACACCGAATGGCTGAAGGGGCATTTGACCATGAACGAGAGAGGTGAGATTACTGCCGGTGCCGATATGTCAACAAATATCAGCGGCGTATTCTCAGCGGGTGATGCCAATGCAAAACGATACAGGCAGGTCACAACGGCTGTTGCAGACGGTACAGTTGCCGCACTGGCAGCCGCAGATTACCTGCATTCACAAAAAAGAAACTAAATGAAATGAAAATGAAAGGATTGATTATAGCTTTAGTTGTTATTGCCGTGGTGGTAATACTGTTCATGCGTTCGTACAACAAGATGAAGAATACTCCCGCTGTGGAGAACAGTGAGCTCATCGAACATCTTACTGCGCAGAACTTTGCACATAAGACGAAAAGCGGTGTTGTGCTAGTTGACTTCTGGGCGGACTGGTGCATGCCGTGCAAGATGATGGCACCGATACTAAACGAGGTGGCTGAGGCGACGGATGGCACTGCAACAATATTCAAACTCAATGTGGATGAACAGCAGCAGGTTGCGGCCCAATTCGGAATCCGGAGCATCCCGACGATGATCCTCTTCAAGGACGGCAAGGAGGTGGAGAGAATTATAGGAGTTAAGTCGAAGGAGGCCGTTATGGCCAGCATAAACAAGGCGAAATAGGAATTCTTTTGTTAACTGTTATGGAGGGCTTTGGCGGGCATCACCTGTCAAGACCCTCTCTTGCTCTGTCATAATCCGGGGCTTCGAGCAGATCGTAGAATCTTGCCGAGGGTTTGAGTCGCCCGAAGGAGTCAAGGTATGCCTCTCTGGTCATCGAGTCCCAGTGGATGGCACCGTTGTAATACTGAATGTTCTGCAGGATGCCCAGCGATGTGAACAGGAGGAAGGCTGCCAGGGTCAGCCTTTGGGTCCACTTTATTTCGCCGGTATTTCGGGTTGCCATGCCCGGCGTCAGCAGTGCTGCTGTTGCCACTGCCATCAGGACGTAGCTGTCAATGAAGGCCCGTTGTCCGAATCCTCCGCCGTACCACCAGCACCACCAGGAGAAGATTATGTAGATGTTCAGGGGAACAAACAGCGTCACTGGCAGGGCGTGAGGTGAGCGCCGTTTCCAGAGGGCGATTATTCCCGCAAAGGCCATGATCATGAGGGGAGTATAGAGGAACAGTCCCTTGCGCCAGCTGAAAAGCCCCTGAATTATTGCAGGGTCAGCAAAGAAGAAGCGTTCATCGCTGCCGTAGGAGAAGTAGAGCCATTGACCGGTCATTTCCTTCCAGTAAATCAACTGCGGCACCCAGACCAGAAATGCTGCCGATACGATTATTGCAAGCTGCCAGTAGCTGAGGAACAGTTCCCCGATTCTGCGGCGAAGGGTTTCAGCCGAGGCGACTCCGTAAAAAAGGAAAAAAATTACGATGATGATATTTGTCGGCCGGATAAGGGTAATAATACCCAGTAATAAACCCAGTCTGAGTGCAGCTGCCGCGGATGGTGAAGGAGGTATATTGTCATATCCGTACCATTTCATGGAATACCAAATAAATGCACTTATAAGTGCAAATGAGTAAACATGTGACATAGTTCCCTGGTAAAGGGTGTACCAGAAGAGGTTTGTGCCGATGACAAAAGCAGCGATGACCAGTGCTGCAACTCCGTCTGTGGAGCTTGCCAGCAGTATTTTTCTCAGGTATATAAGGCCGACTGTAAGAAAAAAGAGTGCTGACAGGAGCAGAAATAACTTATATGGAGGCGAGTAACCGCCGGTGTCGGCTCCGGAGAGGTGCGCAACTGCGTGCCCGGCAAGGAAAAATGGGGTCCAGAGCAGGGAGAGACCCATGCTGGTCTTGATAACGTATTTGCCCTCCGGACCCCTGTCAGGCCAGACTATGAATTTGTGAGAGCCCTTATAGTTGTCCGCGAAGCTCAGTGAGAGATCGTGGTAAATGAATGTTGCCGGGAGGTAGGCATAGTAGGAAATCGCGTCCCATTCTATCACCCGCTTCTCATCCTTCCAATGCTTCTCACTAAGCATCGTTAAGGTCATGATTGTAATAAGCAGAGCCACTGTCAGTGCTGAAATCCATTTTATGTCCTCCAGGCTGAACTTAAGGACCTTGGCGCTAATCCCGAGTCCGTCACCGATGCTGATTTTTTTCCCTTCGCTCTTTCTGCGGGGTGAGAAACTGACAGGCTCCTCGGCGAAAGTGGTTGTGCCGGTGCGCAATGCCTTGAACATCAGTTCTGTCTCAAAGCCGAACCGCTTCTCGCTCAGGTCCAGCTTCTCAAACAGCTCCTTTCTGAAGAGTTTATAGCCGCATGTGAGGTCGGTTATCTTTCGGCCGGTAGCTTTTGCCGCGATGAATGAGAGGAGCCTGTTGATCATTACCGCCGTGGAAGCATGACCGGGATGTTTTTTGCCTGAGCTGAACCGCGTGCCGCTGACCAGATCCAGGTTCTGACTTTGCATTCTTGTCAGGAGTGCGGGGATGTCCGCAGGGTCAAGCTCGAGGTCGGCGTCCTGGACGATTGCGGTGTCTCCTTGTGCTTCCCTCACGCCGGCAGCCACCGCGGCTCCCTTGCCGGCATTGGCATTGAGGTAAAGTACCCGAGCGCCGGGGAATCTTTTAATTGCATCTTCAGCCGTGGAGGCCGAGCTGTCGGTTGAGCAGTCATCTACGATTAATACCTCGACCTGTGTGACGAAATCAGGCATCACGATGGCGCGCAGCCGTTCCAGCGTCGTGGTGATGACACCGGATTCGTTGTACATCGGGATGATGATTGTGAGGTGCAAGGTGGTCGTGAACAGGTTTGTGGCTAAAGGTAGCACACATATCTGAGAGAGCAAAGGGGTGGTGGGGGTTGTCATGCGATCTACAATGCTGCATGGCCTACCGCCAATGGTTGGGTGGCTGTCATGCGATCTACAATGGTTTATGGCCTACCGCCAATCATTGCGCGTAGCGCATAAAGCATTGTAGAACAGAGGATAAGAAGGAGAGATTGGTCGTAGACCATTAAGAATTGTAAAAAAAGAGACCCAAATGGATCTCCTTCTGCATGTCACTGATAATGATTGTTATTTCTTTTCCGGTGTGGGTGCCAGGTTATCGCAGATGCCATCCTTGTTGACATCAACGAATTCGGCGCCCTGACCATTGTGCAGGCCTCTTCCAGGGGCGGTTCCCTGTGTGCGTCCAGCGCCTCTTCCGGCTGCCATACCCTGTCCGCGACCATGACCGTTCCTCGAACCCTGTGCGAGACCATGGCCCCTGCCTGGTCCGCGACCGGGTGCAGCCTGGTTCGCGCCGGCAGCGTATCCTCCGCGGCCCGGCCGGGTACCGTTTGTGTAATTGTCACACACTCCGTCCTTGTCTGCATCGACGAATTCGTTGCCCGCTGCGCGACCCTTGCCGGGCTGGCCCGGGCTGGTCTCCGTCGTCTGTGCTGCTGCAATAGCCGTCATGGATACGAAAGCTGCCACTGTAAAGAATAATCTTGTCTTCATGAGTAATTGTTTTTAGTTATCGTTTTCTTGAATTGTTTTCTGTTCACAATTACTCAGATGCTAATTATCCCCGGAGGTTTAATCGGGGTGCAAAAAAAATCTCTAAAATTGATTTATAGTTTGATATTCCTTAGTCTCAGTGCATTCCATACTACCGACACGGAACTGAAACTCATCGCGGCGGCGGCGAACATCGGGTTCAGCAGCGGGCCGCCGAAGAGATGCAGTAAACCCATGGCCACAGGTATGCCGAGGATGTTGTAGAAGAATGCCCAGAACAGGTTTTGCTTTATGTTCCGGATTGTGCTGTTGCTCAGCTTAAGGGTGCGAACCACATCCTGCAGGTCGTTTTTTATCAATACTACATCGGCTGCCTCAATGGCAACATCAGTACCAGATCCGATTGCTATTCCCACGTCGGCCGTCGCCAGGGCAGGGGCATCATTGATGCCGTCGCCCACCATGATCACGCTGTTTCCGTTGCTTCTTATTTTGCGAATTTCCTCGGCTTTGTCACCGGGAAGAACTCCTGCTATAACATTTTTTATGCCTGCCTCTGCGGCTATATGACGGGCCGTCTGGCTGCTGTCGCCGGTAATCATCATCACTTCGAGGCCCATGGCTTTCAGTTCGCGGACAGCCCCGGCCGATCCCGGCCTGATTGTATCGGCAACAGCTATCACACCGAGGCATTTCCCGTTGGTGGCCAGATACATTACGGTCTTCCCCTGTGCTGAAAGTTCCTCTGCTGACCGGTCGGCCTCCCCGGTGTCCACCTTTCTCTCGATCATGAGTCTCTTGTTGCCGGCAAGGATATGAGTTCCGTTGACAGAGGCCTCGACGCCGTATCCGGGCAGGGCGGTAAAGCGGTCCGGTCCTGTGACGGGAAGGCCTTTAGCCACTGCATACCCGGCGACAGCTTTTGCTACGGGGTGTTCGGACCGACTTTCCGCCGATGCAGCGACAGAGATCAGCAAGTCTTTGTCTTCCTCCATGACCGGCCTGATATCAGTTACTATCGGGATTCCGGTAGT
>Ga0116155_10003229_pt1 | contig 10861 bp, 8 predicted proteins | sample AD_UKC032_MetaG_FD_89890 | JGI IMG/M metagenome (GOLD analysis project Ga0116155, IMG submission 89890) | Active sludge microbial communities of municipal wastewater-treating anaerobic digesters from USA - AD_UKC032_MetaG | ecosystem: Engineered > Bioreactor > Anaerobic > Digestate | place: USA... | reverse complement strand
CAGCGACTGAAAATAACCTGTTAATTGCTTCCCTTCCTTTGGGACCAAGATTCATTGTGAATTCGTTGACAAAGAGCTTAATGTGATTATTCATCACAGTACTGTCCATCTCCTTCGCATTGCCCGATACAAAATCATATGATGCGAATGAGTCTTTGTAGGCATATTCGAGGCTCCTTCGCAGAACTCTGTTGACTTTCAGAGCAATATCTTCAGGAATCTGTCTGTTTATAACAATAGCACCCAATGGAATAGGCAGTCCGGTGAGTGATTCCCAGTACTCACCCATATCGGCAATTTTCTTCAATCCCCGCTTGTAATATGTGAACCTTGTCTCATGTATTATAAGTCCGGCATCAACTTCATCATTAAGAAGGGCTCTTTCAATATCTGAAAAAAGGTATTCCTTTTTATTCACGGCTTCCGGCCAGGCAATACTGAAAAGAAGGTTTGCTGTAGTAAGTTTACCGGGTATTGCAATCTTTATTCCACCAAGTTCTTCTGGCGCAATTGTTTTTTTGCTTATGAGAAGCGGACCATTCCTGTGACCAAGGGCACTGCCCGAATCAAGTATGAGGTAATTGCCTGCAACATGGGTATAAGCATGATAACTGATTTTTGTGATATCAACCTTCGAATCAAGTGCCTTTCTGTTAAGTTCCTCAACGTCAGCAAGAAAAAAATCAAATTCCAGCCCCTCTGTATCGATTCTCCCATGCACCATTGCATCAAAAATAAAGGTATCGTTAGGGCATGGAGAGAAACCCAGTGTTAACTTCATGTTCTTATTCCAGTCTTATAATTACTTCATTAAGTTTTTCTGACAGATTTTGCAGGGCAGTATGTATCTTCCAATTGTCTTTGTTCCGGGGTTCAACCCGGTTAGAAATTGCCCTGAGTGCCAGAAATGGTATTTTTTCCCGGGTGCAAATATAGAAAAAAGTTGCGCCTTCCATTGTCTCAATGTCAGGATTAAATTTATTAACAAGCTTTATAATGGCAGATTCAGAACCGGTTGCAGTGTTAACAGTAATTGCGTTCACCGGTTTGAGAATAGATTTCATCCGGTTCAGATAAAATGAATCAGCCGGAATTTTGCCTGAAACGAACGGAAATTCATTCTCATCCTGCAGTCCTGCCTCAAAAAGAGTTTTAAAAGAATCGCGGTCCTCAATACCTGAATCTGCAAAACAATCATTTGCAGGTGCTACAACTTCTCCGATATGTATGTCATGATTAAAAGAACCTGCAATTCCGCCATTTATAGCCAAATCAGGCTTTCCGTTCCTTGAAATCCATTCCATCATGCTCCATGCAGTGGAAACAGACCCCACACCTGTTATTAACAGAAATATTTCAGCATTTCCGGCTGTGTAACATCCCTCTGACTGATCAAGTCCCTTTATACTTCGGAGAGCTTCAGCTTCAGTCCCGGTTGCTGTTACGTATAATATTTTAAATGACATAGTTATGCCTCAATTAATATAAATCGGAGGTGCCGCAAATATATTGCTTTTATGAATTATAAGATCAAAATTATTGGTTAATATTGTATAAAATATACTGCTTCATGATTTTCCTGACACGAAGAGAGAGATTCTGTGCAGCACACAGAATGTTCAGACCCGACTGGTCCGACAAAGCCAATAGTGAAATATTCGGTAAGTGCTCGAATCCGAACTGGCACGGACATAATTATGTACTTTGGGTAACAATCAAAGGTGAACCTTCTGCTGAGCATGGATTTGTAATGAATATTAATATTTTGAAACAGATAATTCTTGAGAAGGTAATAAACAGGATAGATCACAGAAACATAAACCTTGAAGTTGATTTTATGAGAGGCCAAATAGCGACTACAGAGAACCTTGCCGTTGCTATCTGGAATGAATTATACCCTGCAATAAATGATGCCGGGGCAACACTGCATTGTATTAAAATTGAAGAGACTGAAAATAATTCAATCGAATATTATGGCTAAGACAATTGAGAAAATTAATGACGGATCCGGAAAATTATCTGACGGATACAACAAAATTGAAACATGGAACGCCGCTAATATTGAAGAACTTTCCGCAATATATCACAGGGTTCTTGAACTTATAGGTGAAGATCCATCCAGGGAAGGCCTTTTAAGAACACCTTCGAGAGTTGCCAAATCGCTTAACTTCCTTACAAACGGATACAGCATGAATGCTGAGGAGATTTTAAAATCAGCCATGTTTAAGGAAGAATACAAACAAATGGTGATTGTAAAGGATATTGATATATACTCAATGTGTGAACATCATATGCTTCCATTTTTCGGGAAAGCTCATGTTGCATACATCCCCAATGGCTATATTACGGGTCTCAGCAAAATAGCCCGTGTAGTTGAAGCATATTCACGCCGGCTCCAGGTACAGGAAAGACTTACAACCCAGATAAGGAATTGCATCCATGTTACTCTGAATCCTCTCGGGGTTGCCGTTGTAATAGAAGCGCAGCATATGTGCATGCAGATAAGAGGTGTTCAGAAACAGAATTCTGTAACTACAACTTCGGCATTTACAGGCATCTTCCTCGAACAACTGAATACCCGCGAAGAATTTGTGCATCTCATTGGCACAAGACTGCATTAAAATATTTTATTATTTTTGCGGCTCTGAAAAGAGTTTACTTTTAATAAAAAAATATTATGAAAGCATATGTATTTCCCGGTCAGGGAGCGCAGTTTATCGGAATGGGGAAAGACCTGTATGACAAATCACCTCTTGCAAAAGAGATGTTTGAAAAGGCAAATAAAATACTCGGATTCAGAATTACCGACCTGATGTTCTCAGGAACCGATGAAGACCTGAGGCAGACAAAAGTAACACAGCCCGCCATATTCCTGCATTCAACAATTCTTGCTGCAGTTCTTGGAGACTCATTTAAACCTGATATGGTAGCCGGACATTCACTGGGCGAATTTTCAGCTCTTGTTGCCAATAAAGCTCTCTCATTTGAAGACGGACTTGTACTTGTTTCAAAAAGAGCCCTGGCAATGCAGAAAGCCTGTGAAAAAACACCTTCGACAATGGCAGCAATACTTGGAATTGACGATAAAATAGTTGAAGAAGTTTGTGCATCAATTCAGGAAGTTGTTGTTCCTGCCAATTATAACAGTCCCGGACAAATAGTTATATCAGGCTCAAATGAAGGCATCGACAAGGCTATCGAAATACTGAAAGAAAAAGGGGCTAAAAGAGCACTCAAACTTGCTGTTGGAGGTGCATTTCATTCACCAGTCATGGAACCAGCAAGAGTTGAATTGGAAGAAGCTATCAGAAACACTAACTTCCACAAACCAATATGTCCTGTTTATCAGAACGTTAATGCAAATTCATCAACTGACCCCGAAGCCATAAAAGCGAACCTCGTACTTCAGCTTACATCTCCTGTAAAATGGACACAGAGCGTAATTAACATGATTGCCGGCGGCGCGACTTCATTCACAGAGGTTGGCCCGGGAAGTGTACTTCAGGGACTTGTTAAAAAGGTGAATAAAGACATGATAACCGAAGGGGCAACGTTCTGACAGACTTACTGTTATTTAAATAACAGTGTCACGTTTTGCTTTATTGATTCATGCAGAGAAAGAGAAACCGGACAAGTTTTAACACAATAGTCCAGGATTTTCTTCTGCTTGGCTGTATATTCATTTGCTGTAAAGTCAAACTCAATAACTATCTCCCCTATTTTTCTCGGAGCATCAGTCATTATTTTTGTGATTTTGCAACTGCAGCCATCTATCGAAAAACCGTGTTCCCTCGCGGCTATACCCATTATTGTGAATATGCAGCTTCCGAGGGCTGATGCCACCATATCGGTAGGTGAAAACTTCTCACCTTTACCTTTATTATCAACTGGGGCATCAGTAACAATTACACTTCCCGAACGCAGATGGGTAATCTCAGTTCTGAGATCACCTTTATATATTGTTCTTGCTGTTTCCATTGGTATAAAATAAATTGTTTCAAAACTCAAAACACTTAACCTGAAACATCTACTGTTTCAATATTACACCTTTGTGTTTCTTCCCGTCAATCATAATTTCAAGAGGGTTCTCAAATCTGACATGACGTATATAGTCATCCTCATAAACGGCATTCATTCTGTTTAGGGCATCAACGTCATATGTTCCCTCATTTATGTAGGGATTAATTGTAAAATATCCAACCCTGAATGATGTAAGATTCTGGAAGAAATGTGTGCCCTGACTTGGGTCAATCCTGTAGTTTTTCAGTCCGGATTCTATTATTATCCTTGCAGCAGAAATCTGCGGCCACTTCACCGGTATCCCCAGCCACTGATCAGTTGATCCCCATCGTCCGGGACCAATAAGGACATAACCATTTCCGCTTTTCACAAATAGTGAATTTATTTTTTCAATTTCAATCGCAATACTTTTATTATTGGCAGCATTGAAAGATTCGGGCTTAACATAAACAACATCGCATATTCCCTTGAATACTCCATTTCCAAGAGCCGATTCAGAAAAGACAAGGGTATCCTCGCTCTTTACATGATCGAGATTTATCGTATGTGTCTCTTCGGTATGAACAATAGGTCTGATTTGCAGAAAATTAAATATTTTTGGTGTCCCTGCAGCTGTCTCAAGATTTACAGCAAATTCAATCTCAATAGGATTATTCATTTCCCTCTGCCCTATTTCGAGAAGTGTACTGAGAATATCAGCCAGAGGAAATAGTTTATGCTGCAGAATATTTGAGAAAGTAATTACACGCTTTCCCGACTGAATTATACCATCGCGCAGCATATTATTAGTACGGTCGTAAGTTGAAGCAACATATTTCAGAGCAGGTTCATTCTCAAGCTCTTTAATATCTATTTTCAGAATATTAACCCCATCGTCGGTTGACGGTACAAAACTACCGATATTAAGGTCAAGGGCGCAATACTCTTTCTGTGTATCTCTTAGTGCAGCTTCAGGAGATGAAAGTTGAAGGATCTTTTTTGGATATTTCGGAGAAAACCGGAGCGATAATCCTCCCTCAACGATTAGTTTACCAAGACCAAAGGCAATATTAACTATGCCATCCTCAGCCTTTTCTGAACCTATGGGATAGTAGTTTATTGAACGGGCCACTCCTGAAATAGTAGGATAAAATGTCTCTCCGTGACGCGTACCGCAAACTTCCTGAAGAATGATCCCCATTTTTTCCTCATCAATTACATTTGCTGTCGCAGTCATATATGCCTTACTTGCCTTGTAATATACAGAAGCATAAACCTCTTTGATGGCATCCGATAACATTTTAACCATCTGCTTATTGTCGGCAAGCCTTGGAATCATATAGGTCGAGTAAATTCCGGCAAATGGCTGATAATGTGAGTCTTCCAGTTTACTTGAAGAACGCACAGCTATAGGAACATTCTTTGAGACAGCAAGAAAAGAATAGAAATCCTGATAAACATGACCCGGCAGTTCGGCATTTATAAAACGATTTAAGATCTCATCATCTGACAGGTCCGACAGAGCAACAGAATAGAGATTATTCTGATCCATAAACTCGTCAAAAATATCAGTACTCAGAACAACAGTCCGTGGTATTGTTATAAGTACATCTGGGAATTTATTGAATAGTTTATGGTTTTTAATTATCCTGTTTATAAATGCCAGTCCCCTTGCTTTTCCTCCGATGGAGCCTTCTCCTATTCTTGAAAATATCTGATACTCATCGAAACTTGTCTTATCGAACTTGGCTATAACACCCCTTCCCTTTCCCAGGCGGAAGCTTGAAATTGCAACATACAGGAATCTGCGCATTTCTTCCATTGTTGCAAAATCTTCTTTTCTTATATACTTGAACATCTGGGCCACCGGAAATAGTGCCCGGGCATTGAGCCACTTAGAGAAATGGTTCCTTGTTGCATGATATTCCAGAGTATTGTCGGGTATTGTAAGAATCTTTTGCTGAAGACTCTGAAGGTCGGTAGCAATTGCTATGGGCTCGAGTGTATCGGGATTTTTAAAAACAAACGGACCAAAGGCCAGATTCTGAATTATGAAATTCCGGAGTTCGAGAGAGAGTGATTTTGAGTATTTATTTATGAAACCGGCCCCAAGAGCCTCAGCATCCTTTTTATGTTCGGTACTTGAGGATTGTATCAGAAACGGGACCTTGTCGTCATCAGCCATAACAACTTTACAGAGCTCAATTCCGGCATCTTCATCCGGAACATTATCACGCTTGTAACTGATATCTGATATTACACCCAGTACATTGTATTTATACTTTTTGTACAGGTCAAGAGCATCGTTGAAATTATTTGCCAGAAGGATCTTTGGTCGTCCCCGCATTTTGAGCATCCGCTGGTGTTCATTAAGAGCCTCCCTCTGGAAATCAAGTGACTGAAGAAGAACAATGCGGTAAATGTTCGGGAGATATGAGGAGATATACCGTATTGAGTTCTCAACAAGGATAATAGCCTGAACGCCAATATTTTCAATATCGTAATCAGCATTCATCTTATCCTCAATAAGCTTTATTATTGCGAGTATCAGTGAAGCATCACCAAGCCAGCAGAATACATAGTCGATGGCACTCAAATCTTCACCTTCGAGTCTTAAAGAAACCTCACGTGAAAAATATGTCAGGACAACAATGGGAATATTTTCATACTGTGATTTTATTCTTTTTGCCAGGGCGAAAACGTCGGTTCCCTTAAGACTAAGCATTGAAATTACCAGATCGACATTTCCCTCTTTCAGTATCCTGAAGGCATCTTCAGCATTGTCGGTCTGTACAAAGGTAGGCGGGTAACGAAGATTAAGGGATGCATACTCATTGAAAATCTGTTCGTCAATACGGCCATCTTCTTCGAGCATGTAATTATCATAATTACTGCATATTACAAGAACGCGATGTATTCGCCTCTGCATGAGAAGATCGAAGGAAGTATCTGTGAAATCATATTTCTGTAGATCAACAATTCCCTCAATAATTGTCATAAAATATATTTTAAATGGTCAGAATGATTAGACTAACCTTCAGTCTGTACACAAAAGTAACAGTTTTAATCAAAAGGAGAACATTAATCTACATTCCAGGTGGAACCACTCATAAGCAGATCATCCATGCACTTGATTTTTGATGATTTCTTAAGTTCGTTTATCTGGTTATGAAGTGATTTATCGTATGTTACGCTTTCGACTGACCTTATAACACCTAATGCCACAGGGTACTCAGGATATCTCATATTGGCAAGCATATACTGAATTCCGGGATTCGGTTCAACAGCATCATGCACAAGGATTTTATCTTTTGTAATTCCGTTCTCTCCTATTGTTACAACTTTTAGCTTCAGCCCTTCAAGAATGAGTCCCTTGTCACCATTTTTTCCGAATATCATAGGCTGTCCGTGTTTCAGAATTACGGTTCTGTCATCGCGTACTTCCTTATCGGCAACAACATCATGAATGCCGTCGTTGAAGATAACGCAGTTCTGAAGTACCTCAATAACTGATGTTCCATTATGCTTTGCCGCCTCACTGTAGATCTGAGTGGAGAGCGCAATATTAGTGTCGACTGTACGTGCGAAAAACTTTCCTTTCGCTCCGATAACAAGTTCACCAACTGAGAATGGCTCTTCAACGGTTCCAAATGGAGATGTCTTTGTTACAAGTCCCTTTGTTGAAGTAGGAGAATACTGACCTTTTGTAAGTCCGTAAATCTCATTGTTAAACAGGATTATATTAATATCAATATTCCTTCTGATTGCATGAATGAAGTGGTTTCCTCCAATAGCAAGAGCATCACCGTCACCTGTTATCTGCCAAACAGAAAGGTCAGGATTTGCAGTTTTTACTCCCGAAGCAATAGCCGAAGCCCTGCCGTGAATACTATGAAAACCATAGGTATCCATATAATATGGAAATCTCGAGGAACAGCCTATCCCTGATATAAAGGCAAACTTTTCTTTCGGGATACCCATATCAGCAAGAGCGCGCTGAACTGAACTGAGTACTGCATGGTCGCCGCAACCTGGGCACCATCTTACTTCCTGATCACTCTTAAAATCCTTCGCCGTATATTTAGTCTCAACTGTATCAGCCATTTTTTATTCCTCCAGCATTTTAATGCATTTTTCTTTAATGTCATTTGTTGTAAACGGAACACCCTGAACCTTATTTATTTGGTCATATTTAAATTCCTGATGTTTAATTCTCAGATAATCAGCAAATTGTCCAAGGTTTAACTCACAAACAACAATTTTTTTGAATCGTTTGAAAACATCCTTTACATTCTTCGGCAAAGGATTAATATAATTGAAGTTTACAAGGCTTACTTTATGTCCTTCGGCCTGTAATTCGCGTACAGCAGTAATAAGATATCCGAATGAACCGCCCCATCCTACAACAAGTACATCACCTGATTGCGGACCATGCACAACAAGATCGGGAATTTCATTTACTACCCTTGCAACCTTTTCAGCCCTGAGATTAACCATTAATTCATGGTTTTCAGGAACATAGGAAACTGTTCCTTTTATAGTTTTTTCCAATCCCCCTATTCTGTGTTCCAGTCCCGGAATACCCGGCACAGCCCAGAATCTTGAAAGTTTCTCCTCATCTCTTTTATATGGAAGGAATGGAATCTCTGTTTTGTCGGCAAATGGTGGCTTAATCTCAGGCAGATCCTTCATTGAAGGTATACGCCATGGTTCTGTCCCATTTGCTAGATAACTGTCGGTTAAAAGCAAAACAGGGGTCATATGTTCCAGAGCAATACGTGCAGCCTCGAAGGCAAAATTGAAGCAGTCGGAAGGTGTACTTGCAGCAATAACTACAACAGGGCACTCCCCGTTCCGTCCATAAAGGGCCTGCATAAGATCGGCCTGTTCTGTTTTTGTAGGCAGTCCTGTTGATGGTCCTCCTCTCTGAACATTCACAACAACTATCGGAAGTTCCGCCATTACAGCCAGACCTATAGCTTCTGATTTGAGTGCCAGACCTGGTCCCGAGGTTGACGTAATTGCCAGTTTACCGGCAAAGCTTGCACCAAGTGCAGTGCAGATACCGGCTATCTCATCTTCAGCCTGGAAACTAATTACGCCAAGGTCTTTCCTTGCCGCCAGTTCCTCCAGTATGCCTGTTGCAGGTGTTATTGGATATGAACCTATAAACAGATCAAGACCTGCTTTTTCTGCAGCAGCCATGAATCCCCATGCTGTTGAAGCATTACCGCTTATATTCCTGTAAGTTCCCTTTGCTATCTGGGCAGGATTAATTTTGTAAACAGGTCGCAGAGCCTCAATTGTTTCGGCGTAGTAATATCCTGCTCTCAAGGCTACTTTGTTTGCATCTGCTATTCCGGGTTTGCCTTTGAATTTCTTTTCAAAATATTCTTCTGTATAGTCAAGTTTTCTGTCGAATAGCCAGTAAACCATTCCCAGGGCAAACATATTTTTTGTTCTGAGAACAGATTTTGGATCGAGACCGAAGTCTTTAAGAGCCTCCTTTACCATCGATGATATAGGAGCATCTATTATGTTATAAGAATCAAGTTTTTCTTCCTTAAGCGGATCTTTCAGGTAACCTGCCTTTTCGATATTCTTTTCGGTAAAATTATCTTTGTCAAAGATTATTGTACCTCCTTCTTTGATCCATTTTGCATTTGCCTTTATAGCTGCCGGATTCATAGCAACAAGAACATCTGAAAAATCGCCGGGGGTATTTATTTCTGAATGTCCCAGGTGTACCTGAAAGCCTGAAACACCTCCAACTGTTCCCTGAGGAGCTCGTATCTCAGCCGGATAATCAGGAAATGTAGACAAATCGTTACCAAAAAGGGCTGCAGTATCAGAAAACAGCGTGCCTGTCAGCTGCATCCCATCACCTGAGTCACCGGAAAACCTGATAACTACCTCTTCTCTTTCGATAACTTCTGATTTTTTACTCATAATATGCTTCTGTTTTTATCAGTTTCGATAAGTCAAACGACTTTTAACTGCTTATGGTGCACAAATTTAACTTTTTATATATAGAAAAGTCTGACTAACTGTCATTTTAAGAGATGATATTGATCATATTTCTACCCCCTAAATCTCCCATTCGGGGGACTTTAGAGCCCCCGGATGTTGCAGTTTGGGGACTTCAAAGCCCCCCAAATGGGGGGTTGGGGGGTTTTTAGCTCCATATATCAGCCTTCTTCAGATTGATTTCGCCCTCGAAAAACATTCTTGCTATTTTTTCAAAGTAGTCTGTATAATCGGAAATAAAAAATCTGTCACCTACTGATTGTGAATCATTTAACAAATCATTCTTTTCAAGGGTATCTCTCAGAACCATAGCTACTATCCTCGCTGAATCGACAACCTCAACATTAAAATTGAAAATTTTACTTATCTGGTTCTTTATTATCGGATAATGTGTGCATCCAAGTATCAATGCCTGTATGCCTTCAAGCGACTGATTAGTAAGATATGATCTTATAATGGCATTGCTTATATCGTCGAAGATAAATCCCTCTTCTATCATTGGAACCAGAAGTGGTGTTGCGAGAGAAACAACTTTTGCCGATGGTAATTTTTCACTTAATTTCTTTTCATAGGTTCCTGAACTTATCGTTCGTTTTGTACCTATGACACCTATTCTGCTGAAGGTTTTGCTGCTCATATAATCAACAACAGGATCAATAACATCTATAAGTATTGTCTTATCCTTAAAATCTTTTTTCAGTGATTCGAATGCCGATGCTGATGCAGTATTACATGCTACCAGCACAACTTTAGAATCGTGCTCAAGAAGAAACTCAGTTATTTTGTGTGAATAGAAACTAATTGATTCAGCCGATTTATCGCCATAAGGAAGGTG
>Ga0116155_10003227_pt1 | contig 10867 bp, 6 predicted proteins | sample AD_UKC032_MetaG_FD_89890 | JGI IMG/M metagenome (GOLD analysis project Ga0116155, IMG submission 89890) | Active sludge microbial communities of municipal wastewater-treating anaerobic digesters from USA - AD_UKC032_MetaG | ecosystem: Engineered > Bioreactor > Anaerobic > Digestate | place: USA... | reverse complement strand
GTGGTTACCAGCGTCGGTGGTATCCACCACAACCACATTTTCCGGATTGATTGCGCGCAGGCTCACCTCGTCTGCCGGATAGCTTTCCGCGGCCCAGTGCCAGCGGTCGTTTGTGCGATGCAGTACACCTTTTTCTTCCAGATACTCCAGAAACTCCTCCAGATTTTCCCCGCCGAATTTTTCGCCTTTTTCAAACGGCAGCTCAAACGCCGCACTTTTAATGTGATGGAGCAGAATCAGCAGATTATCCGGATTGATGCGACAATGTTCGGGCGAGAGCGCAAAGAAATAATCGGGATTTTCCATAATGAACTGATCGAGTGGGTTGCTGCGGGCAATCAGGATTGCCAGGCTGCGGCCCGTGCGTCTGCCCGCGCGTCCCGCCTGTTGCCAGGTGCTGGCGATCGAGCCGGGGTAACCGGCCATGATGCAGGCTTCCAGATTGCCGATGTCGATGCCCAGTTCGAGCGCGTTGGTGCTGATAACGCCCATGACTTCGCGCGAACGCAGACCGCTTTCGATCTCGCGGCGCAGATTCGGCAGATAACCGCCGCGATAGCCGGTGACAAAATGATCGTCCAGCGGTTTGGTCTTAACAAATTTGTCTTTGAGATACTTGGTCAAAACTTCGACATGGAGACGACTCGTGGCAAAAACAATGGTTTGAATATGGTTATCAATTAGATCAGATGAGAACTTACGCGCGGGCGTCATCGCGCTCTGGCGAATGCCCAGTTCGCGGTTAACGATGGGTGGATTATACAGAACAAATGTTTTGGCAGCGGTGGGTGCGCCGCTTTTATCCAAGAGTGCGACGCTACGCTCCAGAATTTTTTCCGCGTGTTCACGTGGATTGGCGACGGTAGCCGAACAGCAGACAAATACAGGATTGGCGCCATAGAAACGACAGATTCGCACCAACCGGCGGATAACGTTGGCGAAGTGCGACCCAAAAATACCGCGGTAGATATGCAGTTCATCGATGACGACATATTTTAAATTCACGAAAAGCTTCTGCCACTTAGTATGATGCGGCAGAATGCCCGCATGCAACATATCGGGATTGGTGACGACAATGTGTCCCTGCCTGCGGATGGCCTGGCGCGCGTCGTCCGGTGTGTCGCCGTCATAGGTAAAAGTCTTGATATCAGCCTGTAAGTCGGTGATCAGGCTGTGCGCTTCATGCATCTGATCCTGGGCAAGCGCCTTGGTGGGGAATAGATACAATGCGCGGGATTCCGGCTCGTCCAGAATGCTTTGCAACACGGGGAGATTGTAGCACAGCGTTTTGCCGCTGGCCGTTGGCGTCACCAGCACGACATCCTGACCGTTTCGAATAAAGCGCACGGCCTGCGCCTGGTGTTTGTATAGTTTTCCCATCCCACGCGCCTGCAAAACCGAAAGCAACTGGGAATCCACCCACGCGGGATAGTCTTCCCAATCGCCTGGCTTTGCCGGTATTTCCACTATTGCCGCCGCGTTGGCATTGAAGCTTTTGTTTTTCTTCAAGCGGGCGATCCACTCATCCAATGTCAGTTTCACCATAAATTTTCTTACCTTTTTTAATTCGGAGTTGCATTATAAATAAAAAACAAAATATCACAACAGAGAATAGCAAAAAGTCATTGCAATAATTATATTAATAATTTATCAATATCTTAGGTGGTAAAGAACTGGCCTAAGATGGAATCAAAACCTTGGAGGAGAGGGGAATCGCCATGTCGCTTTTCAGTATTGATCAGAAAAAATGCAAACGTGACGGTATTTGCGCTGCAGAATGTCCGGCGCAAATCATTGTTCAATCTGATAAGAAATCTTTCCCGTCACTACTTCCGCATGGCGCAGAGTTTTGCATTAATTGCGGACACTGCGTAGCTGTCTGTCCTCACGATGCCATCACGCTGTCCAAGATGCCGCTTGTTGTTTGCCCGCCGATTGAAAGAAACATAATTCCCAACGCTAACGCTTTGAAGCAACTCCTTCTGGCTCGGCGTTCGATTCGCCGGTATAAAAAAACACCTGTTTCCCATAAACTTCTGAAAGAATTAATCGATACGGCTCGCTACGCGCCAACCGGCAGCAACAAGCAACAGGTTTCCTGGATGGTTTTTCAAAAACCGGAGGATGTTCACAAGCTGGCTGCACAGGTGATTGATTTTATGAAAATGATGCTTCCCGTGACAACGGATGAGGCAGCGGTCAGACGTTTTCAGCGTATCGTCAGCGCCTGGGACAATGGCCGGGACCGCATCATGAGGGGGGCGCCGCATTTGATTGTGGTACACAGTCCCTCCGATTTGTCCTTTCCCGCAGCCGACTGCGCGATTGCTTTGACCTATCTGGAGCTCTACGCGAATACCAAAGGATTGGGAACCTGCTGGGCTGGTTATTTCACGGCTGCCGCCGGACTGCACGAACCCCTGATCCGGGCTTTGAGTCTGCCGGCGGGTCATCAATGCTATGGTGCGGTGATGCTGGGATACCCGCAATACCGCTATCATCGGATTCCAATGCGCAATGAACCGCTCATTACGTGGCGGTAAGAATAACCAGTAAGGGAGAACATTGAAATGGGCAGTTACGCCAACAAGAACCTCATCAGTGGCGAACAGGTGATTTACGAGACGAAGTTACACTGGATCACCTTCTTGTCTTTAAAAGGCCTCCTGACATTATTTATTGCTCCGCTCATTGCTTATTGTACGAGTGAATTTGCCATCACCAATAAGCGTCTCATTATCAAGACCGGATTTATTTCCCGCAATACGTTCGAAATGAATCATTCCAAGATTGAATCCATCAACGTTAACCAGAGCATTTTAGGACGCATCCTGAACTACGGAACAATCGTCATCATGGGCACGGGGAGCACGCGCGAACCGTTTGAAGCCATCCGAGATCCGCTGACATTCCGTAAGAAATTTTTAGAACAGCAGGGTTAGACAACAAACAGTCAATAGTCTTTCGCTTATTGATACTCTAGCTCCACTCTATCCGGCCGGTTAAAAACTTAAAAAGCCTATCAGAAAAACACCGATAGCTTGTAGGATTTATTCCTACCTTGAATTAGGACGGAAGCCGATACCGGAAGTCTTTTTAAAGGTGTATTCAGCAATTGCTTTTCAAGGGGTACATGTATTGCATCCGCCATATGTAATACGCCCCAACGTCAGTGGCCGGGGATTCAGATTACGCGTGTCTGACTACAGGAACGAGGCCCAACCGCGGGGCGTACCCCTCCTGAAAAGATTTCGATGATCCTATATCGCTTGAGAGCAGAAGCAAAGAGACACATGGCCGCAATGCTCATTGATAACAAAAGAAATCATGCCTTTCGGCTGAAAAAAAACAAAGGCATAAAAAATAAAAGGAGAAATCATATGGCTGAAATTAACGAAACAGATTTTTATGACAAGGTCTTTCCTGTGCCTGAGAGAGTAAGGGAAAAATCTTACATCAAGAGCAGGGCAGAGTATGACAAGCTTTACAAAGAGTCGATTACCGATCCGAATGCCTTCTGGGCTAAGATGGCAACCGAAAGATTGACCTGGTTCAAACCCTTTGACAAGAAGAAAGTGTCGGATTGGTCGTTTGATGCCAAGGACGTTCATTCCAAATGGTTTGAAGGCGGCAAACTCAATGTCAGCTACAACTGCCTGGACCGCCATCTGGCAACCAAAAAGAACAAGGCCGCGATCATTTTTGAAGGCAACGATCCCAACGACTGGAAAGTTTATACCTATTACGACATGTATCGCGAAGTAAACAAGTTCGCCAATGTGCTCAAAACCCTGGGCGTCAAAAAGGGCGATCGCGTTACCATCTTTCTGCCCATGATCGCGGAACTGTCCATTGTCATGCTGGCCTGTACCCGCATCGGCGCTATTCATGCCATCGTGTTCGGCGGATTCTCGGCGGAAGCTTTAAGAGACCGCATTAATAACTCCGGTTCGCAAGTGGTCATTACGTGCGACGGCACTTACCGCGGCGCGAAAGCAGTCCCCCAGAAAGATACTTGTGACAAAGCCGTAGCTCAGTGCCCCGGTGTCAAAACCATGGTTGTTGTGAAGCGCACCGGAACGGCAGTTAACATGAAGGAAGGCCGCGACATCTGGTACGAAGAACTGATGGCCAAAGCGGATAAATACTGCAAGCCCGAAGAAATGGATGCGGAAGATCCTCTGTTCATCCTGTACACCTCCGGTTCGACCGGACAGCCCAAGGGCGTCGTCCACACCCAGGCTGGTTATCTGCTCTATGCCTCCATGACTCAGCAGTTGGCTTTTGATGTCCGTGAAGATGATACGTACTGGTGCACCGCCGACATCGGCTGGGTTACGGGTCACAGTTACATCGTTTACGGCCCGCTGTGCAATGGCCACTCCAGCATTCTTTTCGAAGGTGTTCCCAACTATCCGGACTTTGGCCGGTTCTGGGCGGTCGTCGAGAAATACAACGTCAATAACTTTTATACCGCACCCACTGCGATCCGCTCGATTGCCAAAGAAGGCGACAAATGGGTCGATGCGCACGATATTTCCTCACTGCGCGTTCTGGGTTCGGTCGGTGAACCGCTCAACCCTGAAGCCTGGTGGTGGTATTACAATAAAATCGGCGGCGGCCGCTGCACGATTTCCGATACCTGGTGGCAGACGGAAACTGGCGGACATATGATCCTGCCTCTGCCCGGCGCGATAGACATTAAGCCCGCGAAAGCCATGGTGCCGTTCTTCGGCGTTGTTCCGGTTTTGTTTGACGAAGAAGGAAAAGAAATCAAAGGCGTCGGCAAAGGCGCACTCTGCATTAAAAATTCGTGGCCCGGCATAGCCCGCGGTTTGTGGGATGACAAAGAAGGCCGGTTCGTCGAGAATTACTTTGTACAGTTCCCCGGCACGTACTTCTCCGGCGATGGCGCGGAACGCGATGCCGATGGCGATTACAAAATCACCGGCCGTGTCGATGACGTTATCAATGTTTCCGGTCACCGACTGGGCACCGCGGAAGTCGAGGCAGCTTTGACTTCTCATCCGGATGTCGCCGAAGCGGCGGTTGTCGGATTTCCCCATGACATCAAAGGGCAGGGGATCTTCGCCTATGTTACTTTGAACAATAATGTGGAAAAGACTGAAGAACTCAAAAAAGCGCTGGTCGCGCACGTCCGTAAGGTTGTCGGTCCGATCGCGTCACCCGACCAGATTCAATGGGCGGATGGTCTGCCCAAGACACGTTCCGGTAAGATCATGCGCCGTGTTTTGAGAAATGTCGCCGCGAAAACGTTCGGTGACTTCGGTGACACGTCCACCCTGGCGGATCCGCATGTGGTCGATGATCTGGTTGCCAATCGAAAGAAACTGGGTTAGCACCCCTTCAATGCGGGGGCGGTAACAACCGTCTCCGTCATTGTGAAGTCCCTCCTCCAAATGCCGTTTCCCGGAAAATCGAGAAACGGCATTTCCTTCTGACATTCAAACAAAAACCTCGACCTGAGTGAAACCATCCTCATAGGAATACTTCACCTCATATCCGAGGCTCCTAAGAGTCTGCTTCATAATATGGTTTGTCGAATCAACGATGGAGACGAACCGGGAAATGCCATGTTCCCTGCCGATAGCAAAGATTTTTAACAGCAATGATTTGCCAAGGCCGCAATGTTGCCAGTCGTCGCGGACCAAAACAGCAAAGTCTGTAACCTTATCGATAGATTCATAGCCGTAACGAGCCACGCCGATAATCGTATCTTTCCCTTCCTCTTCGATCACGGCGGCCAGAGCAAAATTATTCTTGTAATCGAGATGCGTGAGTTGAAAAAGAAGATCTTTGGAAAGGGCGCTGACGGGCCTTAAAAACCGCAGATAGAGGGATTCGGCAGAAAGCCTGCGAGATAAATCAACAATGAGAATTTCGTCTGTATCCAAAACCGGCCTGATCCATACCTCTTTCCCATCTTTAAGCACAAACCGGCTTTCATATTGGACCGGATAATTTTTCTGAACGCTGGACAACATCTTGATCTCTGTAATCCTGCTACTGCGGGACAAGCTTTCATTCTCCGTAGCTTGCTGTGAAGTGGTTACTCTTATGACAAATTCAGCGACATCGAAACCATATTTTCATCTTTGGTATCAAGGTTGAAAGCACAGCGCCTGAAAATCCGGATCATGGCGTAATTTTGCTGAATCGTTTCCGCCCGGATGGTCTTGAATCCTTCCTTTTTGGCCAACTCGATGCACTGTTCGGACAGGGTAATGCCTAAAGATTTATTCTGCCAGGGGTCTGAAATGATAATGGCGTATTCTGCTTCGCCCTCACATCTTTTATTTTTGATCAGACGCGCGATGCCCAGGAACTTATACTGATCGCCGACTTTCATCTCCGCGACCACGGCGACTTCTTCTTCCGGGTTGAGGTTGCAGAAGCGCTGCGCCCGCTCCGGCGTTGCGCTAAAAGGTGATAAAAACCGAAGCCACAGTGATTTTTCGGAACAGCTGTTGACAAAATCCGTCCAGAGGCCGATGTCCTTCGGGTTGATTAGTCTAAGGCGCACGGGATTATTGTCCACGGAGAACGCATCCTTGGTTAAATGACGAGCGATGGAATCCGTGAGGGCGCTTTGCCGTCTCACACCATAGTGATACATCTGCCCCAAAACTTCCGCCGCCATTTCCGCCGTCGAGTAAACTGGAAATCCGGCCTGCTCCATTTTCATAACGTCGTTGATCATGAATTCCTTGCAGGCTACCACGCACATCACCGGCTTTTCCTTATAGTCGATGGTTTTCATGACGTCGACGAAAGAACCCAGGATTTCACCCTGGATCACCACGATAAAACTCGACACATCACCCGATTCTACACCGATTTCGATCAGATTTTTGACCTGCTCGGGCGTCATGGAAAAAGAGCAGTCGATGGGATTGCCGATACTGGCGTAATCGGGCAGGGCGCTTTTCAGACGCTGCTTAAAATACGGTTCTAATGCGGCCAGACGCATATCGGAGAGATACAGCATGTCGGTGGCCGCAACGCCCAGCGACCCGGTATAGGTAATGACGAGGACGCCGTTCCCCTTCGGGACGGGCTGCTTGGAAAAAGCGCGCGTCAGCGCGAAAAGGTGCTCGTTGTCCCGGGCCCGGATGACGCCGCTCTGTTTGAAGGCTGCGTTGTTGACTTCGTCATTGCCGGCGAGCGACGCAGTGTGCGATGAAACGGCTTTTTTGCCGGCCTCTGTCCGTCCCGATTTCAGAACAATCACGGGTTTGCGGACTGCCGCCCGCGAAGCGACATCGACAAACCTCTTGCCGCTGCGGACGTCTTCCATATACATAACGATCACGGAAATATGATTATCGTCGCTGAGGTATTCCAGAATATCCGTTTCATTGATGTCCATCTTGTTGCCGATGGTGGCCACAATTCCGAAATCAAGAACATTGCTTAATCCCGTAAGGATTCCCGCGGCATAAACACCGGCCTGAGCCACCATTCCGACGTTGCCCTTTTTCAGATCATCCAGCAGTCCGATGGACTGTACCATGTTGTGATGGGTATTGATGACGCCGGAACAATTGGGACCCAGAACGCGGCAACCGTGTTTACGGATAGTTTTCAGAATCCTTTCTTGAGCTTTCTTGCCTTCTTCACCAGTCTCGGCGAATCCGGCGGCCTCTACAACAATAAACCGGACGTCCTTCGCACAGCAATCGGCAATAGCGCTCTCAACCGCCTTCGCCGGCACAATGACGATAGCCAGGTCCACGGGTTGGGGCACGTCTAGTATGGATTTATAAGTACGAACACCCATCAGGGATTCTTTACCCGGATTGATCGGGTAAAGTTTTCCGGGATAATGGTGGCTGGTCAGATTTTTAAAAACATTATAACCCAGTTTGCCTTCAACATCGGAGGCGCCGATCACCGCGATACTTTGCGGATAAAAGAAATCGTGCAGGCTCTCTGCGCCGGTTGCCGTTGTATGTTCGTGATGCGCCGGTTCGCTGACAAACATCCGGGCATCGACGGTGATATAACCGTCCGGATACAGAAACAGCGGATTGAGATCCAGTTCGCTGATTTCAGGATTTTCCACGACCAGCCGTGATATTTTCAAGAGCAACTGCTGAAGCGAGCCCAGATCGACGGTCTGTCCACGATACCCTTTGAGAATACCCGAGCCGCGAATGTCTTCAATCATTTGCGCGGCGTCCTTTTCAGTGATCGGCAGGATGCGGAAAGATACGTCGCGCAGGACTTCGACAAACACACCGCCCAGGCCGAACATGATAAGCGGGCCGAAGCTGGGATCGCGCGTAACGCCGATAATCGCCTCAATGCCCGCTTGGGCCATGCGCTGCACCGCGACGCCTTCGATATGCTGGTATTTGAATGTTTCCAGAATATCACGGTAAGCTTTGTGCACGTCACCGGCATTCATCAAGTTGAGCTTGACACCGCCTGCATCCGTTTTATGAACGACGTCCGGAGAAACAATTTTCATCACCACGGGGAATCCAATTTTATCACAGATAGCCAGCGCTTCATCTTCGGACCGCGCGACGAGGTAACCGGTGGTTGCAATGCCGATGCCTTCCAGAATTTCCTTGCTTTCGTGTTCCATGAGGTAACTGCGGTTCTCCCGAACAGCCTGATGGATTATTTCCGCAAGTTCATCCTTTAAAAGTTTGCCCTGCGGGTCCGGCGTTTCCTTCCGGGCGATCCGCTTTGCTGACTTTGCCTGCCGTGCTTCTGATTGTGTCTGTCCCATAAAGCCTCCCCCTGTTTGTCCCATCTCTGTTTTGTCGTACCGAAGCGACAACGAACTTAACCCCGGCACTGGACTAGCACAGGCATTCAAAAGAAAATATCGGCAGAGGGCTTATTTATTTGTCGGAATGATGCCCGGGCGGAATGACGGATTTTATCCGACAAACAGAAAAAGACTGATTTAATTGATCAGTTTGTTGTGGACGGCGTAAAGCGTGAGCTCGGCGTTCTTTTTCATCGCCATCTTGGACATGACGCGGGTGCGATAGGTACTGATGGTTTTGATGCTCAGACAAAGTTCATCAGCGATATCTGAAACCGATTTGCCGGAAGCCAGCATCAGCATTACCTGGTGCTCGCGGTTGGAAAGCCGTTCGTGGGGAAGCTTTTGTGTGGCAATATCCATTTCGTCGGCCAGCTTTTCCGCAAGTGACGCCGTGACATACTTCCCGCCACTGGCCACCTTGCGAATGGCTCCGATAAGTTCCTGCGGCGCGCTTGCTTTGGTGAGGTAACCCGAAGCGCCGGCGCGTAGCGCCCGCACCGCGTATTGTTCTTCCGGATGCATGCTTAAGATCAATACGGCCAGTTTCGGCCGCTGAGCCTTAATATCCTCCAGAACCTCCAGACCGCTGCGTCCCGGCATGGAGATATCGAGCAAAACAACATCATATTCATATTTCAGAATCTTATCCATCGTTTCCGTGCCGTTTTGTGCTTCATCTTTGACCAGCATGTCTCGAACATCTGCCAGAATCTGTATCACACCCTGGCGCACCACGGCGTGATCATCGGCAACCAGTATACGTATCATGCTTGTTTATCTCCTTTGCTAAGTGGAATCAGAACTCTTACCGTTGTTCCGGACGGTTTGGTATTGCTGACGTGAACTGTGCCCCCCCAAAGATGGGCGCGTTCGCGCATGCCGATCATGCCGAAGGAGCGAGAATCATCCACCTGCCACTGCGTGATGCCGACCCCGTTATCCGTTACTTCCAGGCATAGTTCCTTTTCATTTTCCGTGAGGTTTACCTTGCAGAGCGTGGCTCTGGCATGTCTTGCGATATTGGTAAGCGCTTCCTGAAAAATGCGAAAGATGGTCGTGGCCAGTTCCTTGTCAGTGACACCATTTGCGCACTTGATATGAGCTAGGCAGCAGATGCCCGAGCGCTTCTGAAAGTCTGCAGCCTGCCATTCGATGGCTGCAGGCAGTCCCAGATCGTCCAGCAAACTGGGGCGCAGCTCCGTCGTAATGTTGTGCACGCTTTCAATGGTTGAATCGACCAGACCGGACATGCTTTGCGTTTTTCTTCGAATAGCTTTGCTATTGGCTGGGAGCCTGTCCAATAGCCAGGACAGGTCCATCTGCAGCGCGGTGAGCGATTGCCCCAATTCATCATGAATCTTGCGCGCGACGCGTGTGCTTTCCTCTTCGCGCACCGACTGAAGATGAGCATATAGATTCCGTAATTCCTCACGCGAGCGTTCCAGCTCCTCCTGTGCTTTTTTCTCCTCCGTGATATCTTCATACGTGACCACGATGCGCTTTTCACGCAGTTTTGCGCCGATGCGGGAGGCCTTCATCCGGCAGAGAATTTCCCGTCCGTCCTTGCGCAGACAGGGAAACTCCGTTTCATACGTCCGTTGATACTCAAGCGTTGAATAAAATATGTTTCCGATTTTATCGCCCTCCTCTTGATTGCGGTAAATCTGGCGGATGCTATTTCCGATCAGTTCCTCTCGATGCCAGCCAAAGATAACCTTGACGGCATGATTGGCGAAATTGATGCGTCGTTCGTGCAGGCCGAGAACAGCCTGGGGGATCGCGTCGAGGATGGAGGATTCCAGTGCTTCGAGCTCCTCCAGTCTGCGGCTTGCCTCCTTGCGTTCGGTCACATCCATGGAATTGCCCAGAATGGCACGTTTACCCCTGTAGGTAATCGACATGACGGTTTCCATGATCCATTTGATCCGTCCATCTTTGGTGACAATACGAAATTCATAGGGTGAAAAGCGCTGTTCCTTAAGCATCATAATTGCGCTTTTAGCCGTCTTGCGCCGGTCTTCCGGCAGGATGAGCGAAGCGGGATTCATCTTGATCAGCTTG
>Ga0116155_10003211_pt1 | contig 10896 bp, 13 predicted proteins | sample AD_UKC032_MetaG_FD_89890 | JGI IMG/M metagenome (GOLD analysis project Ga0116155, IMG submission 89890) | Active sludge microbial communities of municipal wastewater-treating anaerobic digesters from USA - AD_UKC032_MetaG | ecosystem: Engineered > Bioreactor > Anaerobic > Digestate | place: USA... | reverse complement strand
GCCATCGCTCGCGAGCGTGCGCCGTTGTCGCTCAGGGTGATTGGCTGCGCCAAAGAAAGTCTGCCCAATGCCTTGCAGCGTATCGAGGGCGTGGAGTGGATAGGGCTTGTCGACAAACGCACCGACGCGATGAGATTTTTGACGCTGGTTTCCGAATGCGACATTGGCTGTCAGCTGTCGCGCGCCGAGGCGGGCGGTATCGCCCAGCGGGAGTTCCATGCGCTGGGGCTGGGCGTGCTTAGCACCAACGTGGGCGGTGCCATGGAGCATCGCTTCCACGAAGCCAGTGTGGGCGTGGATGGCGACATCAGCGATGAGGGCGTGGCCACGGTGCTTATGAAGCTTGCCGCCGGCACCAATCGTACGGCGCAGCTTATTGCGCGGGCGCAGTTGTGGCGCAGACGAGCATTGTATTCCGAAACCATTGCGCGTCTTCAGGCCGTGCTCGACCCATCAGGTGTGCATGACTTTTCGGACAAGACGCCGGTGGAGGCGATGGTGGTGGGGGGGGCGTGATGGGGGCTCTGCTTGCGCAGATTGTGCGGTTCTGCGGCCGAACGCCATTGTTGGCACAGCTGTTGAGGAGGTTCGCGGCCCAGTATGTCGAGGGCAGCGACATAACCATCCGGTGTGGTTATGCCCATGGTCTCCGGTGGCGTAGGCACCATAGGTACGTTAATGGTTATTGGCTCGGCCAGTATGAACTGTGGTTACAAGAGCGTATCTGGAGTGGTCTCAGGGAGGGCGGGTCGTTTTTTGACGTCGGTGCCAATGCCGGATTCTTCACGGTCTTGGCCGCCAAGCGGGTTGGGGAGCGCGGATGCTGCGTGGCCTTTGATCCAGATCCCGCGAATGTGGAGAGCATTTCCGAACAGCTTCAACTGAACGGCTTCTCCTGGTGCCGTGTGGAAGCGGTGGCTGTATCTGATTCTCAAGGGTTTGCCACGTTTGCAGTTCCGACGCCCGGGTCCTCGACTGCGCGGCTCTCTGCTGATTCCAACCTGGGAACGTCTCTGACGGTACCGACCGCCACCCTCGATGAGTTGGCAACGAAATGGGGTATCCCCGACGTCGTTAAGATCGATATCGAGGGGGCCGAGGTGCTTGCACTCCGAGGCGCTGCCGAGTTGTTGAAGGCGGGAAAGACACAGTGGCTCATTGAGGTGCATGGACCGGAAGAGGAACGAGAGGTCCGCGAGATTTTTGAAACATCCGGTCACCGCGTGGTGTTTGTTGCTGGCCAGGCGCACAACCCAGATGCCTGGCCGCATACAATCGAAGCGGTGCTATTTCGAAAGCCTATTGCGCAGCCATGATGCAGGCTCGCGGTAAGCGCATGTTGTAATTGCAGCTGGTGAGTTAAGACAATGGTCTGCAGCAGAGAATCTAGCCAATGAGATTGTTGACGATGCCGAACTTTCAGTTCCATCTCCGCCAGCTTAGGCTAGCCGCCAAACTCGGCGCGACTTTGCATGATAGGCTAACATTAATCCGGTTCTGCTATTCCGGTCGTCTACGACTTCCACGCTCGAAGGATGTTGTTCATGTCGTCCAATTGCGAATCGGGCGACGGGTGGTTCCTTGGCGATTGCGGGATAACGATTCGGATGTGGGTACTGTTATTGCGATTGTTGGAAGTCGTGAGTATACGGTTGCTGGCCTGTCGCCAGCCCAAGTGACCCGCATTATCGATTTGGGCGGAAATATTGGGGCCTCGGTGCTGTATTTTTCACAGGCCTACCCCAACGCTGAAATCGTGGTTGTGGAGCCCGAGCCTAAAAACCTTGAGCTTCTTGAAGCAAACCTCGCAAATGTTGAGAGCAGAATCCATCTGTTCAAGGAGGCCGTTGGTGCAACTCCGGGCATCGGACGGTTTCGTGTGACCGATTGGAGTGGTGGCCATTCTTTGGAAACGGACGTGGCGTTGCCTGACAGCCGCACGCTTGAACGAAGCATTGACGTGGATGTGACCACCATCGAGGCCATTATGGCACGCCTCCAATGGGACAAGGTAGATCTGGTCAAAATGGATATTGAGGGTGGTGAGGTGGCGGTATTTCGCCCCGATTCCGCCTGGCCGCGCCACGTGCGTGCGGTCGTTGGTGAGTATCACGGCGAAGCGGCATTGGCTGCATTACGACACGCAGCAAAGCACCAGGGGTTTGAGTTCCGAGTTGACCCCATACGCCCGTTGTTCTGTGCAGTAAAACCCGAGAGCGTTCCCTTGCAAGTGACCTGAGCGAATCGGGCGCAAGTCGTCTGAATTGTATATGAAACCCGCGAAAAGAATTGGCGCTATCATGAGATGGTAGAGCCCGCCACGCGAATTCCTCTTTCAGTCAGAGCAAGGATTACGGCATGGAACTCATGCACGGCAGTGTTAGGTCAATGAGTCTCGCGGTTGGCAAACGGGTGTTACCGAGTTCTGCACGAGCTTGGTTGAACATGGCCATTCGCGACCCCCTGAATGACCGATTAGACTCTTGGATGTTGCGTCGAGCTGCACAGCGGGGAGATCTTTTGCGGGTTGAGATCGGTAAAGGGCGGGCCGCTGCGCAATCTGGATGGTATCGCACCAATATTAATACATTGAATGTTTGGAAAGATACTGACTGGGCCATACTGTTTGGTTGCGAGTCGCGCGTGTCGAATCTTTTGGCCGAGCACGTGTTTGAGCATATTGCACCTAAGCTTCTGAAACATGGCTTAGACAACTGTTTTCGCTATCTCGTTCCTGGCGGCCGGTTACGCATCTCTGTGCCTGATGGCAACAACCCAGATCCCGCCTACATTTCCAGCGTCGAACCTGGTGGTACAGGGCCCGCGGCCGATGATCACCGCAGCCTATTCACGATCGAGTCTCTGACCGCATGCCTCTCACGGGTTGGTTTTTTTGTTGAGCCCATCGAATACTACGATACCCAGCACATCTATCACTGCCGTGAATACGACCTGGCGCACGGCGCGATCTCTCGCACTGGAAGGCCCCCGCCTGCTCGGTCGCTGAATCTCGATGCTGTTCGGCCTACGTAGCACCTTTCCGGATCGATATCGCTTGAGTCAATTGCATTCACCTCAGCCAAAAAGTAGGCAGTCAGACAGCGGTCGTCTGCTTGTGACTGGAGCGCTCTGGAACAGCGCGAACTACCTTGTTACTGTGGCAATAGGTGTCGGGTTGACGCCCTATGTCCTGCACCGCATGGGAGATGACGGCTATGGTCTTTGGACTCTAAGTTCCTCCCTTGTCGGGTATTTTGGCCTGTTTGACTTGGGCGTTTCGCAGGCTGTGGCTCGGCATATTGCCTATTACCGTGGCAAGGGGGACAAAGGCAGCGAGTCCAGGATTGCATCTACGTCGCTCGTATTTCTGATTGCGTTGGGCGCGGTCGCCATGTTTGCAACCCAGATTGTGGCGGCGCCGCTCGCAGGCCTTTTTAGAGTCAGCAGCACAGATGTCGCGGCTTTTGTCTCTGCCCTCCGCATTCTCGGCGCCAGTATCGCTACGTCGTTGGTCGGCAATCTGTTTTCGGGTGTGCTTCGGGCGCACGAGCGGTATCGCTATCTGAACGCAACGGCGATCGTTGTTGCAGCGATCCGGGCTGTTGCCACCGTCGTTGTCCTCGAACTGGGTGGTGGGATTGTGAGTGTTGCGTTTGTTAGTCTGGCGGCGGGGATCATCGGCTGCGTCGCAAATATTGCGGGATTGCTGCGTTGGCCAGACGGTCTCGAATTGAGCGCAACACGGTTTTCAAAAGATTCTCTCCGCGAAGTGCTATCCTACAGCCCGTGGGTGTTTCTCCTTTTGTTAGGTTATATGATCGCCCCGCGGATCGATGCCGTCGTGATTGGGTCGATCATGACCATGCGTGATGTAACCGTGTACGCGGGTGCGACATTGGTAATTGGTTTCATGGTGATGCTGATGGGGAATGGATTTTCTGCATTGGCGCAACGGTTCGCTATCAGCGCAGGTGCGGGGGATACGACATCTAGCCAAGGACTTTTCCTCACCTCGTTGGGGTTGTCGGCCGCGATGGCGTGTGGCGGCGGAGCATTGGCCGCCACATGTTTTCCTGGGTTCCTCGAACTCTGGTTTGGTGTCGGGTACGGGGCGGCTGTTTCTCCTTTTAGGGTTCTGGCGTTGGGCAATGTCGCTGTTCTGTTGCAGAGTCCTGCCTTGTCTTACGCGATTTCTGGGAGCAGCCCGCGACCTTACGCGTTGTTGGTTTCTGCTGAGGCAGCATTTAACGTAGTTCTCAGCGTGTGGCTTGGAAAGTCGTTCGGATTGGTTGGCGTCGCACTTGGTACGACGATTCCGATGTTGATCTTCCGCGGTGCCACAACGCCATTGCTCATGGTGCGTGGCTTGGGTGTCAGAATGCGTGACTACTTGGGAGCGGTGTTTCCATGGGTGGTCAGCGGATGCACTAGCAGCGTGTTCGGAATTGCCGTACTGGACGAGCTTGGTCGCGGTGGAGTCTCTGGACTGGTTCTGAGCGCAATGGCAACTGTGGCGTGTTTCCTCGCTGTGGCGGGGCTCTTCTTTCTTCTCAGCCGGAGACGGGATGAGGTCCCACTCGCATACAGGTGGGTTGAGGTTGGTGGGTCAAAGATTGGTTTGTGGGAGTGATGCGTACGAGATGAGTGGATTCAGATAGACATGACGGTTCTGGGTATCCCCGATGACTTGAGCCCACACCGCTTCAAGGGACTGGCTGATTTTTCTGCGAATTCAGCGTTCTTGCTGTTCACGTGTAAGTGCTACCAGGATGCGTGCGACGCGCCCAAAGCAAGTCTGTGCCTCTCCTTCTTGTAGCCCGAGCCCAGTGCCTCGGCCTAGCAAGTTTATGCGCGCGCACACGATGGCGACGACGCTGATTTCTTGCGACCTTGCGGTCGGTTCGAACACTGATGTTCTCGTTAGCCCTACTCAATTCGCCTGAGGCACAGGTCCACTGGCGCCGCTTGATGCAGCGCCACGCATCATGGCTCGGCGTGCCGGCCGCATTCCACGCCTTCACCACCCCGGACGGTGTGACGATCGACTTGGTCACCATGGGGGCCACCGTCGCGATGTTGCCCGACGCGGGCGGGACGCAGCTTCGGATTGATTCATGGATGGGTCGGCGAGCGGCAAGTCATTCATCAGGCACCTCCCTAGCGATTCGGATCACCGTCAATCTCACAACCGGTGATATGCGCGCGGAGGTGCCACACTTCGCCGTGGAGCAGCTTTATTGGGCGCGAGACAAACGGGGACTTTTGTTGGGCACTGACCTACGGCCTCTGGCTGCCTGGCAGCAACACTCTTGGGATGCACACGGCCTGGCAGCGCTGCTCTTCCTGGGAGCGGTGCCTGCGCCTTTCACGCTCGTGGCTGGTATCGCTCGAGTACCCAATGGCTCTGCGTGGGAGTGCCAAAGGCAGGCTGAGCCCAAACTCTTCGCACAACAATTTGTGTACAAACCCGGTACGGACATCGAGCCAGCCTTGGCCGAGGAACGTATCGGTGCAGCACTGGACGGCGAACTTGAACCATTGCCGCAGCGGGTTGGGCTGTTTTTCTCGGGAGGGGTCGATTCGAGTCTGTTGGCTGCCCGTTTGAAAGGCATCGGCAGTCATGAGCTGACGATGCTGCACTACAGTTTTGGCGCTGCTGATCGGGAATCCGAGGTCGCATCCGCAATCGCCAAGCATCTGGGGTTGTTCCTGACGCGCATCGACTATCGGCCCGAGAGTGCGGTTGCTGGCGTCGAACAACTCGCGCGTAACTATCCGTATCCATTCGGTGATTTCTCAACGCTCTCCACCGTTCTATTGGCTCATGCCGCGGTCGACCAGCACCCCGCCTTGGACGTGGTTGCCGACGGCACCGGTGCCGATGGCGCCTTTGGCGTGGGGGCGAAAGCTGCGTTGTGGCGTCGCGTGGCGATGTTGCCAAAGCCGTTGCGGCGCGCACTGGCAGGCGCACTCAAGAGCAATACGCCGTGGCGCCGGAATGGCCTTGCGGATCGAGTGTGGCGAGTCGCGGCGCGTGGCGCAACGTTGTCATTGAACCAAGCGGCCGTGGTAGCCCAGAACACGTTTGACGACGTGGCCTTTGCTATCCCCCAGGCTATTCGTGCCGAGCTGGTTCAGGCCATTGCGCAGCATATCGAAGCCGGGAGTGGCCTCGCCGACGCCACGGACCAGTTGAGCTACCTAGATCTGGTACATGTTTGCGCGGGCCAGTTCGCGGCCAAAACTCTCGGACCGCTCATGCATCGTGACCTGCGGCTCTGTTACCCGTTCATGGAGGAGCGTGTGCTGCGAGTGGCGTTCGCGATGCCTTGGACAGTGAAGTGCCGTGGCGGCGAGGCCAAGGCCGTGCTCAAGGATCTGCTTCGGCAGGAACTGCCCGAATCCCTCGTGACTCGACCCAAGAGTGGCTTCGAGCCGCCCCTCGCTGCTCTGCTCAAGCGCCCCGATGCCGCGCATCTCATCGACAAAGCGCTCACGCCAGGATGCAACCCGGCGTTGGAGCTGACTAACGTCGACTGTTTGCGCACCATGTTTGCCGACGCAAGGCGGGGTGAACCGGTCAATTTTGCCGGCCGGAGTTTCTTGTGGGCACATCTATTTTTGGCCCATTGGACCAGTGGCTTGCCTCGCGTGCAGATTGTGTCCTAGTGGTGGCGGACACCGATAAGGATACCCCGTGCGCGCTGTAATCCTGTACGCCAAGTTAGCTCCCTTTCACAAAGCGCGGCTCGCAACGGCGGCGCGTTTGTTCGCAGCGCGTAGTGATTCCCTAGCGTGTATTGAGATAGCCGCGGCGCAGTCGAGCTATCGCTGGGACACGGGCCCGAACCAGGCAGCCAACTACACCTCCCAGACCTTGTTTGAAGATTCCGACTATGCCGACATTGGCACGCTGGACCTGTGGGGTCGCCTACACCAGAGTCTTGCCGACCTCCAGCCTGACGTTGTTGTGGTTAACGGCTGGGGTTTTCGCGAGTCGTGGATGTCGGTTCGAATGCTTCTGCGCAGTGGCCAAGGGGTTGTTGTAGTTTCCGACAGTCATCTCGAGGATCATCCCCGCTGGTGGTTTCCGGAGGGTGTCAAACGTTGGTTCTTGAGGTGTTGTCACGCAGCCTTCGTCGCCGGTGCTCCTCAACAGCGCTATCTCGAAGCATTGGGCTTCTCCCAGGATTCCTGTTTCTCGGGTTGTGACGTTGTGGACAATGCGTTGTTTGCGGAGGGGCCACCCGTCATCTTTCCGGCCGAACCAACGGAGCTGAAGCTCATCAGTTGCATTCGGTTGCTGCCCCACAAGAACCTCGTGGGGGCGGCGCAGGCATTGGCGAAGGCCAAGGTACCTTGGCGTTGGACGATTGCGGGTGAAGGACCCGAGCGTGACGTGCTGATGCAAGAGATTGCTCAACTTGGGCTCGGGGATCGAATCCAGCTCGTTGGACGTTTAGACTACCCTGATCTTGCGGCCTTTCACCGCACCGGACATATCTACCTACAGCCCAGCCTTTCCGAACCTTGGGGTTTGGCCGTCAACGAAGCGATGGCCTCGGGCTTGCCGGTTCTTGTTTCGAAGCAGTGCGGTTGCCACGAAGACCTCGTGCACGATGGTGCCAACGGCTATTCGTTCGACGCCGCCGACCCCAATCAGCTCGTGCTGGGGGTGCATACGCTATGGGAGAAGCGTGGCGAATGGGACGAGATGGGGGCGGCGTCGCGGCGCATCATTGCCCCTTGGTCGCTCGACCTGTTCGCTGAAAACCTACATGCAGCATGCGTTATGGCGATGGCCAAGAGCCATGCGAGGCGCGCGTGAGCGAGTCCACGGGGTTGCGTTATGACTCCAGCCGACCTCCCCACCACAGCGCCTACGTGTGGCAGCCTGTGTTGCAACAGCTTGCTCGCAATTCGGGAATCAAGGCCGTGCTCGACCTTGGTTGCGGTAACGGTTCATTCGCCAAACAACTCGTGGCGCGCGGACTAACGGTGCATGGGTGCGATATCTCGGCGTCGGGAGTGGCAGAGGCCCAAATACAGTGCTCTGGGGGCAGGCTCTTCGTCGGCTCCGGCTACGACGACCTATTGACCGCAGTGGGCTCGCCCGTGGATGCAGTGGTTGCGCTCGAAGTTGTGGAGCATCTCTACGATCCGCGGCGATTCATCACCCGTGTGCGCGAGGTACTTCGTCCAGGCGGTGTGCTTGTCCTCAGTACGCCGTACCACGGCTACTGGAAGAACCTTGCGCTCGCCCTCTCAGGCAAGCTCGACGCACACTTCACCGCGCTGTGGGATGGCGGCCACATCAAGTTTTGGTCGCGGCATACCTTGGCTGCGCTGCTCAAAGAGCAGGGCTTTGCCGTGAAGCACTTCGTTGGTGTGGGGCGATTCCCCTGGCTGTGGAAAGCCATGGTAGTTACGGCCCGCCGTCCGTAGGTATCTCTTATGAAATCCAAGAAGAAGTCGGTCGCCGTTGCGGTTCGAGCCAAAGCTGGCACCAGCCTTCCGCGCTCTGATGCGAGCGACCGTGAGGTTGCTGCGTACTGGGATACCCACTCCGCAGCCGACGTCTGGGAGGATTCAGAACCTGTGGTGGCCGGTACGCGCTTACCTGAGTTCCAGGCAGAGCCCAAGAAGGCGAAGGCGTAGCCTCGAAGGGTGAGCCGCTGCGCTCGCGGGTGGAGGGCCTGCCTGACGAACGGCACTCGCCGGACTGTTAAGGATGCCCTATGGCCTGCTCGCCGCGCCCACCATGCGCGAGCGAGTACAACGTCTCGGGAGCAATGTCAGCGCCGTTGGGCCAGGCAACGACACCAAACGCGTCCACAGTAGCTGTGGCAAAGAAAGCAATGTCCGCAAGCGGCACAAACACTGGGCCAAACAGCCTCTTGGCAAGGTCGACTTCGCCGGCGCTGCCGTCATCGAACTCGACCCAGAGGCAATAGTCGTGCGTGTGCCTGACAGAAGTTGCGCGGTGCATGGGGTTGGCTCCTTACTTCAACGGCTCAATAGGTTTGAGCGCGGCGTGGCGAACGCAGAGGTCCCAGTCTTCTCGGAGTTCGGGCCTATGCGCGATGGCCCACTCGACCACGAGTGCCAACGCGCGACGAGGCAATGAACCTGAAATGATTTCGAGGCTGTCAATCGCCACGATCGCAGAGCTGCTCTCGTAGTACACGTGGAAGTGGGGCGGCGGGTGGTCGTCGAAATACATACGCACCGCGATCCCGAAGAATGAACTTATCGTTGGCATAGCGTGCTGAACCACCTCGCCTTGAGAGTAGCGTCTCGGACCCTCTCTGCCAACGCTGCATCGCCATGTATGCGGCAGATTCGCGCGTCTTGGCAATTTGACCTGTCCGCCGAGAACCTGCATGCCGCGTGCGTGATGGCGATGGCGAAGAGCCATGCGAGGCGTGCGTGAGCGAGTCTACGGCGCCGTCGTACGACTCCAGCCGACCTCACCACCACAGCGCCTACGTGTGGCCGATCGGCTTCACCCCAACAGCGCCTTCGGATGCAACGCGGCGACTCTGAGTAGCGAGTAAGCAGGCCCACGCGGAGTGCGTCGGCCTTGCTCCCAATCCTGCAGGGTTCGCACGCTGACACCCAAAAGTGCCGCGAAGACCGTTTGGGAGAGCTTCAGTCCGTCGCGGATGGCTTTCACGTCGAAGGTTTCGGGCACACAGAAGCGCCGCCCTTGCCCGCGTTTGATAGCCTTCAAACCCTCCAATATCTCGCGGCTCGGCTTTCTAGCTTTGGCCATGTTCGCATCTTTGGTCGCAACGGCGCCGTGACTCCGGATCTTCCTGTGCAGGGTTGGGTCCATCTCCACAGTGATCGGCTTCAACGCATCGAGATCGACGCTCGCCCACGCAACGTCAACCAGCTTCTCGTCGCGGCTCTTTCCAACGCTCGATGCTTTTGACTTCTGCATGTAACCTCCGCCAGCGTTCGCCGGTTGGCTTGAACGCTGCCACTTCGCGGGCGTGTCTCACTCTAGCGCAGATGCAATCAACGTCTCCACTACACACTGAAACCCAACAAGGGCTCGACACTACCCTTCAGTGTCACCGGCAATGTGCTGACACTTACGGCCAACCGGCGTTATGATGAAACCAGGTCTGGTTGGCGGGAGTAGATGCATGCGCAAGAACGATGTTCTGACCATCCTATTGCAGAATCACGACGAGCTGGTGGCGCATGGTGTACGTGCCTTGTTTGTCTTTGGCTCGGTGGCCCGGGATGAAGCCAGGTCAGACAGCGACGTTGACCTCTTGGTGGAGTTCGACGGGCCTGTCGGCATGCTGGCTTTTGTCAGCCTCAAGCGGTTCTTAGAGAGTCTTCTCCATGCCCGTGTCGATCTGGTGACCTGGGATGCGCTGCGGCCAGAGATGCGTGAGCAGGTAACTCGCGAGGCGTTGCGTGCCGCGTAGAGATTGGAGCATGCGGGTTCGGGACATTCTCGAAGCTATCGATCGGATTGGCCTCTACGTTGCTGGCATGTCCAAGGAACAATTTATCGCCGACCAACGAACCATCGACGCCGTGGTTAGGAACCTCATCGTGCTTGGCGAGGCGGCCAAGCATGTTCCTGCCGATGTTGTTGCGCGGTCTTCAACGATCCCGTGGCCCGACATGGCAGGCATGCGAGACGTCGTCGTTCATGAATATTTTGGCGTGAGTCTCGACATTCTTTGGGAGACAGTTCTTACGGACCTGCCGCCCTTGGCGCCCCTGCTTCGCAAGCTGCTGGATGATCACGACATGCGACAACAGGAGAAATGACGCTGGCGATCGCGTCTGGACCGCTCATGAGCACAACCAACACATCCCTCCGCGCGCCGAGCGCGTGGGGGAGGTCGGCCGCATCGGCCGGGAGGGGGG
>Ga0116155_10003194_pt1 | contig 10927 bp, 7 predicted proteins | sample AD_UKC032_MetaG_FD_89890 | JGI IMG/M metagenome (GOLD analysis project Ga0116155, IMG submission 89890) | Active sludge microbial communities of municipal wastewater-treating anaerobic digesters from USA - AD_UKC032_MetaG | ecosystem: Engineered > Bioreactor > Anaerobic > Digestate | place: USA... | reverse complement strand
CACCTGCAAGCAGTAGGTTGCCGGTGAATTTGCCATCGCTGACATTCCACAAGTCGATGGCATCGGCGGCGAGTTGGGCAAAGGTGACGCGGCCGATCCCCATCAGGTTGAGTGCGCCGTCATTGTTGGCGTCGAGCACCTGTAGCAGCGTGGGGCGTCCGTCGGTGGCCGCGAGCAAGGCTAGGCCGCTGGAGCCGTTGTTTACCAGGGTCACGCCAGCGATCGTGGTGTTGTTGGACCCACCGAGCCAAATACCACCGTTATCGTTGTTGGCGGCCACGACGTCATGAATCAAGAGAGCATTGTTCAGATCGCCACAGTAGATCCCGTAGCCATTCGCGGCCAATGTCGCATGCGCGATGCGCGCGAACTCCGAATTGTCGAGGTAGATGCCGATGCCGTTGTGGTCGAGGTGCAGCTCGTCAAACCGAGGGTGAACGACCCGGGCAGCCTGGATAGCGCGGCTAAAGCCATAGGCCGAGATGCGATGAAACCGACTGAACGCAGAGCCGGTGTTACCGACGTTGAAGCCCGCGGCTGACGCGCCGCCTCCCACAAAATTGCCCTCCAACCACACAAAGCGGCCGGGGTCGGTGAGCTCTACCAGGCAAGCCACGGTGCCGTTGTTGGGGTCCATACAGGCGGTGATGCCATCGTCGAGATACGTGAGCGTGGCGTCGTCTAAGGTCACGAGCGCGATCTTGCTGGCGGCCAATCGATAGCCATGTGAGCCACGGCTCGTCGCCAACAGGTAGATCGCGTTGGGCACATCGAGGGCTAACTGGGACGTGGTGCTGTTGTCGGGCAGTGGCAATACGGGATTCTGCCACCACACTTCGGGGATGCTTCGGGCCACGGTCACTGCAGCGTGTGAGATGGTGATGTGGTTGGCCAAGAACCCGGCAGCGTTCAGCAAATGGGCGAGGCCTTGGTGACGTTTGAGACCGTAGCTGTTGAATACCAACCGTCCTGGTTCGGCGACGCAAGACCAATCAAAGACGCCAAGCGCATCGATGGCGGTGTAACCGGTGCAGGCTGTTGGTCCAGGGAGCACGACTTGGCGCAGCTCACCACCGTGTAGGCAGGCGGTGGCGCCACTCTCCGAGCCCTCGCAAGGTGTGGCTGGGTCGGCGGTGCGCACGTAGTCGTTCCAATTGGGGCCAGCCGGGAAGCGGGGCACCACCGTCACCGTTACCAGAGCGGCGTCGACATCACCTCCACGAGCCGATCTGGAGTCACCCCAGCGTGCAAGTTCTTCAGTCTGCAAGCCAAGCGAGGAGCGATCGCAGGTTGCCAAACTGAGGGCCCCCGCCAGCGCCATGAGCCTGTAGGTCGTACGGTCCATTTCTGGGTCTCGCGCCAAGTGGCGGCGTCGGGCGCGCTGTGCGCGGACTGGGGGCTTCGCGTTCGAGGTGTCGCTTAACGAGGGGTTCATGTGGCCGTCGCGATCAACTACGATCGTGAGGCACCGAGCGCTTGCCGTGCACTCTCAAGCTCCTGGCGGGTCTTGTTGAGGTCCTCCGCCTCCAGGGTCAGGGCCTGGATAGCACGGTTGTTTTCCTCTTCGATCTCGACGCGACGCTTCTCCAAGTTGAGCTTCTCTTGTTCGAGCTGCTCCTGGCGCTCATTCAGTGTCATCTCCCGCTGATCCAGCTCACCCATGCGCAATGCCCAGCGCTGTTCGCGTTCGTCAATGCCGGCTTGCATTGCTGCAACGGCATCGCGCTCTTGCAGCACCGCTTGTTGTTCGGCGACCAGGGCTTCTCGTTCCCGCTGTGCGGCAGCGAAAGTCTGTGTGGCATCGGCGTGCAAATGCTCCGCCTCTGCGGCTTTGTTGGCCAAGGCCGCCTCGCGTTGCTCCATGGACTGCTGTTGTTCGAGGAGCATTTGCGTTTGGCTCGTAAGCTCGGCGGCACGATTGTCCACTATCTGGCGATGTTCTTGGTACATGGCCATTGTGCCGGCGAGCTCTTGTTGCAGGGCCTGAACCCGGTCTTGTTCGGAGGCAATGACGGCTTCGCGCTGGGTCAGCTCGGTTTCTCTTGAGGCAAGGGCGCTGGTTTGCGCATTCAGCGCGGCCTGGCGCTCGCCGTGCTCGGTGGCCTCGGCCATCAGGCTGTCGGTCCAAGCCTTGAGCTCGACTTCGCGTTGCTCGGCGGCGGCTTGACGTTCAGTCAGCCCGGTGTCGAGCACGGTGGCCGCGGTGATCCGGGCCGCAAGCTCCGCTTCGCGCTCGGCAAAAGTCTCCGCCTGGCGTGCCTGCTCTTCACGCTGGGCCTCGACGTTCACACGCTCCGTGGCCAGGGCCTGTTCGCGCTGACTTACGTCTGCAACCAGGGCGTCGGCCGCTGCTGCGCGGGTGTCCAACTCGGTTTGACGTTCGGCAAGCTCGGTGGCGGTCGTCTGAAGTTGGGTCTCGCGTTCTTTGAGCGTCGCTTCGAGGTTGGTCAGCCGTTCGGCGATGCCATCCAGCGCCGCGGCCTTGGCTTCCAAGGCTTGGTGGCGTGACTTCAGCTCTTCGTCTTCAGCGGTCAATGCGGCCGTCTGGGCCTCAATTCCGGCCAGCTGCTGCGCGACGGTGGTCTCTCGCTCCCTGAGGTCGGCGAGACTTTGCGCCACGGCGGTTTCGCGGGCTTCGAGCGCTTGATCGCGGGCTTGTTGGGCTTCGTGTTGTTGTTCGAGCGTCGCACGACGCTCGTCCAGGTCGGCGGTGCGCGAACGGATCAAGGCATCAGTATCGTGGCGTTTGAGTTCGATCTCGCGATCGAGGGCAGTGCGCAGCTCATCCAAGGCTGCACTTTTGGTGCGCAGCTCATCGGCGGCTGCCTGCTGGATTTGGGTCGCCTGAGCTTCAAGCTCGGCGCGCCGGGCGTCCAACGCGGCAGTCTGCGCCTGCAGGGTTTCTGCGGCGGCCTGTTGAGCGGCAGCCGTTTGACGTTCGAGCTCGACGCGACGCTGCTCCAACGCCTCCCGTTGTTCGCGGATCTCACGCTCGTTGGTTTCGCGTCGGCTGCTCAGCTCCTCCTCAAGCGCTCGGGTGCGGTCGTCGAATTCTGTCTGCAGTGCGGTGCGTTGAGTCGTGAGCTCCGCCTCGATCTCGCTGCTGCGGCTGGACAACAGCTCATCCAAGTCAGCGGTGCGCTGCCTGAAGGTCGCTTCGATCTCTTCACTGCGTTGATCGAGCAGGGTGTCCGCTTCGCGCATCCGCGCTTGGTGTTGGGCCTGCAGCTCTGCCTGCTTTGCGGCGTAGTTCGCCTCGATCTCCTGACTGCGGCGTTCAAGCTGGGTGGCGCGCTCGGTGACCGCAGCCTCTCGTTCGTCCAGGTGTGCCGCGCGTTGTTCGACGTCGCTCTCTGCCTCCGTGAGCTTCGCGGCGCGCGTCTCAACGTCGATAAGTCGCGTCTGGTGGCGGGCGACGGCTGCGTCCAGCTCGGCGCGCTCGTCGTCAACGCGGCGTCGCAGTTCTTCTGTGCCGGCCAGGCGCTCCTCAAGGGCCGACTGTTGGTGGTTTAGTGTGCTCTCACGTTCTGTGAGCGCGACCTCGGTTTTGTGCAGGGCCTCGGTGCGGAGATTGGCATTTGCCTCGTGCTCCTGAGCCATGGCCGTAAGGGCCTGGGCTTCGCTCTCCAGGCGCACCGCCTCGCGTTGCTGCTCTTCGCGTAGCGTCAACAGGCGTTCCAGATCGGCGCGCTGGTCCGCGTGGGTTTTGACGAGGGCGGCGTGGCTTTGAGCCAAGGTGTCTGCGGCCTCGCGATAAGTGGCATCGCGATCGCTCAGCATCTCATCCAGCGTACGGCGCTCCTCGGCTAGGGCGTGCTCGCGTTGTTCTAGCGAGGTGGCTCGCATTTCCAGCCCGGCCACCGCCGTTTCGCGGGCCTGCAGCTGGTGTTCTCGATCGTTCAGGTCAGCTTCGCGACTCTGCCAGCGTGCTTCTTGGTGGCTACCGGCGTGTTTGGCGCGCACCAGCTCATCGCGCACAGTTGCCAATGCTCGTGCTTGCTCGGCGCGCAGCTCATGGGTGCGAGCTTCAACCAGCCAGTCTATTTGGCGGGAGAGGGTGACGTCGGGTTGGGTGAGCTCGGCCAACTTTTCCTGAAGCGCCTCGCGCTCTGTTTGCAGCGCCGTGTGTTCCTCAGCGAGGGATTGCTCGTGACGGGTGCGCTCGTTGCGCTCTCGCTCCAAGGCAGCGCGCGCTTCCACCAATTCGCGCAGCAAAGCGTCTTTGGTGTCGTTGAGCTCTCGCACCAGCTGCACGCGCAGCTCGTCGCGTTCGGTTTCAAGTTGGCTACGTGTCTCAACCAACTCACGTTCTAGCGCCTCGCGATCTTGAGAGAATTCGCGTGCTTGGGTTGTTAGCGCGACCTCGTGTTCGTCGCGCAAGCGGGTTTCGGTTTCGGTGACGCTTTCTTGGAGTTGTTTTTTGAGCTCGTCCCGCTCGGCCTCTAAGCGGCTGCGGGTGTTGCGTAATTCGGCTTGCAGGTCGGCTTCGGTTCGTTGTAGCTGGGCCTCAAGAGTTGCCTTGGTGGCGGCCTGGGTGGCCAGCAGCTCTTTTTCGCGTTCGGCATGCGCTGCCAGTGTTTCCTGCAGGCGTTCGGCGATGGCTGCCTGAACGCGCTCCTCAACCCGGCGCTCCTCTTCGGCATGCTGTTCGGCGCGACGCTCGGCTTCGATTTCGTGGCGCATCGCCTCAAGGTCTGCGGCGATGGCTTCGAGGATTTCGCTTTGCCCAAGCTTTTGGCCAGCAGCCACCACATCTTCGAGCTTGGAGAGTTGATGCCAGGAGCCGGCACCTTTTTCGGCGACGCCGCGCACCACGATGCGAGCGTAGTGTTCGAGGAGCTCCAGCGAGCGGTTGTTGGAGGCTACGGCTTTGCCGAGGAGGGCTTCGGCGTCGTCGATGCGGCCAAACTCTTGGTAGAAGGCCGACAGTTCGATGACGTCACGTACGGGCGGACGGGCGCGGGCGCAGGATTTTTCGAGCGGTGCAATCACCTGTGTTTCGATGTGCGCCTTGAGGGCGGCCTCGGCCTCGGGTTGGGCTGGCAGGAAGGCAATGCGTGCCCCTTGCTTGCGATCACCTTCGGCGTCAGGTTGGACCTGGCCGCGGATGAGCTGGCCATCTTTGCTGCCGCCTAAGAATAACTTGAACTCAAGTTCGACGCTGGCGGGCAGGTTGGTGGCACTGCGCAGGAACATCCCACCCATCGACAAGTTGCCGAGGAACGAGACCGAACGGCGGTTGCTTACCACGTATTCCACGCGGTCAGTGGCAGCAAAGCGGCGGTAACGCCTGCGCTCGGTCTTCGCGGCGGTAGCGAAACACCGGAGCTCAGCGCGTTTGGGCTGGGATTTCTTCGAACGCTCAGATGTGGCCACGGCAATCACCCCTGGTCGCGCGGCGGAGCCCACGCGATCCCGGGATTTTTGGCCGGGTTGATGGGCGTGTCAACGTCTTATGGCCGCCCCTACATCAGCGGGCGATTACCGTTGGGACTTGCGCTTCAGTTCAGAAACGATCTTGCGCTTCACCGGGCTTTGACGTGCGCTCACGGCGGCGATGGCGCGTTCTTCAAGCGCACGCAGTTTGGCTGCTAACTCATCGTCTTCTTGGCCCACCTGCTCAAGCACCAGGGTCTTCGGAGCGGTGAGACCGTAGCGCATCCGCACCACTTTCTCTTCCAGTGCGGTCAGGGTTTGGGTTTCGGTGCGTACCGCCGTCTTCGTGGGTTTCTTGCTGCGGGTCATCATTGTCTTCCGCCCTCCGACGGCCCCTTGCCCGTAGGCGTTAGAGCCAGGTTCCAAAATTACCTTTCCGGGCTGTTGCGCATCCCGGAAGGCTTCCCGCATTGTAAAAAGCCTGTATGCGGGCGTCAAAAAAGCGGCGTTCCGCTTCTGTGGCGGACCTTAACCGGACCTCCGTTGATGTCAAATTTTTGGCCGATAATAGATGTAACTTATTGATAATATGTGGTTTTATCTGCCCACATTGCACCCCTTCAGGCTCTCTGGTTAGATGCCGCACCGTGACCGACGAGCTGTTTTATGCCCAGACCGCAGATGGCCATGCCTTGGCCATTCATTATTATCCTGGGGTACCTCACAGGTTTCGCCACCCGGTGGTGATGCTGCATGGTTTGGCCGCCAATCGTTTAAATCTGGACATCGATGACCGCCATTCGGTGGCGCGTGCCGCCCAAGAGCGTGGTTTTGATGTCTACTTGGTGGAGCTGCGTGGTGCCGGATTGAGTCGGCGTCCTGCCGAGGAGGCCCGAGCCAACCGCCCGTGGGGGTTTGGCGACCACTTAAGCGGCGATCTGCCGGCCATCCTCGCCGCCATCGCCGACCGCACCGAGGGACGGCCATTCCATGCCTTTGGCCACTCAATGGGCGGTATGGTCTGGATGGCGTTTGCCACGACGCGGCCACGGGAGCTGCGCTCTCTGACGACGGTAGGAACACCGCTGGTCGGTAAACTGAAGCTGCAAACTCGGGAGCGGCGGTTGCTAGGTTTGGCGCGCCGGGTGGCACCTACGCAGGCGCTGAAGATGGTGCCAGTCAAGAAGGTGTTGTTCGCTGCCGGCAGTGTTATTTCGCTATCGGCTAAGCTTGCCGACGGCATTTTGCTGAACGCCCGCAACACCGATGACGATGTGATGGCGCGCATGGCCAAGGAAGGGGTCAACGACGTGCCGCTGCAGCTCATTTTGGAGCTGGAAGCAAAAATGCGCGGTACGGCTGGCGCCGCTGATCCGTTCGCCTACGAGTCCAAGCTAGAAGAGGTGATGGCGCCGGTGTTGCTCCTGTCTGGGAGCATCGATCGCATTGCTCCTAAAGAGGCGGTGTTAGCGCTGTCGCGCGAGCTGCGCTCCAAAGACGTGCGCTATCGGGAGATGGGTCTGGCCTCAGGTGAGCGTACCGACTATGGGCATGGGGACCTATTGGTCGGCCGCACTGCGCCGGATGAGATCTTTCCGGTGCTGCTCGATTTTATCGAAGAGATGGATTGAACCACCATCGGCGCTGGCGGTATTCGTCGTCGCGTTGCTGCAAGACAACTACGGCTGGCAGGTCAGGCTGAGCGTGCGTTCTTGTGTGGCGGTAAATACGCCGCCTTCAAAGGCCGGATCGACCGAGCCCAAGCGAGTTAACGCCAGCGTCAGCGTCGTCATGCACGTCTCGGTTTCGTGGCCCGCCAATGCCGTCAGGAAGTTATTGGTCAGCTCCAAGGTATCGACACCGCCTTGGGATTCGGGCCAGGCAATCGTGCCCTGCGCGGTTTGGATGCAGCTACCCGTGATCGAGTAGGTCAGCTGGTCGCCAGTCAGGAACGTGTAAGGATCCCATTGCACGTAGAACGGCGTGGTGTTGGCACGGGAGAATGTCGTGCTGCCGTTCGAGGTGAGTAGGTCGATGGGCGAGGGCATCGTGACGTTTGAACTGATGGCGTTGACCTTGCTCGACGAACCACGCGTAAATTCAACGCGGAAACCCGTGTTGAGTGATTGCGTCTGGAATTCGGTTTCGTACCAGGTCATGCCGAGGCCGCTTTGTTGTTCCATGCCGAGCGGGCTTTCGGCCTGCGTGGTCGGATTGATCATGACCGCGCGCAGCGCGTCGCCACCTTCGAGCTTCAAGAAGTTGAGCGAGTTGCGGCCGATTTCGAGCGTGGCCGAGACCACCGTTTTGCCGTCACCTTGGGCCAAGGCCTCATAGGTTGCATAGATGCCATTGGTATCGATGACATCGGAATCAGAGGTGCTGCAGGCAGCAGCCCCAAACAACGGCAACAACACGAGCCAAGTCTTACGCATGGTCTAGCTCCTGAATTGGGTTCACGTGACAGGCCCATTTGGGCCCGGTTTACCATATATAGTCGAGCGGAAAGCCTCAAGTATTCATCTGCAGATGGCGGCAGTGCCGCTGTTGGGACGAAAACCTTAGATTTGTCAGGATGATAGCGCACGTGCTGGAGATTTGCGGTGCCCCTCCGCGTCGGTTACACTCTTAAATATAGGGGCGCGCATCATGGACGCACACGTCCTAGTCCTAAACCGCAATTTTCAGGCTGTGACCGTGGTCAGCGCGCGTCGGGCGTTGACGATGTTGTACGCCGGCGTGGCGCGGGCCCTTAACGCAGCGTTCCAACAATTCGATTTTCAAAGTTGGTCGGCGCTGTCGGCGGAGTTGAACGACGACACGGTTGGTACCATCAACCGGCGTATCAAGGTTCCGCGGGTGTTGGTGTTGCAAGTGTACGACCGGATCCCACTCGGGCGCATCCGCTTCTCCCGGCACAACATCTACGTGCGTGATGATCACACCTGTCAGTATTGTGGTGAGCATTTCCCGCGCAAAGACCTGAACCTAGACCACGTGGTGCCTCGCTCCAAAGGCGGCAAGACCAACTGGGAGAACGTGGTCACGAGCTGTTTGGAGTGTAATTTCTCCAAAGGAGGGCGCACCCCCCTCGAAGCTGGGATGCGGCTTATCAAGAAGCCCCGACGGCCGCGTTGGTCTGAGATCCTAAAACCACTCAAGTGCCGGGCTCGGTATCGTGAGTGGATTCCTTTCCTCGATCCTGTGGATGCGTCATACTGGAACACCGAGCTCGATAGCGACGAATAGTTGCCCAAAGCTCCAAGGAGTCGGACAGGTTGTGAGCGTGGAGAGCATGTCGCAAGGTGCGCAGACTGACAGCACTGACGCGCGCAGCGTGGGCGTAACACCCACGGAGGGCGCTGTGACGCCTACCTCGGCGCCAATCGCGTCGGGCGTCGTCACGTCGACCGGGATCAACAAAGGTGTCATCGCGGTGGGCGGCGGCAAAGGCGGTATCGGCAAGACGCTGTTGTCCGCCAATCTGGGCGTGTTTTTGGCGCAGCGTGGGCACCGCGTGGTGCTGGTGGATGCTGATCTGGGCGGCGCCAACTTGCATACCTGTTTGGGCGTGAAACCACCGAACACCACGTTGTCAGATTTCGTGTCGCGTAAAGTCGATAATCTGCAAGAGGTGGTGACGCCCACCTCGGTTCCTAACCTGGGGCTCGTCTCAGGGGCGTTGGATGTGCTGGGGGCTGCTAATCCCAAGTACACGCAAAAGCTGCGCATCCTGCGGGAGGTTTCGCGGCTGCAAGTGGACGTCGTCATCATCGACTTGGGCGGCGGCACGGGTTTCAACATTCTCGACTTCTTTTTGATTGCCGACCATGGCGTGCTCACCGTCGTGCCTGAACCCACCTCGATCGAGAACGCTTATCGTTTCATCAAGGCTGCCTATTATCGCCGCCTCAAGACGGCGGAGCTGGCGTGGAACCTTCGACCGCTGGTGGAAGAGGCGATGAACGAACGCTCCAACCAAGGGCTCAAAACGCCTGCGGATTTGGTGTCGTACGTCGAACGCCGCGATCCGGCCGGTGGAGCGCGATTGCGCGAGGAGATAGAGCGCTTCCCTTTAAAGCTCGTGGTGAACCAGGTGCGTACGCCCGAAGAAGAGCGCCTGGGGGTGGCTATCAGTGAGGCATGTCGCAAGTACTTCGGCATTCACATGAGTCACTTGGGCAACATCCCGTTCGACGACGCCGTGTGGCAGTCGGTGCGTAAGCGTCGCCCCGTTTTGCTCGACAGTCCTGATTCGCGTGCCAGCCGGAGCATCATCCAGATTGCCGGTGCGTTGGGGTTGGGAGGCTAGCGTATGTCAGACCGCGGCCAAACCCTTTACGACCGTTTGGAGTTGCGCGCCGACGCTAGCGCCGCCGAGATTGAACAATCGTACCGCGGCATGCTGGCCTATCTTGGTGCTGGCTCGATGGCGATGTACTCGATGATGGAGGAGGACGAGATCGCCAACCTGCGTCTGCAGGTCCAAGAGGCGTATGACACGCTAAAGGATCCTGAACGTCGGGCCGCCTACGATCGAAGCCTGGCGCGTGGTTCTGAGGGTTATCCCTCGTTGATGATTCCGGCCTCTCCCACAGACACCCATGTCACGGTGGGACATGTGATGGCTCGGACCATCGATACAACCGCAGCTGCGCTGCCGCCACGCGTGATGCCAGAGCCCACTGTGGCACGTCCCCCTGTTGAGTCAACGCCTTCCCCGGCGCGTGTAGCGTCCGCGGTGTCGGTTGTGCCAGTTGCCCCTGTCGTGCCCGCCACACCTGTGACGTCGGTGGCGCCAGTTGCCTCTGCTGTACCTGCGATACAGGTGACGCCTTTTGTGCCTGTCGCAGAACCTGCGCCGGTGGCAGTGGCCTCTATACGATCGCAGCTGGTGACCGCTCCAGTTCCTGCGGTGCCAGCGTCGGAGGAACCGGCGAGCGAGTTGCCGGTGGCCATCGAAAAAGTCGCGGCGTTGCCGTTTGGTGGCACACCCGCGCTCACGCCACGTCCGTGGACGCCTCCGCCAGTGCATGCCAGTCCGCGCGTTGTCCGGCGTTTGGCGCCTAAGCCCGACGCGCCGATTACCCCGGAGACCGAGTTTACCGGGGCGTATCTGCGCCGCCTGCGCGAGAGCGCAAACGCTTCGTTGGACGACATGTGTGAGATCACCAAGGTCGGCAAGCGCTATCTTAGAGCCATCGAAGATGGCGACTTTGAAGCCCTGCCGGCAGCCGTGTATGTCCGCGGGTTTGTCGTCGAGTATGCCCGCGCGTTAGCGCTCGATCCGAGCCAGGTCGCGAAGAGCTTCATGGGGTTGTACAAGCGGTTCAAAGGGGAGGGGGGCTAGAGGGTGCGACTCACCTGCCTCAAGTGCGGTCACCAGATCGAGCTGGCAACCGGCCCGCATAGCTCGCGGATTCCGTGTGTCTGCGGCCAGGACTACTCTTATCCCGAGGTGCTCGACACAGGGGTGCAACCGTCACGTGCGGCAGCAGAACGGTCGCGTTCACGAGCGTTTCGCGCGGCGGGCCTTGTTAAGAACATGGGT
>Ga0116155_10003186_pt1 | contig 10944 bp, 11 predicted proteins | sample AD_UKC032_MetaG_FD_89890 | JGI IMG/M metagenome (GOLD analysis project Ga0116155, IMG submission 89890) | Active sludge microbial communities of municipal wastewater-treating anaerobic digesters from USA - AD_UKC032_MetaG | ecosystem: Engineered > Bioreactor > Anaerobic > Digestate | place: USA... | reverse complement strand
TTAATGTTGCCCAGACCACCCAGAACGGCAACCAAAATCGCCGTGGTCATATACAACCAGCCCATACCGGGTTCGACCGACCAAACCGGCGCGACAATAAGCATCCCGATGATGACGGGCAAAAGGACGATCATCATCGTAAACATATAAAGAGTTTCAACATTAATACCGACAATCTTCGATGAATAAATATCCTGGGACAAAGCCCGGATGGCCATACCGGTTTTTGTTTTGATGAAAAAGAAGACGAAAGCGCCGGTCATCACCAGAGCAATCACGGCACCGATCACCAGCTGCTTGGGAATCACAACTTCTCCGACTTGATATATGCCGTCCACCAAAGTTGTTTCCAGATAAACACCCGCCTGAACCGGATAAAAATAATTAGTAGCCTGTTCAATAATTAACGCCACTAGCAGAAGAGCGGTTAACAGAACATCTTCTGTGTACATATATTTTTTGATCATCCCTTTGTAAATGAGAATGGAGACCATAAATTGAATGACGACCATGCCTAAAATGGACGGTATCAGAGACCAACCGAGTGCCGACATAAACATCCACGTGCCGTAAACCGTAAGAGGAAAGATATAGGCGTATCCAAGGTGGAAAATCCGCAACACCCCGCAGATCAGAGAAAAACCAAGTGAAATCAGAAGATAAAGTGACCCCAGTACAAAAGTATAAATGACAACAGTCTGAATATAAGTCCACATGCCTTTTCACCCTCTATGAATAGATCAAAATTTTTTCAAAACAAAGATTCTGGAAAGTTCCCGATTTTCGGGAAACCACTTCTTGCGCTTTGATCAGCGCTGGACAACATGGAATCCAGCACACCGGGTTAGGATACAAAACACATTTTTATCCGAACAGGGCCGTCGCATTTGTTTTCGAAAAAGTTGAGAAAGTGAATTTTGTAAATTCTTAAAAGATTGAAAATGTACGAACGTTGAAAAAGCATTGCAGGTTGAAATTAAACACTTGCGGGAATGATGCAAATTGATCTTGGTATTGATGATACATTGAGGTGAAAAATACATCGCGAACACAAGGCCTCCAAAGCTTCCAGATCTTGAATCTGTTTCATCTTCAGGAAAACCGTTTGGATATGAATTCCAGAAGTCGGCTCCTAAGGATTATGCGTTTTTCAGCTGCTTTGAAATGGTTCACTAAAACATTCACATTCTGTTGAAAAATGCGAGTTGGTTGAATTATAAAGACAGGTTGTTGATTTTGTCAACGAGAAAAGAATTTAACAAACATTTTTCTTCAAAAGTGGCTCTATTTCAAAGAAATGCAGCTTTCCCTTTCCTGCTTTTTGATCATAATCAACACAGCGGAGATGGCACCTTCGGTCATGCCGGGAATTCGCTCCATCTGGCCGACGGTGGCAGGTGCGATCCGGGCAAGCTTGGTTTGCAGTTCGTTGGAGAGACCCGGCACCGAGGCATAATCGAAGTCCGGCGGGATTTTCTTTTTTTCCTGATCTTTTAATTTTTTGGTCGCTTCGAATTGGCGCTTTATATAGCCTTCGTACTTGGTTTCGATTTCTATCTGTTTTTTTACAAATCGATCACTTTCGGGTTTCCAGCCTGGAAACTGAGCCAGGTCGTCATAAGCGATTTCGTAACGTTTTAGCAGGCTATAAAGCGTGGTGTGATTGTTTAAAGGCGCAGAGTTAAGTTTTCCCAGCGCTTCGTTTACTTCCGGTAGGGGTTTCACAGGCGATGATTTAAGATGTTGGATGCTCTGCGCAATGCGATTCATCTTAGCCTGAAGATCAGCGTAATGATCACGCGCAATAAGACCCAATTCGCAACCCTTACCCATCAGGCGGATGACGGCATTGTCTTCCCGCAGAATCAGGCGGTATTCGGCGCGTGACGTGAACATGCGGTAAGGTTCATCCACACCACGCGTGACCAGATCATCGATCATCACCGCCATGTAAGCCTCGGAGCGGTCCAAAATAAAGGTAGGAGCACCCTGCAAGGCGCGGGCGGCATTGATACCCGCCCAGAGACCTTGCGCCGCCGCTTCTTCATAGCCGGAGGTACCGTTGATCTGACCGGCCAGATACAAACCGGAAATTAATTTGGTCTCGAGTGTGAGCATAAGCTGGCTGGGTTGAACAAAGTCATACTCGATGGCATAAGCCGGACGCATGATCTCGGCCTGCGCAAGCCCGCGCACACTATGAACGATTAGATACTGCAATTCCAGCGGCAGAGAGTTGCCCAGTCCCTTGGCATAAATTTCCTGCGTGTCGAGACCCTCATGCTCCAGGACCACCGGATGGCTCTGCCGGTCACCAAAGCGCATGACTTTATCTTCCAGCGACGGGCAGTAGCGTGCTCCTACACCCTTGATCACGCCGGAATAAAGAGGAGAATGCTGAATATTGTCGCGAATCACGCGATGTGTTTCGGCGGAAGTGCCCGAAAAGTAAGAAGGCAGGCGTTCCGACCGCAAAGCCTTGGTGATAAAAGAGAAAGGCTCTGGCGCGGGATCGCTGTCCTGGCGCTCCAGGCAGGAAAAATCAATGGACGAGGCGCGCAGTCTGGGCGGCGTACCGGTTTTCATCCGGCCTACTTCAAAACCGAGTTGCCGGAGTTGATTGGCCAGGCCGACGGAGGCCAGTTCGCCTGCGCGACCCGATTGCGTTTGCGATGTGCCGATGTGAACCAGACCGTTGAGAAACGTCCCTGTGGTTATAATGACTTTTTTTGCGCCGTAAAAAAAACCGCTCGAATCCAACACGCCTTTGATCACATTATTTTCAACGACTAGACTCTCGACCATGGCTTGGCGGATATAAAGATTTTTTTGATTCTCCACAGTGGCTTTCATGGTCAACCGGTAGAGCTGTTTGTCACACTGCATTCGTGATGACTGAACAGCCGGACCTTTGGAGGCGTTAAGTAACCGGAAATGGACGGCGGTTTTATCGGTGATCTTACCCATCTCACCACCGAGTGCATCGATTTCCTTCACAAGTTGGCCTTTGGCCAGGCCGCCGATAGCCGGATTGCAGGACATGAGCGCGATGGAATCCAGATTAATATTAAAGAGCAGTGTTTTGCAGCCCATGCGCGCCGACGCCAATGCCGCTTCGCAGCCCGCATGACCGCCGCCGATGACCAGAATGTCGTAGCTATCTGACAACTTAATTTCTCCAAAAACCAAATGCTTGCACTTGACTCATTTTAATAGTATTGCGGCAAAAAAAACACAACATAAAAAAGAGGCGGCATTGGCCAGGCCGGATTTCTGGAAAAACAATAAGCAATATTACGATCTGAAAAGTTACTGGCGTAATTTGTTCGGCTGTACGGTTCATAAATTACAAATTGATGCCGGATTTACCTGCCCCAATCGTAACGGACACTTAGCCACGGGTGGCTGCATCTACTGTGACGGCCGAGGGTCTAAGCTGCGCCAGAAGGGGAAACTGCCCACTGTTGTCGATCAGATTGCAACCGGCAAAAAATACTACAAGCCCTCTGCATCAAAATTTATCGCTTACTTTCAAACATTTACCAATACCTATGCACCGGTGGAGAAACTACGGACGCTCTATGACGAGGCATTGTCTCAGGAAGACATCATTGGTCTTTCCATCGGTACAAGGCCGGACTGTTTGGAGCCGGATGTGATTGAGCTTTTGAGCGGTTACGCGAAAAAAAATCACATCTGGGTGGAGCTGGGCTTGCAGTCCATCCACGATAAAACGCTGCAATTCATCAACCGGGGACATAATTTTCAGCAGTTTCTGGATGCAGTTCACGTTCTGGCCGGACAAGGTCTGAACATTTGTGTCCATATTATTATTGGTCTTCCGGGCGAAAGTGACGAAGACGTACGAATGACCGCAAAGACTTTGGCTACCCTGCCGGTGAACGGCATAAAAATTCATTCACTTCTGGCACTCGAGGGCACCCGCTTGGGCGAATTGTACAAACAAGGTTCCATCCCCATGATCACAAAGGAGAAATACGTCGAATTATCTGTGGATATTCTGGAGGTGTTGCCGCCGGATATGGTTATTCAGCGCCTCACCGCCGACGGCTATCGCGATATTTTTCTGGCACCCTCCTGGGCTCAAAACAAACTGGATGTGCTCAACTCCATTAACAAAGAACTGGAAAGAAGAAACAGTTATCAAGGAATGCGCTACAGATAAACATGAATTCTACGGCACATTACAATAGGGTCAGCAAAAATTTTTTTATATGGCCGAAAAACGAAATCCGCCGGAGCCGGCCCCTGGCGTGGCGGTCGGCTATAGCAGATTGTTCGCTTCAGCGATAAACGTCTTTGCGATACCCAACTTTTACAACCCATACTGTAATTTCCTGATCTTGAATGGAATAAATAATTCTTCGAACAAATACCCGGACAGTAGTGTATCAATTTTTATATTTTATACGCAGGCCGTCGGCGGCTTGCGCCAGTTTCTTATCAAGTGTCCAGATTGGCACGCCTGTTAATATAGCAGATGCAATCATATGGACATCTACGTAGCCCATACCTTTTCCCATTAAGCGGTTATTCTCAATAAATGATAAGATTTCTTCATGTTCGACTTCGATACTCATTGGTAGTAATTGAAGAAAAGAAAGAATAGCGGCTCTGTCCTTAAGATTTCCACAAGCCAGCTCCCCGACGATTAATGGGTGGCATAATACTCTTCCATCATTGAGCAAGTTTGCCAATTCAACACACCCATTCCTCAAATGCGAAACCCAAACTGATGTGTCCACCAGAACCATTATTTGTTATGCTCCTTTTCTTCTTGGTATTGTCTGAAGCTGCTTTTGAGTTCCACCCAGCTTTGCAAGCCTCCTTGCGCTTTCTCTGGCGATAAGTGCTTCTAAACCAAGCTTTACAAGTGCTGTTTTCTCTTTAATTCCTGTAATTTTTGTCGCCTTATCAATTAAAGTATCTTCGATATTCAGAGTTGTTCTCATATTATTACCTCATATAAATGTGATGCGTTAGTATGCATATCCTATGCATACATGTCAAGGTCATTCTTTGATAATACCTGAATTAAGCCGCGCCGCGAAGCGGCTGCGTCTTGACGGATAACCAGACCATAAGAAATGAATTCAGGAGCAATTCCATTTTGACGAGCCACCAGCTGTTGCGCGGCATAGCCGTTCACGATCCGCCGGATGCGCCAACACATCACTGCGGCATCAGCGCAAACACACCCCAGCCCAAATATTCACGCGTGTAAGTGGCGTAGCGTACGGGTTCCGAGGTCAGCTGGGCTCGAACCTCTTTGGCTAACTCGTCGCCGGAATTGGCTTCAAGCCAACGGCGCATGGTGAGCCATTTGGCCGCCTCGTATCTGTCCCAGCCGTCCTGGTCAGCCAGAACCATTTCAACAACGTCATAGCCAAGGCGGTTGAAAGACGCGAGAAGTTCTGGAAGCAGGAAAAAGTCGGAGATGGAGTGGGCAAGACACCCCTTGGCAACATCTTCCGTCGGCGGTAACTGCCGCCAGTAGGGCTCGCCGATGAGGATGATCCCTCCGGTGCGCAGGCTCCGCGCCAGAAGCTCGATCGTGCCGACGACGCCCCCACCGATCCATGTAGCTCCAACACAGGCTGCCACATCGACCTTCTCGTCAGAGACGAAGCCTGCAGCATCACCATGGATGAACGTGACTTGATCGGCGACGCCGAGTTCTTCAGCGCGGAGTTTCGCTTGCTCGGTGAACAACTGGCTCATGTCGATGCCGGTGCCGATGACGCCGTGATCGCGTGCCCAGGTGCACAGCATCTCCCCCGAACCGCTGCCGAGGTCGAGCACTCGGGCCCCCGTTTTCAGACGCAGCGCCGCGCCGAGAGTGGCGAGCTTTTCGGGTGTAATCGGGTTATGGATGCTATGAGCACTTTCGGTGATGTTGAAAATGCGAGGAATGTCCATTACAGAAAACCTCCTTGTGCGTGTTAATAGATTCGGTCAGGGCCTATGAAAAAACAGCCGGAGCGCAACTATAGGGTGGATTACTTTTGTTAGATTGTATTTATGCTTTTTCTTTTTACTTCGTCTAATGTTTTACCATTTTTATATTTCCATTCGATCCATCCATTTGCTCTTCGCGCTAATACTACTGCAGCCGCCGCACTGGGTGAAGAAAAGATATGATTAGATGTAAATTTATAAACATTGCCGCTATTCACCAAAACACCATCATCTACTAATTTTTTACGCATACCAATAACCCAAGAACCTGCCGTTTTTGATTCTTGTAAATTACAGGTTGATTCTTTAAAGACAACAAGACCATCTTCCGTATACTCACCTTCGGCCAATGCCTCCTTGCCTTTACAAATTAATATGTCTTTTTTATCAGGAGTAGCGATTTGATCAAAGACTGGAAAACCCAATGCAGCAGTAAGAATGCGTATGGTTTCAAAATTGTCTACTAAGTCAGATTCCATGGATTCCGAGACGTATGGTCTTGAAGGAATGTTTGAATTGTCTATTTTAAATCTTCCTGCTTTTTCAGCCTCGGTATGACTATACCATTCCAAGAATTTAACGTGAGTTTTTGTAAAATATTGAGTTTTTGATACAATTACTATTGCGTTATTCCAGAAATCCTTTGCTTTATTATGTTGTTTTAATCTTGCTGAACAATCTTCTGCCTCACCAATATAGACTAATGGTTTACTGCCTTCTTCTTGATCCCCAATAAGTAAATAAACACCAACATTAGCGAGCTCGTTTCGAGTAACAGCATATTCAAGTTTGGATCACGGGATTAACAAAGCATAGATTATTCGACTTGTGATCTCAGCGATCCTTATGCTTCTCGCATTGCCATCGGGAAGGAAAATTTGAATTGTTTTACCATTTTTCATATGGCCACTCTTTCATAGAGAATTTATTGTTTACACTTTTTTCATCTAACGCCGATCTTCAGCGGCGAACCCGCCAAAGGCTGGGGCGTCCGCTGCAAGCAGTTGTTAGCCCTTGATGGAACCTACCTGCTGAGATAGCTGGCATTGCCACGCACCCAAGCCAGATGAAGTGAAACACCGGAGCGAGAACCCAACGAAACCATGCTGTTCTCTGAAGCGCTACCGCCCATAAGCGCGGCAAACGCCGAATAGTCTTGAAACCACTCGCTGGTCTGGCTGAAAGAGTGGACCAGCATGACCGCATGAGCGGCATTAAACCGCTGAGCTTCAATGATGGCCGACGCCGTACGATGAAGGAGCTGGTAGCGCGCCTTGTCTGGTACCGACTGCAGCCCCATTAGCTTGAGGATATATGACAGACGCTCCTTCTTTCCGTTGCTTGGCACAGCCTGCCATTCTTGAACCGTAGGGCCGAAAGGCTCCGAGACTTTGCCCTCTACTGCGATGGAAATGAGATCGCCTTGAGCGCGTGCCAGAACCCAGATGTCGTTCTGCGAGGGACGCGAACCGCCAGGCAGCGGAACCTGATGCTCTGGGAGGGCCAGCAAAAGCTCAATGCCGGGGAAGGCCGGCGACAAAACCTTGCCAACCTCCAATGGAAAATCCGCAGCCTCTTGCCAAGAGTAGGCGAGCGTGCGCGCAGAATAGCCCTGGCGCCAATGCTTGACTGGCTCTGCAAGGAACTGCGCCCACTGCTCAGCATTTGAAGTTGGGATGTAAATCTTGCTCAAGGTGCATGCTCCTGCTTTTCAAGGACTAACAGAGCAATAAGTGGAAAACGATACATCATATTAGACTTATAGATGGACATATTTTCCGATTATTTTGATATTAAATATTGAAACATGGGAAAATGGTCTAATAATTTTCCTCTTATTACAAATTCAGTTGTCTAATTGCACTTATTACGATATTAAGGTGGAAAACATGGAAAATAGTAAACCAAAGTTCCACCCAAATCCTGAACTCAATTAATGGACCAAGTTCGAGAGGTTCTTCGATATCACCGTTATGCATATCGCACAGAGCATATCTATTGTCAATGGATACTTCGTTATATTCATTATTTCGGTGGTAAAACCCATCCAATTCTTCTGGGTCGAAAAGCGCGCCGCTGAACAAGCCGGTTGAAAAAGTCTGGCACCCTGGATGACTGAAATTGAAAATGGCGTTCGGGCATAAACTTTGCTAATAAAACTTAGAAAGTAGAAAGTATTCATATCCATTTTAAAAAGAATTGAACAAACATGATCGCAATTATCGAATATAACGCCGGAAACATTACAAGTGTGGCGCGGGCACTGCATTCCATCGGCCAGGATTTTGTCATTACAGATGATACAAAAATGCTCAATGCTGCATCCCATGCTATTTTTCCGGGGGTCGGCGCGGCGGGCGAGGCAATGGCTTACCTCAAGGACAAAAAACTGGATAGGTGGCTCAAACAATGTTTTCAATCCGGAAAACCGATTCTGGGCATCTGTCTGGGGACGCAGATCATCCTGGACCGCTCCGAAGAAAACAATACGGACTGTATCGGCTTGGTTGCCGGTTCGACAAAACGCTTCCCCAATTCTTTAAAGTCCGCCGGCTCGGCGTTGAAGATTCCGCACATGGGCTGGAACAGTGTTAATCTCAAGCAGAATCATCCGGTGTTTGCGGACATTGATCCTGCGGCGGAATATTACTTTGTCCATTCCTACTATCCGTCGCCGGAAAGCGAAGCGGCGGTTTTGGGGACAACGGATTACGGAATGACCTTCTGCTCGGTTTTGGCTATGAAAAATCTGATCGCCATGCAATTCCACCCGGAAAAAAGCGGCAGACCAGGGCTTCAAATTCTGAAAAATTTCTGCGCATGGAGGGGCCATGATTTCTAAAAGAATAATTCCCTGCCTGGACGTGCGCGACGGCAAATTAACCAAAGGTATTAAATTTAAAGGCAATATCGATATCGGCGATCCGGTGGAAGCAGCCCGGGAATACTACGAGCAGGGAGCGGATGAAATTGTCTTTTATGACATCACAGCGTCATCCGATAAACGCGATATCATGATCGATGTCGTGCGGCGAGTGGCTGAAACCATTTTTATTCCTTTTTCCGTGGGCGGCGGCATCCGGAATCTGGACGATATGCGCAAGGTTATTGGAGCCGGAGCAGAAAAAATCAGTGTGAATTCGGCGGCGGTTCTCGAACCGGCTATCATCACACAAGGTGCAAGGGCTTTCGGCAGTCAATGCGTTGTGCTGGGAATGGATGTGAAGAAGGTGGAAGTTTCCGGACAAACCCCCTCCGGATACGAAATCGTCATTGAAGGAGGAAGAAAACATACCGGCATCGACGCGCTCTGGTGGGCACAGGAGGCCCAGCGTTTAGGTGCGGGAGAAATTTGTCTCAATTCCATTGATGCCGACGGCATGCAAGATGGCTACGAGATTAATTTAACTTCGCTCATTTCGGAAAATGTTCATATTCCGGTGATCGCCTCCGGCGGCGCAGGCAAGCCTGAACACCTGGCGGATGTGCTCACAAAAGGGAAAGCCGACGCAGCGCTGATTGCCTCGATGGTGCATTACCGAACTTATACGATCTCGCAGATTAAAAATTACCTATGCGATCAAAATATTAAGACTCGAATACTCTGGTAGCTCTTGAATTATTCTGCTTGACGAAAACCCATTTGTATTCTTAGAATCAGATGATTAAATTAGCTTAAAATTGCGGAGAATTATAAGGGAATATACATTAGAAAGTCAGGAGGCGTATAGAAAGTGGATGCAAAAAGATATGAATTAAATGTCCAGCTGGCGCAAATGCTGAAAGGCGGCGTCATCATGGATGTCACCAATGTGGAACAGGCTAAAATCGCGGAAGAGGCGGGGGCCGTAGCCGTCATGGCGCTGGAACGCGTACCGGCGGATATCCGCAAGGACGGTGGGGTCGCCAGAATGTCCGACCCGGCCATGATTGCCGAAATCAAAAAGGCCGTTTCGATTCCAGTCATGGCCAAGGCCAGAATCGGCCATTTTGTGGAAGCACAATTGCTGGAAGCCCTGCGCATTGACTACATTGACGAAAGCGAAGTCCTGACGCCGGCCGATGAAGAATGCCATATTGATAAGACAAAATTCTCCATTCCGTTTGTTTGCGGGGCACGCAACCTGGGCGAAGCACTAAGGAGAATTGCCGAAGGTGCGGCAATGATCCGCACTAAGGGCGAAGCGGGAACGGGAAACGTTGTAGAAGCTGTGCGTCACATGAGAACGATGAACCGTGAAATCCGTCAGTTGGCACAAATGCCGGTGGAGGAAGTGACCGGATTTGCCAAAAATAACGGCTTGCCTTATGAACTGGCGCTGAAAGTCAAAGAACTGGGACGTCTGCCGGTGGTCAATTTTGCAGCGGGCGGCATAGCCACTCCCGCCGATGCGGCCCTGATGATGCAGTTGGGCTGCGACGGTGTTTTTGTCGGCTCCGGCATTTTTAAATCTGCAGATCCGGCCAAACGCGCGCGCGCTATTGTGAAGGCGACCGCTTATTTCAATGATCCGCAAAAAGTTCTGGAAGCGTCGATGGATCTAGGCGGGGCGATGCCCGGCTTGGAAATCGGCCAGATTCCACCGGAACAGATTCTTGCAAAGCGAGGCTGGTAACAAGCGTTATGCCGGTACATTTGGTTAGACATCAACCGGAATTCATGGGTGTTTTGGATTTACAAGGCGGCGTTCACGAACATCTGGAACATCTGGAAAGGTTAGGGCTTCCCTATAAGCGAGTCAAGCAGGCGGAGGATTTTACGTATCTGGCGGGTCTGATTATTCCCGGCGGTGAAAGCACCTGTCTGTCGCGCCTTCTTACTATTTTCGAGTTGAAAGATGTGATCCGGCAGCATCACCGGCGGGGCATGAAAATATGGGGTACCTGCGCCGGCGCAATTTTGCTGGCCGAAAGGGTAGTCTGTGAGCAACCTTGTCTGGGTCTGATCGATATTGAAATCTTACG
>Ga0116155_10003185_pt1 | contig 10946 bp, 14 predicted proteins | sample AD_UKC032_MetaG_FD_89890 | JGI IMG/M metagenome (GOLD analysis project Ga0116155, IMG submission 89890) | Active sludge microbial communities of municipal wastewater-treating anaerobic digesters from USA - AD_UKC032_MetaG | ecosystem: Engineered > Bioreactor > Anaerobic > Digestate | place: USA... | reverse complement strand
ATTGATGAGGATAGAAGAAGGATTTATGGTAAAATAGGATAATGAAAAATAAAAGAAATTTGATAATTATTCCTATAAAATTTCTTGTAATTATTTTGAGTGTTTATTTTTTTGCCTACAGCTCTTTTTTTTTCTCAAGCTCATCTAAATATGATAAATATCATACAATACCACCTCTTTCAACGGGTTGTTGGTTTAAATGTATTGGTTATGAATATTCATATAATTGCATAAGAACAAAGGAAGATAGTCATTGTAAAGCGATATGTTTTGGTAGTTATCAACGATGTTGCGGCGAATGTTCCCCTGTTCACCAAAACCTCGTTGTTCCAATAATTTTATCCCCTTTCTTTTTGTTATTTTTAATATTCATTTTAAAGAAAATCAGGTAGAAGTTTTAATGATAGAATAGGATTATGAAAAAAGTTATTCTGATAGTTCGTGATGGATGGGGGGAAAGTAGTGAAGAATATGGTAATGCGATAATGGCGGCAAATACAATTAATGATAAAAAATATCGAGAGATATATCCAAGTGCGATTTTGAAATGTACCGGAGCTGATGTAGGAAATCCCGAAACAGCACAAGGTGGATCTGAAGTTGGTCATTTGACATTGGGAGCAGGTAGAATTGTCTGGCAACCACAGGAAATGATAAATCAAAAAATTAAATCTGGTGAATTTTTTGAAAATCCTGCATTAGTAGGAGCGATGGAAAATTGTAAAAAAAATAATTCAAATTTGCATTTATGTGGTTTGTTTTCTGACGCAGGTGTACATAGTGATATTGCCCATATGTACGCGTTAATGGAAATGGCAAAACAAAATAATATAAATAATGTCTATATCCATTTAGTGCTTGATGGTAGAGATGTTCCAGAAAAAAGTGCATTACAGTATTTAGAAAAATTGGATGGAAAAATTGCAACAGTAGTTGGTAGATATTACACAATGGATAGGGATACAAATTGGGATAGAACGGAGCAAGCTTATGAATTAATGGTGGAAGGAAAAGGATATAAGGCAAATAGTGCAAAAGAAGCAATTGAAATGGCATATGCGCGAGGTGATAAAACCGATTATTATGTCCAGCCAACGCTAATAGATTCAAATGGATTGGTAAAACCCAATGATAGTTTTATTTGGTTTAATTTTCGTAGTGATAGGTCAAGACAAATTACTAAATTATTTATAGATAGAAAAACTGCCTATTTTGTTGGAATGTCGAGATGTGATGAAAGTTTGTCTCTGCCAATTGCATTTGAACCAGAAACAATTAAAAATAATTTGGGACAAGTATTGTCTGATAATAATAAAAAACAATTAAGAATTGCTGATACTGAAAAATATGCTCATGTAACTTTTTTCTTTAATTCACAAGTAGAAGAGCCATACAAAAATGAAGATAGGGTTATGATACCTAGCCCAAAAGTCCCCTCTTATGATTTAAAACCAGAAATGTCGGCATATGAAGTGTGTGACAAAGTATTGGAAAATATAGGCAAATATGATTTTATTTTGATTAATTTTTCTAATCCGGATTTGGTCGGACACAGTGGAGTATTTGAGGCGGCAGTAAAAGCCGTTGAGGTAGTTGATGAGTGTGTGGGAAAAATTGTTGAAAAGGCATTGGAAAATGATTATTTTATTTTGATGGGAGCAGATCATGGAAATGCAGAAAGTATGAAATATAAAAATGGCGACAATGATGCATCACATGGATTTAATCCCGTCAGATATACATTAATTGGCAAGGGGATGGAAAATTTGAAATTAAGAAATGGTGGTTTAAAAGATGTGGCTCCAACTATTTTGGAATTGATGGAAATTCCAAAACCTGCCGAAATGACAGGAGTGAGTTTAATTGAATGATTTGTAATCGAGTGGAATGTTGTAAATTTTTTTGAATAGTTTGGCGAAATCTGATTCGGACATATCTTTCTCTATAGCTTTTATTAATTCTAATAATTTTTCTTTGCCGTATTTTTTGACTAAAAATTCAACGGCAAAACCAGCTTCAGTATAAACATTTGGACGACTTTCACCATGAATATAATAAAAATTTAAAAAATTATTAAATTTTAATGGTTTTTTATCTGTTACATTTTGCCCTCCTAAATAAAGAGCAATTCCTTCCCATAACCAAACTGGCGTATAAATATTAGGATTTACTGCTTTTGAAAAAACATGAGCTAACTCATGAGGAATCATTCCTAAATAATATTTTTTTTCTGTTGAATATTTATTTTTATAATGATGGCTACTTTCTTTTTCTAAATTTTTATAATTTAAAATACAAATAGAATTTTGATTTATATAACCAATTACCCAGCCTGGTGTTTTTTTGCCCATCATAGAATCAATAGTTTTTCTATCATCTATTATATGTATACTTGGAGTATTATTTATCCAATTTAAATTAAAAAAATTATTTAATTTTTTAATTGATTTTTTGTATATTGATTCTACTAATTTGTCACTATGAATTTTCAATTTATAAATCATGTTAGTTGGAGTATAACATCAAATAAGATAGAATTAATTGATGACAATAGAGGAATTGTTGAAATTGGGGCAGAAAATTTGGGGAAAAGAAAAATTAAGTTTGGGAGAAATTATAGTACGAATGGGGAAAGTTTTTGGGGATATTTGCAGATTTGAGAGAAATGCTATTAAAGATAGAGACAAACACACTGATAAAGAATTAAAGAAAGAAATGGGAAATATTATCTTTTCGACAATTAAATGGTGTAAAGATTTGGGCTATGATCCTGAAGATTGTATCAAAGAAGCAATTAAATGCCAAAAGAAGGGGGCTAAGGAGCTTTTGAAACTTTGAGAACTACAGCGGTCATGTCATCTTTTTTGGCGCGATATGATATATCTTTTTCGTGGCTTCTTTTTATAGCTAGCTGAACTAAATCTTGAGCTGGATTTTTTGAAGTACAAACTATTTTTTGAATTTCTTGATTTACTAAATTATCATGTATTCCGTCTGAAGTTGCGATTATTCTATCTTCTGGTTTAATTTGATAAATATTAACGTATGGTTTTTTGAATTCTTTACCCAATGACTGACCGATAACATTTCTTTCATTAAAAAAAACTTTTAATTTGGGGTGCAATGGTTTATATGGATCGGCTGTATCAAATATCTCTTGCACTTGTTGTGGAATTTTTGGACTATCATCTTTAGTAACTTTGTGTAGTTTTCCTTCTCTATTTATATATAAACGACTATCGCCAACATGACCGATTACAACTCTTGGTATTTTAGTTTCGTCATAGTAAATGATACCAATAGTCGCAGTAGTTGCTCCAGTTCTAATCTGTTTATTCATATCTTTTAACATGTTTGTCATTAAGAAAGAGGCTTTTTTGTTGGTTAAATTAATAGGTATCTTTTCTATTATTGTTTCAAGATAATTTTTGGCGTTATTTGAAGCAATTTTGCCTCCATCTACCCCACCAACACCATCAAAGACAGCTAAACAACGTTTATTTAAAAAAAATGCATCTTCGTTCCAATCCGGATGTTTTTCACTATTAAACGTGTCTGCTTGACCGGCGATAACTATTTTTGGTGCTTCTGTTTTATTAATTATTGGGTTAAATTCAACTTGCCTATCAACTGACATATTTATTATTATATATTATATTCTTTCAATAATTTCTTTTCTGTTTTTTGATTGATTAGGGCGCGGACGGAAATGAATTTTTCCATCCCAGAATTTTTTATTTTCTTTTTTAGAAGCTCATCTACTTGGAAAATACCAGCAGAGTTATTCATAGTAATAATTATTTGAATAATTTTGTCTTTGCCTTTTTCTATTTTTATATCATCAATAGCACTAGCAGAAATGGAATAAATATCTGTTTTGCCTGATTCATAGGCAATACGTGATCGACCTTTGGACATATCAAGAGCATCAGCAATACGAACAATGCCGGCTTCGATAGTTAGAGGATTACCGTCGCTACGATGACTAATAATAGCGTGAAGAACTTCAGAGGCAACTATCGTTCTTTCTTCTATTGGAAGGAAATCTAAAATTTTATAAAGAAAATTATTGGCAATAAATAGGCTGAATTCTTCATGTCCGCTACGACTAATTGTCATACCTAAATCGTGTAATAAACTGGCCAAAACAATAACTAATTCGGCATAATTTTTGTCTAAACCATAATCTCTAGTAATAGACATTTCCATCTGGGAATCGTTGAGCATTCTAGCTAGTTTTAGGGCAATATTGGCAACTATCTGGACATGGACAGGACCATGATCAGTCATACCAAGTCTATCGACGGCATTAATGTTGACTACACGCCAAAGGGTATAAATTTGTTCGTTTTTGTTGATTTTATCCAGGGCTTTTTCTAAAAGATAGTTATTTTTTGTCGGCACATGAATAGTTATTTCTATCGGTTTTTTCTTTATCATAAACAAATAATTGTATCACACCTACTCACGGCAACAGTCGAGGATTTTGTTGATAGTTTTAGTAATAGCTCCCATAAAAACATTTTTGGGAAGTGGTTTTTCTTTGAATTCGGCTTTTTTGGGATCTGATTTAATAAGTCCTAGATTTAATCCCCAAAATAGATTATATAATTCAAAAGATTTTTTGAAATAATCAGCGGCCTCTTTATTGTCCCCTTTAGTTAAGCATTTTGTACCAACTTCCATCAATCTCATCGAAGCGGCTAATAAATGTTTGCTAGTACACCAGACCTCACCCTCATTTTCTTTGACCATTTTTTTCATCAAAAATTTGCGCATTTCTCTAGCAGTATTTAGAACTTCAATGTATTTGGTATCGCCAAGTTTTTGGGAAGTAAAAAACATGTGCTCTTCTATCCCGATTAAATTCATACAAGCTACGGCCATGTCCTCGCCTAGGGACAAATCTAATTTGTGGCCTTTTTCGATATTTTTGGCCTTATTGATAAATTTTTGGATATCTTGATTTAATTTCATATTCTGTGATTAATTTTTAATCAAATTGGATAAATAATTAGTTATATTTGGAGTACCAACTAAACATTTTTGTGTCTTTGTAAACATAAAAGGAACACCGATACCATTTTCATTTATGCCACATATTTTGGCTTTTTTTGTTAAATCTTCTGCATTTGCCCTATCATTGTAAACTTCTTTTTGAATAATTTTTAATTTTTCATCTGAATTGTTTTCTTTGATCCAATCAATAACATCGTGACAATGAGGACAAGTAGTCCCCCAATATAGAATATCAAGATTATTTTCTTCTTTAGGTTTTTTTAAAAAAGCAATAGAACTAATCGCAATAGTTATTAAAAAAACGGTTATTATAATATTTTTTGATTTCATAGTTTTTTATTTGATTATAAATTTTAAATAATAAAGACCAATAATTATAAAAATGGTGGAAATAATTTTTCTAATTATTTTTTCTATTTTTGATATTTTGGTAAAAATAGAATTTAATTTATTTAAACTAAAAGCAATAATAAAAGAAAAAATCATTACCGGAAGTCCAGTTCCTAGGGCAAATAGTGGAGGAAGCAATAAGCCATCACTAGATTTTAAAACCATGGGAATCAAGAGTCCAAAAAATAAAATTCCACTATAAGGACAAAAAGCGAGAGCAAACAACATACCTAATAAGAGTGAACCAATATAGCCTTTTTGAGCAAGCCAAAATTTTACTTCTTCTATCTTTTTATTTTTAGATTTTAAATTAATTTTGATAATATCTGCCATTACCAAACCTATTAAAATTAAAATTGGGCCAAGAGCCTTGTCTCCCCAAGCTTGAAAAATCGAAGAAATTTTGAAAGATGAAAATCCGAAATAGATTAAAGTTGCCACTAAGGTATAACTAATCCCTCGACCAAGAGTATAATAAAATCCATTTAATAAAGTTTGTTTTTTACTTTTTATATCTTTGGATATATAGGCAATAGCAGTAATATTGGTAGCCAAAGGACAGGGGCTAATAGAAGTCATTATGCCTAATAAAAAGGCAGACAATAATGGAATGTTGTAGGTATCTATAAGATAATTAATCCAATTCATAAAAGTTTTTTTATTTCTTTCTCTAAATAATCAATAAATTGAGGTTCGTTATTTAAAAGACGCCAAACAGTGACATCTTCTTTGAAGAAATGTTTATTATCAATAATGCTATTTATAAAAAGAGAAGATCCTCTAACTTGATACTTATTTACCAAATAAGTATTTTGAGCTAAATCAATATTTATTGATTTAAAAATTATTTTTCCTGATTTGTTTTCTTTCGTAAATTTTTCTTCTATAGTTTTTTTGGCTAATTTACCGACAGTAATACAAGAATAGCACTGATTTGTCGCATGAAAATGAATTACTTCAATATTGTCAGCTGGTTTTGTTTCTACTGTTTTTGGTGAATCTTTGGAATCAACTGAAATGTTATTTTTTCTACCATTAATGTAAAAAAAAGTAATAACTACTATAAGCAATAAAATAATTATTAAAATTTTGTTTTTCATAAAATATAGTTAAATAAATAGCCAATTAATATTATGCCTACTGTAACAACAGAGAAAAAATAAATAATAAGTTTATTATTCATTGCTCGTCTTAAAATTAAAGCTTCTGGGAGAGAAAGCCCTATGGCGGCCATCATAAAAGCGAGAGCGGTACCTAAGGGGATTCCTTTGCTAACTAAAACTTCCATAATGGGAATAATAGCAATAGCATTGGTGTATAAAGGAACAGCAAAAATTGTAGCTAAGGGAACTGAATACCACTGAGTATTTAAATATTTACTAAAAAAATCAGCTGGAACATATCCATGGATAATTGCCCCTAATCCAACACCAATTAAAACATAGGGAAATATTTTTTTGGTTATCCCCCAAGATTCTTTCCAGAAAAGAGTAATCATTGCTTTTAGTGGTAAATTTTCTTTTTTAAATGAAGGAGTATTTTTTGAATTTTCAATTATTTCTAAAATAGCTTTATCTATGTATTTTTCTAATTTCATTTTGCCCAAAATAAATCCACCAAGAACTCCAACTAAAATTCCGGCAAAGATATAGTACATCGTTACTTTGAATCCAAAAATACCAATAAAAATACCAATTGCTGCCTGATTGACCAAAGGAGAAGTTATAAGAAAAGAAAGAGTAACTCCCAGAGGTATACCTGAGGACAAAAAACCTACAAAAAGAGCAATTGATGAACAGGAACAAAAAGGTGTAATAACACCAAACATAGAAGCAAGAAAATAGTCTAATCCATAAAGTTTTTTTTGAGTGAGAAAATATCTTATTTTTTCGATTGGTAGATAATATCGGATAATAGCCATCAAAAAACCAACGATTAAGAGAAGAAAAAATATTTTGATAACATCATAAATAAAAAAATTAAGGGTTGGATTGTGTGTAATTGTATCGGCAAAAATTTGAATAGGTCTAAAAATATCCATTTTATTTATCTAAAAATGAAGTAATTAATTTTTTGATAGTTTTTTCATCTATAAGACCACCAGAAAATATAATTTTTCCGTCAATAAGCAAGGCTGGGGATTGCATAATTCCGGCTTGAATCATTTGACCAATATCCGTAATATATTGAACCTCAGCAGCGGGATATAATTCTTTTGATACTTTTTGGGTATTTTCAAATAATTTATGACAAGTAGGACAACCTGATCCGAAAACTTGAATTTTCATGTTTTTATTTTAAAAATTAAATTTATGACTTCTTTACCTTTTTGACTTAAAGAATAAATGGTTTTTTTGTCTTTTTTGATTGCTCTAAGTAAATCAATTGACTTTAAATCTTTGAGATGATGAGAAGTAAGGCTTTGAGAAAGATTAGCTTTGCAAGCCAAATCACAAACACAAGAACTTTCTCTATTTAAAATACAAAGAATTTTAATCCGGCTGCTATCGGCAATAATTTTTAAATTAGAAGATAGTTTTTCTAGGGCTTTGGATATCTCACCATTGGCAGTACAACATTGATACTTATATGAATGCATGTTCATATGATATACATTCAAATTATCAAAGTCAATAAAGGAATTAGACTACGGTTTTTCTTTCAAAAGATAGGTTGGTTTTAAAATATTTTTTTAATATTGATTCTTCTTGTTTTGATAGGTCTTTGACAAGAATTCTGACATCGAAACGATTATTGGATAACATTTCTTGATTAATATGAACAATATTTTTGTTCATATTGCCGATTATTTGCAGTATCTCAAGCAATATTTTTGGTCTATCTATACCGGTAACATGAACTGTTGTAAAGGCTAATTCTTGTTTTGTAATCCCTGAAATATCTAGAATTTCATTTAATTCAATTTTATTTAGAGAGCCGGTGCCAATCATAAAATATAATTCATCATAGTTTTGGGCACCAAAATAATAAATAATTGGATTGGTAATAGACTTACCTAAATCACGAAAATTCAATATTCCCCTTTTTTTGAGAATTGAAGTCATAACTTTTTTGCCTTTTTCAATTATCAAATCGTTGGTTTCTTGGATTCTTTGACTTAAAATAAGTTTTTTTGTTTGGGGTAAACAATAATTTTCTAATCCAGGCAGTGGAGCACGACGTGGTCGACCAAAAATAAAATCAACTGTTGAAGCATTTGGCAACACTGTGGTCAGAGGAAATGTCTTGCCATCAATTTTTATCTTGTCGGCTTCGGCTAATAAACGAGGATTCATCAAAGCGGCGAAATCAACACCAGTAGCTTTTTTTGGTAAAAATCGAGTAGATCCAGTAGAAGTAAAAACTAGTTTGAGAGTGTATTGATTAAGTTTTTTTTGCTTTTTCTTTAATAAACTGATAACACCCCAATTGTTGAATTCTTCCATATTGTTGGTAAGCATCGCTATTTCTACCGAGCCCTCAGGAAAATTCAAAGTTGTTTGAATAGCTTGGTAACCATTAACTTGTTTGTTGGAACCAATATATTCATCCAACATATCATAATCGACAAATTCATCCATTTCGTGATGGAGAATACCCAAAAACCGATAGCAATCGTTAGTGCTTGGTAAAATAATTTGAAAACTAACAATATCATTAATTTTTGAAAAACTTTTTGAGTCAGATTTACCACGCAAGGCTAATTTTTTTTGTTTTTTGGAAATAGTCCATAAACCATTTTGGCGAATTTTAATTTCGTAACTAAAGTCATTACTTTTTAATATTTCTTTTAATTGTTTCGTCAAAGAATCAATAAATTTAGACGAAAGACGTGGATCACGCTTAATTGATTTGTTAATTATTTTGAATTCTTTGGGGTTTATATGACTAAAACAAATATCTTCGAGTTCTGTTTTGACTTGCCACATACCAAGAGACTCGGCTAAACGACAATAAACATCGAGAGTTTCATGGGACTTAAACAAAATTTTTGGCATTGGCATATCAGAAATTTCTCTCATATTGTGCAATCTATCGGCTAATTTGATGATAGCAACGCCAGGATTTAAATAAGTTTTTTTGATAACTTTAATTAAAGTATCTTTATCAGTCTTGTGACTTATTTTGGTGACGCCATCGACAAGTGAGGCAACTTTTGACCCAAACATATTTTTTATTTCATCAAGAGAGATATTGGTGTCTTCGACGCTGTCATGGAGGAGGCCAGCAATTAGATAATTACTATTGGTAATTTGCCATTCTTCTTTGAGAATTTTGTAAACTGCTACACAGTGAGTGAAGTACGGATCGCCATTGAGACGTGTTTGTCCTTGGTGTAATGTTTGGGCTAAATTGTATGCTTTACTGATACTATCCATGTTATATTATACAACAAAAGTGAATGGTAGAATATGAACAATGAAGAAAGGAATATATGCAGGCAGTTTTGACCCTTTGACCAATGGTTTATTTTTTATTCATAAAATATTAATTTATTTTACATTAATTATTGTATAATTCAGGTTATGAGGGTTGAAATAAAAACAAAAACTTTAGAAAATAAATTTTCAATGCCGGTTCTGGGATTAGGCACATGGAGAATGGGAGGAGTACTAGAAAGAGATTTGAGTAATGATGACAAAGCTGATATTGAGGGAATTAAAAGAGCAATTGAAAGTGGTATCACTCATATTGATACGGCAGAAATTTATGCTGATGGTTATGCAGAAATATTGTTGGGACAAGCGATAAAAGGATACAAAAGAGAGGATTTGTTTTTGGTTTCAAAAGCACAGATAAAACATTTAGGATATAAAGATTTGATAAATAGTGCCAAAAATAGTTTGCAAAGATTGGAAACTGATTACTTAGATTTATACCTAATGCATCAACATAATGCCCAGATTCCGCTAGAAGAATCAATGAAAGCGATGGATTATTTGAAGGCAGAAGGATTGATTAGAAATATTGGAGTCAGTAATTTTACTAAAGAAAGTTTGGCTGAAGCGCAAAGTTATTCGAAAAATAAAATTGTGGTTAATCAAGTTCATTATAATTTAAAATTTCGAGAAGCAGAAAGAACTGGATTATTGGAATACTGCCAAAATAATGATGTGTTTTTGATGGCTTGGAGACCATTTCAAAAAGGTTTATTGCTTTTGGAAAAAAATGATTTAATGGATGAAATGTGCAAGAAATACAATAAAACCCCAGCACAAATAGCAGTAAATTGGCTAATTTCTCAAAAAAATGTGATTACATTAGCAAAAATGCGAAGCGAAGAACATATAGCAGAAAATTTGGGTGCACTTGATTTTGAAATGAGCCAAGAAGATGTTGAGAAATTGGACAAGCTTTATCCAGACCAACAAGATGTGTCTGATTCGGTGAGGTTGGGATAAATGGTAAAGTCTTGTGTATATTGTAAAATTTTTGGATATATGTAACACTTGACTTTTTTTGTAACAGCTGTTACAATAGAGTATATGACTACTATTTCTGAAATTGTGATGGAAATCATCCAAGGTGATGAAATT
>Ga0116155_10003184_pt1 | contig 10947 bp, 2 predicted proteins | sample AD_UKC032_MetaG_FD_89890 | JGI IMG/M metagenome (GOLD analysis project Ga0116155, IMG submission 89890) | Active sludge microbial communities of municipal wastewater-treating anaerobic digesters from USA - AD_UKC032_MetaG | ecosystem: Engineered > Bioreactor > Anaerobic > Digestate | place: USA... | reverse complement strand
GGGTAATTGTTTTAGCAATAGCATCGTCGTTAACGATTACCGAATCGCCGGTTACAAAATAAGTTGGTTGATCAGACAATTTAAAATTCCCCGAAACAAAATCCCAATTTCCACTTTCGGCACCGGTCCAATTGACTTTAGCAACCGAACGAACAGCATTAACAACTAATTTCAGTGTATTATTTTCGATCATCAGCGAAACAGGTATTCCACTTATACCTTCAATATTGAAGTTGTTTAGATTTCCGGTGAAATTTCCGGACCATTTGATTAAAGAGAAGATTCCTGCCGGTAAAGTTCCAGACAGGGTTTTGATTATAATATTGTTAATTCCGGAAACTGTAAAATCTCCATTAATAACCAATGAATCATTTTTGTATGTAGATGAAGGAATGATATCGAATTCAATATTAGATTTACCTTTCATCGCAACATTTGAATTGATTGTCATCTTGCCCAATTTAGCTGCAACTAATCCATTTCCGGGCGATAAGCGACCACCTTCAAGATTCAGACCCGGATTCAAAATGATACCTCCATTAAGAATGGCGTTTCCTGCCAAAGTGCCTTTCGCCCGGATATCAACAGGACTTGATAAACTTCCGTTTACTGTTAAAACACCTTCTGAAATCAATGTTTTTCCTGTATACGTATGGTTTCCATTCAATGTAAAATTTCCGTTCATTGATTTTACCAAATCCATTGTTCCGGTTAATTTTCCCGTTCCGGAAAGAACATAGTCTTTCCCTTTGGGATTCATTGCCCAAAGTTTTGAAGGAGCCAAATCTGAGTTCATTTGAATAGCAGAAGAATTGCTTCCCGAAATATCAAACATAATATCATCACCATCAACGAAAGCAGCAGTACTTTTTTCATCATCCAGTAAAAAGTTAGAAGATGTTTTATCAAATGCAGTTCCGGAGATCCAGGTTAATTTAACTCTCTGAACCGGCGGAATTGGAGGTGTTGGCATTTTATATCCCAAATAATAATCAGGAAATGCTGACTGATAATAGCCTTTGGTAGTGGCTTGCATACGATATGCCGGATTTTGCATCAAGCAATACAAACGGATATTCGTTGGATAATCGGTTGAAAATGCCACAAAACCGGGGCAAGTTTCAGTTGTTCCGTCAGTTGCAACGCCTTTTTTCTCGAGCACAACTTCTTCACGCCAATCGCCTGCTATATCACCAAAAAAAGCCGGACGACGACCATATTCCGATTTTACCTGCCAGTTCGTCATTTTTGCAAATTCAATTAAACGGTTTCCAAAATCATGCGTATTCATGTCATATTTACGAATATCTGCATTAAAACCGTTTCCATCAGCCGATGTAAGTTCTTCACGCGCTAAATCGCCATCCCACCAAACACCTTCGTTCGGAAATGGTGTTGCACCTTCGAAAACTACATTTCCCCTGGCGTCATACATATTGGCCATGGTCGACCACATTTCATAACCAAGTCGGGTTGAATCCACATCCATACATTCGCCACGTCCCACATCACCAACCCCGGACATAAAGAATTTTTTAATTGCACTTCCGGTCGCCGCATCATAAGTCAACATACCAAGCATATTCGTTGCATTCTGCTGAATAGCAAATGTTTCCAAACCCGGTCTTTCAGGGTCGATATCACCGGTACGGAAGCGGTCGCCGTGGTTAATTTGGGCATTGAAAGCTAAAGAGCCATCATATTTTAAACCGAATCCACCATTGAGAAATTCGTCCCGTCCATCCAAATCAACATCGGCGGCTCTGATACTATGAAATTCGGCAGCATTTAAGTAGCCGCGTTCCCAGTTGTAGTGGTTTATCCATTGTCCGGAAGCATTATACCCATAAGCAGAAGCATAATACCAATGATATTGGTCGGAACTTGTACGCGTTTTATACATAAATCCAACGCTGGGATGTTTTCCATCTAAATACAGAATTGACATATAACCATTCAGATTGGCATATTCTGTTCCCATGAAAATTGCCTTATTGGTTCGGGTATAGTTCGAAGGATATTTCATTTCGATACTATTTTTTTCAATTCCTGTTGTCCCGTCGATAACTGTAATGTATTGAGGTGGATTTTTTACATTCTGCGCACTGTAATTTACAATACCATCATTGTCTGTATCCAGTGTAGAAGATCCGTTTACTCCTTTACCATTCGAAAATACTGTTCCATCACTACTTTTAACAACAACTTCGGCTTTTCCATCGCAATCCATATCGTAAGCAATAACCATGTCGTCCTGACCTTCGCAGATACTGACATTGGGTCCCATGTCAATGGTCCAAAGCAAAGTTCCATTGCGCAAATAAGCCTGCACTTTGTGAGATCCGCCATCCACTGAGAGGCGATCCACAACAAAATCGTATTCGCCATCACCGTCGATATCGGCAGGCCATACAAATTTTGTACTGTATTTTGAGATATCCAAACCATCGTTGGCCGGATTGTACGTAAAATCTAAATAGGCACTGCGGTATGCATTAAATCCGGCAGCATTAATTGTAAATATTTGACTTGGTGTTCCTTCAGTGCCGTTTATTACTGAAGTTACATAAAGTTGTGTTCCATTATTTACAGCAGTTGTAGTGGTCTGATAATTAGGAACTTTTAATGGCGTAGTATTAATTTTGGTAAATGAACCACCCGTTTTTTTAGCATAAAGATTAAACTGAATATCTTCGGGATCGGAAGCGAGGTAACGCCAACTTACGAAATAAGCAGATGAATTGTTACGTACTGCAACAACGCCACGGTCGAGTTTTTCCATTTTGCGCTGAGCAGTAAGTGGAAAACTGGTGAGAAAAAGGCAAAAAGTAAGAAGAAAAGATATTTTGAAAGCAATGATATTTTTCATGGAAATAAAATTAACATATAAAGAAATGAAAACTAAAAGAGGTTGCCTTTTCAGACAACCTCTTTTTAAGTAAGAGAAAATTTCTATCTAACAATAACTTTAGTACGAAGTATTTCACCCGAAACAACCTTAACAAGGTAAACTCCCTGAGGCAATGCTGTTGTAAATACATCCGATTTACTAATTGCATTTATCAATGTTCTACCGGTTAAATCAACAACTGATATAGATGCGCCAGATTTAATACCCTTAACAGTTAAAGTTCTGTTGTACGCATACGCTTTTATGTTTGAAACCTGATGATTGTCAACAGCATTAGCACCTAAAGAGAAATAACCGCTGTTAATAAATGTACGGTAATCCTGAGCACCATCACCTAAATCAGTGAAATTAATAGTTTCATAATAATAATCCCCTTTTGGCAATTCGCAGGTAAAAATAAATGCATCATTGCTAAAACCTTCGGCAACGCGTGTCCATTTGTCTTCGGCGCGATAAACAGTTACATAATTTGCAACATACTCTTCACCACCGATAAGTTTTTTTATCAAACCAACACTATCAATGGAGTGACTGTATTTCATACCCCAATCTGTCATATCAGTAACCTGATAAGGAATAGCAAACTGAGTAAAGTCAGCATAAGTTGTTGGAACAGTTGCAGCATCATAGCCCGGTTGACGAGCAAAACCAACCCAATCGAACATTGGATAATATACTTTAGCCATGCTGGTAGCAGCTGGTAAATTAATATTTAATGAATCCATGTCAACAGGAATAAATTGAAGCATGTCTAAGTTATAAGATGCTCCGTTCTCAGGGAGTACGTTAATTTTAAGTGAATGTGTACCCGAATTGTCGATACTTACAGAACCGATATAATTCATTCCCATACTACCTGAATGAGCTTTTGCATTCCACTGGCGACGATTATTTACACCTGCCCATGATTTAAACCAACGTCCGTACATTTCCTCATTAGGAAAATAAAGCTCTTTATTATCCATTGTTATACTTCCCATATTTGTTTTTGGGTCGCCACTTACACGGTGCGAAATATAAACATTATAACTACCGGCATTTAACCATGGTGTTTTAAATTTAACCCAGGTTGGACGTCCACTTCCAAGTGGAACAATAACAAAATCAGCTCTATTGTAAGCATTATCGATTTTATCGTAAGTACTTCCGGCTAAATAATACCCAACTTTATGTGTAAGATTGATAGTATCGGTTACCATAATTCCCGGTAATGAATCCATTCTAAAATAATGTGTATAAGCTCTTGGAGTTGCAGTTGTAACGCCACGTTCTCTATCCCACGCTATAATTTCCGGTTGATCGCACAAGTCGAAGTAAACAGGATATGGTTTTACTGAAGCAACAGAAGGTGTAATACTAATTACAATTCTTGCAGTGTCGCTGTTTGAGTAGTTAATATGATCGCCAATATAAACAGCTGAAATATTTTCATCGCCTACTAAAAGATTTGGCATAGATACTGAGCCCTTACCCAATACATCCAATGTTACGCGATTTTTAACTACATTATTTACAAATAGCAATACATCTCCACTTGAAACAATGTCACTTTGAGGCGTTTTTACTGATAAGCCAATTGTAACATCTTTATATAATTCAGAAGTAGCCGGCGCTGATATTTGAACTACAGTATTTTTAGGTGTCGCTTTTTTGAAATGAAGAACCAGATCACTACCACCTGATTGTACGGTTACATTATCAGAAGTTGTTACATCAAACAAGTAATACTCTTCGTTATAAACAATATTTACTTTATCAGCAACAATGGCTGTAAAAACTGTACCAACTTCAAGATTAGTTACGGTTCTAGCCGCTTTAATTTCGTTTCCGGCTTCATCTTTGTATCTTATAGTAACCGAAGCAGCTTGGGCTACTTGTCGAATTGTATAAATATCAATATTATCAAAACGTTGTTCGTAATTAGTATTTGCACCATTAGTTGTTGCACCTTCAGTTTTACCACGTGTACCCGCAATTTCTAAATAAGAAACATTAGCAGCCCCTTTATTTACAAACGACAGATTGGTGAAACTTTTTTTATTTTCAGCAACAACACCGTTTTCGGAGATTTCAAACGAAATAATATTTTTGTTTGTAAAATCAATTTGAGCTTTGATATGATACCAACGACTCATTTTAAATGTACGACCAAGATCTGTGGATTTATTCATACTATCACAAATAACCGCATAGTTCGAAGTATATTTAGGATCATACATTGAAAAAGGTATAAGCGTATTGGTATAATACGAAGTTTCAACCGCATTTACTGTACGAGTTACTATTTTTGCTGGCACCGGATTAAACTCATCGGTACTTAAGTTCATTAAATGTAAGTCGCCCAGAGGTTCCTTGCTAAGACTATCTGTATTGTATTTTGATCCGGCTTTTAAGCTCCAACGATCGAACCATAAACCAAATACAATACTATCGTTGCTACCACGAACTACACAAGCGGCATACGATGCAGGTTCGATACCCGATGTACCTGATGAATTTGCTTGACCTATTATCATGTATGGATTCCAGTCGAATTCATAAAAAATGGTATCCGTTCTTGGTGTTGCATCGGTCATGTTTGTGATTTTAGTACCACGACCTCCAGAACCACTTGCACCTACACGAAGAAATGGCATTCCTGCAGTAATGTATGGTGCACCTACATTATTCCCTGTGATAAGTGAATTAGCAGTAGTAAAAGGTACTGTAGTACCAACAGTAAAATCATGATTCGCAAGTGTTACGTTCTTTACCCAATCCGCTTTCACGGAGAAGAAAGAAGTTATGGCAATTATTGCCAAAAAAGTAAAAAGTTTCTTCATAATGCATTAAATTGATTAGTTAATATTTCTCTGATATTTATTATTCTACAAAACTACAGAATAGTCTATGTTTGTAAAATGGAATTTTGTATTTTAATATGGATTTTAGTACAAATGAGTTTTGAAAGTTTGTAAAGTTTGAAAGTTTGTTTGAATCGCATTGGTATAGAGACGCAATGCAATGCGTCTCTACTTTTTCATTGGTAAAAATAAATTACTTTCTGTGATTAACGCAGCACCATTGTGTTTTGGTTTAATGGCGTTATTCATTAATTCTACAACACTTGATGCTTCACCATTGTTTACTTTCCGACGCGAAACACGCAATAAATCGGCCCACCGTTGCCCTTCGAAACCACATTCGAGGGCAGCTTCGCGTATCAGGTTGTTTTCAATCCATTGAATAGAATCTTTATGATCATCTCCAATTCCATCGTGAACATAATCAGGTGTTGGAGTATTTAACAAGAAAGCCCTGTTACGAATTCCGGCATTATCCCTCCAGGGTGAACGTAAATATGGATATGGTGCATCATTCTGGCGTCCATCTAAATAAAATGGAGCCGGATACGGACGTGCCGGAATCGCATTTATTGAGTCAATTTGTGCCTGTGTTGCACCGGGTTGTGGTACTACAGGTGGAAAACTGGAATATTGTACGCCCACTTTATTAGCTCTCAAAGCTCCGTTGCTTTGCGGCCAATCAAAATTACCTCTCACACCATTGTTGAGCAGTGCATAAGCCAAACGCGGATAACCTGCACGGTTGGCGGCTTCGGCATAACGCAAATGAAGTAATGCTGCACGGTACAAGAACCATTTACCTGCTCTGGAATATTGATTCGAAAATGTGTTATAATTCAAATGTATGGTTTTATTTGCATCTGTTGAATACGAATTATAATAATCGTACAGATATTTCAATACCACCGGTTGACCATTAATTTTGTCAAAACTTGATTCGCGACCACGACCATCGAAAACAAATCCATTGGCTTGCTGTACCTGAGTTTCCCACAAACTATCAATTGCATATGCCGAAGGTTTTAACTGATATTCGCCCACACCTGTATTGGCAAAAAGTTTAATAAAAGGTGAAATAGATGTAGCAGATCCGCTGTAACTCATCATCCAAATCATTTCATCCTGCAATCCTACCGAACCGGAAGTACCGGCATCAGTTGATCCACGGAAGAAAATTTCTTTCCACATATTTCGGAATGATGTAACATCCTGATCTTTGTAACGTTGGTAACAAACCTGAAAACGAGGTTCATTGGTACTGTTCCAAACCCACGTACTTACTTTATTTTTGAATTGGGTTTTTGAAGAGTTGGCATCGGCAGCATCCATATAAGCTTTGTACTCAGTGGCTGCCTGAACATACTGATCGCTCCATAAATACAAATCGCCCAATAAAATATGCTTATTGATAAACTGCATATTTAAAAAGAACGATTTACCATTATTTTGAATCGTTTGTCCGTAGAATGAAGATAAATTATTTTCTTCCATTGTAGGGATACTTTTCATATCGGCAATCAGTTGAGTTATAAGTTCGCTCAACGATTTTACAGCATAATGTTCGGGATTGCTCAAATCCTCAATATTGGTAAGTGGATTGGTAATGTAAGGCACATTTCCGAACTGAATACCAAGTTGCAAATAAGTCCAGGTACGAACAGCCATTACATCCGAATAACGCGGACCATAATCATTTGCCGACATTTTGTTTTCTGCTTTCATTTTATCGAAATTTACCAAAATGTCATTGGCATTAAGTATCACTTCGTAAAAAGGCGTCGGATCGCAATATTTGTTATCCACTGTGGCGGTATGATTATTCAAATTCACCTGATCCACCGTGGCGTTGGTTGTTACATCCATCAAATCGGCACGTAATTCATTCAGAACAACTACATTTTCGGCCAACATGGCAAATTTACCATAGAGTCCCCAAATGGCATTGTCGGCATCGTACACGTTCTGATAACTTTCCGAATTCTCCACAACTTCTTCGGCATCTACATTCAATAGTGCGTCGCAAGCCGAAAAACTCACCGTTAAAAGTGCTGACAGTATCAAAACTGCTGGTATTTTAAGGAATTTCATAGATTATATTATTATCAATTAACCCCTTACGGGGAAAAGAGTTTGTTAGTTTTATATTTTTATTTTACTGAAGAACTTATAATCCAACTTTTATCCCAAAAAGAATAGTTCTTGGTTGAGGTGTAACTCCGGTATCGATACCAGCATAAATTGGACTCTGACCGGTACTGAATTCAGGATCGTAACCCAAATAATTCGTAAATGTTAGTAAATTACTACCTGTAACATACACCTGAGCACTGGTTATAAATCCGACTTTCAAAGGCAATTCATACCCCAATGTCAAACTTTTAAGACGAAGGTACGATCCATCTTCAATCCATCTATCAGAAAAACGGGCATTCTGCATTGGGTCACCCCAGGTTGCTTTTGGTACATTCGTAACCTGATCGTTGTATTTCCAACGCGTGATAATGGCATCAGTTTGATTGTCAACACTAGACATTGATTCGAGATTGGCTCTTAACGCATTGTAAATATCATTACCTACCATGTACGTAAAAATGGCATTGAACGAAAACCGTTTGTATTGTAAATTATTTACAAATGAACCAAAGAAATCAGGATTCGGATCGCCAATAACTGTCATATCTTTTTCGTCGATAAATCCATCTTTCACATTATCAGCAAATTGTACATCGCCAGCCGTAAAAGGAACAATAACACCGTACGGATTTTTTATTTTCAAATTGGCAGCTGTTGCAGCTTCAGTCGAATTCAGAATTCCTTCGGTTTGATACCCGTAAAACTGAGCCAAAGGTGAACCCACTTTGGTTCGAATAAGACCACCGGCAACGGTTGTTATTTTTTCGTCGGTGGATAAAGACATTAGCTTATTTTTGTAGGTCGATACATTTAAAGCAGCATCCCATTTAAAATCTTTATTATCAATAATTCTACCATTAATATTAACATCTATTCCATTGTTCTGGAGCGATCCATCATTCATAATAGCGAAACCAAAACCCGAAATAGTTGATAAATCTTTTACCGAAATTAAATCTTCGGTTCTGCTATTGTACACATCAATACTAAAGTTTAATCTTTCTTTCAAAAGAGAGCCATCAATTCCAAACACCGCTTTTTTATTGGTTTCCCATTTCAAAGAAGTATTGGGAATGTTTCCGCGTAATAAACCGTAAGCGCCAAGCAATCCCTGCGATACGTAATAATGTCGTGAAGAGTAATTTCCAATATCATCATTTCCTGTAACAGAATAACCGGCTCTGATTTTCAACACATCGAAAATAGTCTGATCTCTCATGAAGTCTTCGGAAGTTAATAACCATGCGCCGGTAAGGGATGGGAACAATCCGAAAACATTTTTACCAATTTTCAAACCTACGGCATTTGAACCAAAACGGGACGAACCATCCAAAGCTGCATTTAATGACAGATAGTAACGATTAGCATATCCGTATTCAATATTCAGATAATTTGATATTGATTTCCAGTTGCCAAGCGAACCTCCAACTTCGGCCAGTGTATTTTTCCCATCGCTCAACATTTTCATTTCGTCGCTCGAAGTATTGTAAGCCTTACCCCAATCTAATTCAGCATCACCCGATTGATAACGTACACCCACACGAGTCGTAACATCATGTATTAAATCATACGTACGTTTATAAGTTAATCTGAAGTCGGTATTTATCTGAAATAAATGATTGCGAAGTTGCTGGGTTTCATTGGTAATTAAACCACTTGCCAAAGCTGTATGATTAATACCGGCATTGGGCATAAAAACGCTTTCTTTGGTAACTTTGTCGGTGGTTAGTCCGAAAATAACGTCGGCATTCAGATATTTCGAAAAAGTAATTACGCCATTCATGCTACTGAAAAAGCGGAATCGATTGTTGAAAGAATTACTGTTTTCAATAATCGCTCTTGGATTAGAAACTCCGAAAACATCAGCATCTTCGAGATTTGGAGTTTGAACGCCTTCGACATTATATACATAAGGTGCTGTAAATGGAGCTTTTACCAAACCGGCATAAACCGGGTTGAAATTTTTATTCAAACCCTCGAAAGTTAATCCGCGATCGGTATAAACAAAATTTACATTGGCATTCAATTTAAACCAGTCTGTCATTTTGATTTGCGCATTCACCCTGGTTGTATATCGCGAGTAAGAGGTATTTTCAACCAATCCGGCATTGCCAAGATAACCTACCGAAATGGCATAAAGCGTAGCATCGTTTCCACCCGTAATATTTACATGATAGTTTTTGTTGAATGATGTTTTAAATACCTGATCCTGCCAATCGGTTGATTGATTGTAACGATAATAGTCGGCATTTCCTGAAACGCCCCACGATTCAATGACCGGTTTTTCCGAATTAATAAAGGGGTAAGCCTGTACCTGCGATTCAGTCATTCCGTAACTGGTCATCATATCGGTCAGATAATTTTTATAATTCCAGGCATTCATCATGGGATATTTAGTTGTTGGCTCAAAATTAACGCCCATCGAAGCATGAAAATTAATACGAGTAGCAGCATCTTTGGCTCTGAGCGTATTGATAATAATTACACCATTGGCCGCTTTTGAACCGTAAACCGAAGCACCATCTTTCAGCACCGTAATATTGTCAATGTCTTTAACATCAATGTCGGATAAAGCTGAAACATTATTTCCACCAATAAGCGAATAGATGCTTTGGTTATCGAAAATAACGCCATCAACAATGATAAGTGGCTGTGAATTAGCATTGAGTGAGTTCAAACCGTTTAAAAACAGATTTGCTCCGGCTCCGGGCATACCAGATCTCGAAACGGTATTTATACCGTTTATATGTCCTTGCAAAATATTTTCGATGGACGTTGAACCCATTAAGTAGTCCGTACGATTTTCGTGGGTTGAAGTAGCTGTTGTAACTTTTGCGGCATTGCTCATATCGAAAAGTGTGGCAACTTCCTCGTATTTGCCTTTAAAAGTTTCGTCGAGCAACCAAACATCAACAGTTGATTTACCGACAACCGGAACGCGTTTTGGTGCAAAACCCGGAGCATGTACATTTAAATAGGCTCCTGAAAATGATTTTTTCAACACATAACTGCCATTTTCGGCTGTAATTACAGAAGCAACTCCGGGAATAGTTACCT
>Ga0116155_10003178_pt1 | contig 10962 bp, 8 predicted proteins | sample AD_UKC032_MetaG_FD_89890 | JGI IMG/M metagenome (GOLD analysis project Ga0116155, IMG submission 89890) | Active sludge microbial communities of municipal wastewater-treating anaerobic digesters from USA - AD_UKC032_MetaG | ecosystem: Engineered > Bioreactor > Anaerobic > Digestate | place: USA... | reverse complement strand
GACTTTATGTCAGGAACATCCGGATGGCTTGATGACCTTAAGCTAAAGGCCAGTATCGGTACAACAGGTAATGACAGGGTAAGCTATTATGCCTACCAGGGTCTCTACGGTCTGGGCGATTTTAACGGCTCAGGTACAGCAAACCTCAGCAGGTATCCCACCCCAAGCCTTCTTTGGGAAAAGAATATCCAGTTCAATACTGCACTCTCATTCCGCCTCTTCAAATCACTGAGCGGAGAGATTGAATATTTTGACAGGACTTCTGATGACCTGATTTTCAGTCGCTCACTTCCTCCTTCAACAGGTTGGTTCGGAGGCATTGAACAGAACGTCGGTAAGATGAGAAACAACGGTATCGAGGTATCACTTTCAAAACCGGTAATAAGTACTTCTGATCTCACATGGAACGTTGATGTGAACTTCACATATTTAAAGAACACAATGGTGAGCCTGCCTGACGGCGACATCTATTATACTGACGGAGTGGGCAACTTCAGGATCACCGAAGGAAGGTCACGCTATGAGTTATGGATGGTAGGTTTTGCCGGTATTGACCCGGAAGACGGACGCAACTGGTACTGGAAGAAGAACTTCGAGACTGACGGTGAAGGTGCAATAGTCTATGATATAGACGGAACCCCTGTTGTAGCAAGCTGGGAGAAAACCAAAGACTACAACTCTGTCAACAACGACCTTCAGCGTGACTGGAAAGGTTCAACCCTGCCCTGGGGCTATGGAGCACTTACAAATACATTCAAATACCGTGGTTTTGACTTCTCATTAATGTTCTACTACAGCCTTGGCGGCAAGATGATAGACCAGATGTACCGTGAGGCAATTAACTTCCGCGGAGGTTTTGGGCTTGCATCAGAGCTTCTTGAGGACAGATGGACACCGGAAAACCCCGACGGTACAACGGTAGGTCGTTTCTCTGTAAATGACCAGACCAACATTATCCGTATCTCTGATCAGATCATTTTTGACAACACATTTGTTCGTCTTCGCAACATCAGCGCCGGTTACAATGTGCCGGACCGTGTCCTCTCAAGAATCGGACTCACAAAAGCAAGGATCTTCGCCTCTGCGGACAACCTCCTTACTTTCGGAAAAGCTGCAAGACGCGGAACTGACCCCGAAATCAATATTAACGGTGTCGCCCAGGATGGTAATGTCGGCTATGCAGTTGATGACCAGTGGGGTCCAAGAAAAGTATTTATCACAGGTATCCAAGTATCATTCTAGTCACAGGCTACCAGTTAAAAAGCTATAAAATCATGAAAAATAAGTTAATAACAATTATATGTGCCATCCTGATAGCCGGAACCTTCGGCTGTGAAGGATTCCTTGACACAAAGCCGGCTGACGAGATTTCAGACGACCTTATTGCACAGGATGTGGCAAAACTTGAGATGGTTCTTATGAACGCCTACCAGGACCTTTACGGTGGTGAGGGATTCGGGTATCGCGGATTGATCGGATTACAGCTGTACCAGGATCTCAGGGGATCAGATGTTGTCAGCGTTGATATTGGTACCGGATGGGACTACCAGTATATTTACCAGTACAATGCAACTGTAACTGAAGCTTCTGGAGCAGCCTCGTATTTCTGGGATTACTTCTACCAGGAGATAAGGCAGCTCAATACTGTCCTTAAATATATTGATGATGCCCCGGGTTCAGATGATATCAGGAAGAGAGTAAAGGGAGAAGCCCTGTCTCTCCGTGCCTACTGCTATTTTATGCTCGCACAACTGTATCAGCAGACCTACGTTGGCAACGAGGACCTGAAGAATGTAATACTGCGAACTGAGCCTGTTGACCCGGCTGATGTAAACATGAAGAGAGCTTCAACCCGTGAGGTGTATGACCTTATCAGGGATGACCTCAACACTGCTATCGGCCTCCTGGAGCCTGCAAACGGAGCCCCTTCAATGCATATTAACAAGAATATTGCACAGGCTATCCTGGCTAAAGTATCACTGGTTACAAATGAGTGGGCTACTGCTGAAACAATGGCCAGCCAGTCAAGACAGGGATTTGACCTGATGGAAGCCACTGATTACCTGAAAGGGTTCGCACTCAATGAATACATGGGTGATGAGAATAACCCCGAATGGATGTGGTACCTCCCGCAGACTGTCACTACTTCTGTCGGAGACGCCACCCCGATGGCATCATGGGGCAACAGAAACCGCAGCAGTATCAAATGGGAGACTGACATGGTCTTTGCAAATGAAGATCTTCTGAGCCTGTATGAAACCGGTGACATTAGGTTCTCTCAGTTCTGGCAGCGTAATGACAGGGCCAATCCGGCAACAAGTGCAAACTACTGGACGTCGAACAAATACAGCGAATTCTTTAATGGCCCCTTCACCTCTGCAAACTCAATGACACCTGGCGGACGTAAGATCAACCCCAACTATACGGGAACGAATCCAAGCGCAGAGCAGATATTTGCAATGCTTTCAGACAACAACATACCATCCACTTATATCGGTCAGCTCAACCTGATCAGGGCCGCTGATATGCTGCTTGTTGAAGCTGAGGCAAAAGCCCGCCAGTCAGGTAAAGAGGGTCAGGCACTGACACTCCTGAATGAATTGAGGGCAAAGAGGAATGCAAGCGCTCTTACGGGACTAACCGGAACTGCTCTTGTTGATGAGATACTCAGGGAGAGAAGAAGAGAGCTTTATGGTGAAGGAACCATTTTGTTTGATATTATCAGGACAAAACACGGTCTGACGCGAAGCACCAACCATTCAACCAGGGTAGACTTCCCTGCCGGTGACTACCGCTTCATTTCGCAGATACCTTCCGCTGAGTTTACATATAACAAGGCACTGGACATTAACCTCGATCAGAACCCCGTTTCAGGAACAACAATCCCGGGTAACATGACAGCAGCAAAGTAATCATAAACCGGGCCGGGCAATAGCCCGTGCGTGGCGAACAGAGCAGGAGGAAGCTGGAATATGTTACCTCCTGTTTTTTTCAGGCATGGGGCATGAGAGGACCAAGTGTAAAATATTGACCCGGTGAATCATTTTAATGAAGGAGAGACTGAAGGGGATGCAGTAGTGATTCATTGACAGTCTATTACTTAACATCCAATAGGGCATCAAAGATTGTGGATATGCGAATTGCGAATTGGTCCCCAATCAACACCATCATATTCATGATCTACAATGCGTTATCCCCCTCCGGAATTATCCGATAATCCCCCGTATCCGGTCATCCAGCTGCTTCTGGTCAGCAGTGAATGATGCCAGGCCGGCAAGGGTCAGCAAAGTGTCTGGTGCGAGGCCCCCGGAGAGAATCCTCTCCTTCCATGTTGACAGCACAGGAATCTTTCCCTCAGAAGCAATGCGCTCCTTCTCATGGTGATCCATCACCGGGAACATGTCACCCAGTCCCGCTTCGTGCGCCCGTGCAACTATCTCCTCACCATATGCCGGAACCTTTTTCCCGAGCTGTCTGCCAAGCTCGGAAACAACCTTCGGCACCTCCCAGAACTTTTCAATGCCCAGTCCTGCTGCATCATCATTGAGAGGAACATCATAGCGCTCTGTCAGCTTGCTCCCGAATAATCCGCCGAGCGATTTTCTCCCTGCAGCTGCAACCTTCGGCGGGATTGTATAAACATCGGTTCCTGCCAGCAGGTCAAGCTGCGTGTAATTTCTGAGGCTGGCAGCTATCTGCCTTGTCTTCGAGCCCGTCTCAGCCGATAAACGTGTTACCCATGACTGGGACGAAAGTACTGCGTTCTCACCGGCACCGCTTCCGTCACCCAGTCTGTTGTCAGCAATGAATGCCCCTATCCTTCCAAGGAACACATTAAGGTAGTCAGGCCTGGCCACCAGGGTCACCAGTGCATTCTGGCGGGCACTGAACTCGAGGGTAAAGTTGATCCGCACCCCCATGTCATGCAACAGCCTGGCACCGATAAGGCCCTCAGGAGTATAGGGAACCTTTACGATAAACTGTCCCGGGCAGAGCTCCCTGTAACGAAGTCCGTAAGAGACTATGGCATCAACGTCATAAGCCGTATCTGTATGAAGCTCAACGCTTACCATCCCTCCGAACTTTTGTGCCAGACGAAGGCCGTGACGGGCGTTAAGAATGAATGCAATCTCTTTGACCTGCTCATTTACAGTGAGATGACTGACCATCTCCAGTGCACGCGGAACAAAAGAATCATAGATGCCCTTCTGAATCTCATTGTTCAGAAGCGTGTTGTTGGTTGTCAGCGCTGTCATCTCCGCGGTCCAGTTGGCCTCGGCTTCATCCATGTCACCTGTGTCAAGCCAAAGTTCAGTGCCCGTTGAGCGCAGCGACTGCCAGAAGGGGTCATGCCTTGGTGTTACCGGTTTGTCATCGATTCCGGCCTTGATGAAGGCGGTCAGCTTTTCGTTGTGGTCGTACTCATATCTTATGATTTTGATTTGTCACACTCCTGAGAGCCTCGAGGTCGGTTCCGGAAGGACTCTGGAAGAGCTTCAGCCCGAACTGGCCCGCCACAGCATATGCATAGTCGACCACGGACGACTGAACGTCTTCAAACGGAACCCACGAATTAATCTTGCTGAAGCAGTATATTTCCACCGGCATGCCTGACTCAGTGGGCGGCATGTCACGTACCATAACAGGCATCATGGTGTCAATATGAGGATGATTCCTCAGGTATTCAACCATGTAAGCCCTGAATGCGCCGAGGTTCGTAAGTGAGGTGGTACCGGTTTTCTTCATTTCCTCTATCTCTTCACTTTTTTCTGCAAGCCACCTGGCAACATGCGGCCTCACAGAGATTGAGTCCAGCAACTCAGGCGTAACAAAGGCAATTGAACGGACATCAATGCGGATCTCGCGCTTGATCCTCCTTACCCCTGAATCCTCCATCCCTTTCCAGTTCTGAAAAGATTCCGATATCAGGGCGTATGTAGGCACCGTCAGTATCGTCTTGTCGAAGTTTTCTACCTTGACAGTATACAGCGTCATGTCAATGACAGTGCCGTCAATGTTCCTCCCCGGTATCGTTATCCAGTCGCCCAGCTTCACTATATTATTTGTTGAGAGCTGGATACTTGCTACAAGTCCCAGGATTGTATCCTTGAAGACAACTGCCAGGACCGCAGTCGCCACACCGAGGCCGGCCACCACGCTTGTCAGCGAAATCCGGGCAATAATTGAAATCATAAAAAGGATACCGGCAAATGCTACGAGGACCTTGACTATCTGCACGTAGGGTTTGATCGACCTCCCTTTTGAAATGGGCTGCATGAGCCACACCTGGTGCCATCCCTCGATGAATGCCGTGAGGGTCAGGGTAGCATATACAACTATGTAAAGTGCGGCAGTTTTGTGGGCAAATGTGAGCCAGCCGGGATTCTCCCGAAGCATCCAGCTCGCAAGGTAGTACACAATGACACCGGGAACTATCATTGCCAGACGCTTGAACATCCTGGTCTCAAGGAACTTATCGTCATACGCTGACCGTGAACGCCTTACGATTCGGGTAAAGATACTGACCAGGATGACGCGGGTAAAATTATAGGTCAGCCATGCGAGGAGTCCAACCGCAACAACCAGGATGATAGTACTGAGCCATGAAACAGCTGAAGCCGGCATCCCCAGGCTCGCAAGGAACTCCCTGACTGCCATCACCGGATCGAATGATCTGAACATTATTATCTTCTTTATTGCGTCGGTGAATTTACTAATTATCTTTTTTTATGGCTCCCTGTTTAGTACCTTTACACTATAAAACTGTCAAATCATGAAGTCTTTTTCTGTATTACCGATTCTGCTTCTGACACTTTCACTTCAGGCCCAGGTTGCTTTCGATGATTTTTTCACTGACCGCACAATGAGGTTTGATTTCGTAATGGCCGGAAACAGCACAACAACTAAAGTCTATCCCGTCTCAATCAGGGAAGAACCATTCTGGGGAGGCTCACTGACAAACCTGATCGATCCGTTCGGTTACGGCAACTTCAGGTACGAGATCCTTGATGCCGTTACCGGGAAACTGATCTATTCGCGCGGATTCAGCACTCTTTACCAGGAGTGGCAGACCACAGCCGAAGCGAAGCAGATGGAACGAGTGTTTCACGAAGTTGCCACCTTCCCTTTCCCTAAAAACAAGGTCAATTTCGTACTGAGCATCAGGGGACGTGACTGCCAGTTTTCAAAACTGTATGAGACGGCAATTGACCCTGCCAGTTATTTCATCACCAGGGAGAAGCCTGATGCTTCCCTCGCTACGCGAATAGCAGGTACAGGTGACCCCCATACATCACTTGACATCGCATTCATCGCTGAAGGTTACACCAGCTCCGAGATGGAAAAGTTCAGAAATGATGTCAAACGGATGGGAGAGATAATCCTTGCCGAAGCGCCTTTTGACAAGTATGCTGACCGGATAAATATCTGGGCCGTGCAGGCTCCCTCGCAGGAGTCAGGCACCGACGTTCCGGGCGAAGGCATCTATGTCAATACGGCTCTCAGCGCCAGCTATTACACCTTTGACGTTGACCGCTACCTGACCACCCAGGATATAAGAAGGGTTAACGACTACGCCGCAGCTGCCCCGCATGATCAGATAATTGTGCTCATCAACAGCCCGAGGTACGGCGGTGGCGGAGTATATAACTACTACAGCGCCTCCACTGCTGATCATCCGCTTACCCCGAAGGTGCTGACACACGAGTTCGGGCACGGTTTTGCCGGACTGGCTGATGAATACTATTCCTCGGAGGTGGCATACGAAGAATTCTACCCCCTCGATGTTGAACCGTGGGAACCAAACATCACTACAAGGGTAAATTTCGACGCAAAGTGGAAGAATCTGATCGCCAAGTCAGTGCCTGTGCCCACACCCAATGAGAAGAGGTATATCGGCGTAACCGGCCTCTTTGAGGGAGGAGGTTATTCCGCCAAAGGAATATACAGGCCGTCTTTCGACTGCCGCATGAAGAGCAACGAGGCAGACTCATTCTGCGAAGTATGCCAGGATGCCCTGGAGAAGATGATACTGTTCTACCTGAAGTAGTCGGCGGTCGGCAGTACCAGTCTGCAGTTTGAGACTCCGGCGAAGGCGGTGGCTCAATCCCGTATCCGCCAGCTGGCGGATCGGGAAGGCAGTAATGTTGGCAATGACAGACTGAAGGCAGGTCTTCAGGTTACTTAAAATACATATGAATGCAAAAAGGGACTCCAGTACGGAATCCCTTTTTCACTATTGCCTATTGCCTGTATTGACTGCTGACTGGTACTGCCGACTGCCGACTACTTTTTCTTCTCTCCCCCTGATGTTGGCGGCTTGGCAATTGAGTCACGCATGCTCGTGTCAGCCTCGATGTTCTTCATCCTGTAGTAATCCATGATACCCAGGTTGCCACTCTTGAATGCATGAGCCATTGCAAGAGGAATCTCCACCTCGGCTTCGATAACCTTGGCGCGTGCTTCCTGCGCCTTTGCCTTCATCTCCTGCTCAAGGGCCACAGCCATTGCACGACGTTCCTCCGCCTTGGCCTGTGCAATGTTCTTGTCGGCATTGGCCTGGTCCATCTGCAGAACGGCACCGATGTTCTTGCCAATATCGATGTCAGCAATATCAATCGAGAGAATCTCGAAAGCCGTTCCCGCATCAAGCCCTTTCTCAAGAACCGTCTTGCTGATCCTGTCAGGATTCTCAAGCACCTCCTTGTGGCTGTGCGCCGAACCGATCGACGAAACAATGCCTTCGCCCACGCGGGCAAGAACTGTCTCTTCCCCAGCGCCGCCGACAAGCTGCTTGATATTGGCCCTTACGGTCACCCTTGCCTTCGCGATAAGCTGAATACCATCACGGGCTACTGCTGTCACGGGAGGTGTATCAATAACCTTCGGATTAACCGACATCTGCACGGCCTGAAAAACATCACGGCCTGCCAGGTCGATTGCAGTAGCCATCTTGAACGACAGGTCTATATTCGCCTTATTTGCCGATACAAGTGCATGAACCACCTGCGCCACATGTCCGCCTGCAAGGTAGTGTGCCTCCAGTTCATCACGGTTCAGTTTCAGCCCGGCCTTGTCGGCCTCAATCATGGCTCCCACGATGATTGACGGCGGTACTTTCCTCCAGCGCATGAAAATCAGCTGCAGAAGACTTATTCTCACGCCTGAGACAAGAGCCTGGAACCAGAGCCCGATGGGGATGAAGTAAAGAAGAATCCAGAGCAGTATTATTGCCCCGACAATGATTATCACATAAATGCCTAGTGCGCTCATATCTGTTTATTTATTGGTTTTACTATCAATTTGTTGTCGTCTATCCTGATGACTTCAATCTCCTGCTTCGGGTCAATTAGTATGTCAACCGACTTTGCCTCAAAATATTCGTCGTTGACCAGTACCTTTCCTCCCGGAGCAAGCCTTGTTACCGTGATACCCCTGTCACCTGCCTTAACCTTTCCCTCTTCGGCGCCAACGGTGTCAACCTTGCTGTCTATTGACGTCTTGAGCATAAATTTGTTCCAGGTCCTGGATCGCAGCATCAAAACCGTCAGTATGACCATTACCAGGGCCGTTATTCCAAGGACCACCAGTCCGGTTGCTGTTCCGAATGAGATAAATGCAAACACGATACCTGACACCAGGCAGATTGCGCCGCCAACGCCGGCAATAGTCACCCCGGGGATAAGCATGAACTCTATTATGAAGAGCAGCAGACCCACGAATATCAGAAATATGATCAATCCCAGAGACATCTTCAATTCTTTATATCACAACTGTATCAAGGCTAAGCTCCCTCAGCTTCCGCCTCATTTCTTCAACTGTCAGGGCATCAGCAATTTTGATTACACATCCGCCCTTTATGTGGGTAAGCACTGCACACTGCTCTGCCTGTATCTCATCATGTCCGCAGACATCAACGAGTGATCTGATGACATGATCGAAGCTGTTTACGTCATCATTTATCAGCATGAGAGATCTCAGATCCTCCTCGCTTCTCCTGTTATCTTCCGGTTTCGGTGCCCTTTTAGTCATCCGGCAGTTTGTTTAACAATTCCTTTGCCGCTTCTACTGAAATCTCCTGCCTGTCTACGTATGCTGCAACCCTTGCGGAACTGTAGCCATTGCGTATCAGCAGCGAGACATACTCCTCAGCGCTTTCAAATGTAATAAAATTACCGATGAGAAACACAGTTTCACCACTTCCGTTTTTGACCATGTCAAGACCACGGTTGCCGGCAAGCACCTCAATCTTCTGTACCACTTCAGGCTTGACAGGTTTATCAATACGCATAACCTCAGCCCTGAATGAGAGGGTGCCGATGGGTACGGGCTGAGTGTTGGCTTCCGGGCGGGCGCCTCCGGCGGGGCGATCGTCCGGAACAGAGCGGGTGCCTTCGGCTGCCCGCCTGGCGGTTGGCGCCGGCTTTGTAACGGTTGCCGCCGGCTTTGATGAGCTGGCGACAGGTCCGGAACCGGCTGGCACAGCAGACGTACCCCCCAGCGAACGAGTTCGCCACTCCTTTTCAAGGTGTGCAGCCCTCTCCATGGAGATCTGTGCCCCGTCGAGAAGTGCTATGATGAAGGCATCAGGAAATCCTGCCCCCCGTGCTTCAGGAAGAGCTCCCCTGGCATCTTCAAGCCTGCGGAACATTCCTGCAAAATAATACAATGCATCGCTCCCCTGTCTCTTCCTCCCGAATACAGGGGTGAGCCCCCTGAAGACCGAAGGTGTGACATCATTTTTGAATGCAGCTATCTGGATAGTGTACACCAGTCCTTCCGGTAAGGCCGGCTCGACAGGCACCGGGTTACTCTGGCTGTACACCTGACCCGGCATTACATTAAAACTGCTCAGCTGATGGGCAGGTATCTCCTCACCGGCCTCCGGAGCAGGCACTTCAGGAGAACGGTCCAAAGTCCTTTCCAATAAGAGAAACAACGAGTCAGCCTCAGCCTTTCGGGCAGCTGCAAGGGTGCTGTCCTGAACAGCCTTCTTCCCATACCTCTCCCTCTGTTCGGCGGTGGCACTAACTGCCTTCAGTACAGATTGCTCAGCCTGGTACTCGGCTGAATCAGCCTCATGCTGCTTCCTGGCCGCCTCAACAAGAATCCTGAAGTGTTCATCAGGGACACCTGTCAATTCACCACGCTTCTTCCCCGCCTGAACCTCGTTAACTGACTTTCTCATGGTGGTCTCCTGGCCATTTGCAGCACCCGGATCTTTACCCTGAGCATTCGCCGGGTATGCTGAAATCATAAGTATAGAAAGTATTGCGAACACTGTCCGTGACACTCCGGTGTTAATAACTCGGAGGTTCAAATATTTTGTGAAAGATGATAACTTCATACCTTTACCAGTCATAACAAAAATAACAAAAAGTCATGACGCAGCTCACCGCAGGCATGCCGGCCCCGCACTTCGAGGGGACGGATCAGAACGGAAAGACCGTGAAAATCAGCAGCTTCCTCGGAAAAAAAGTAGTACTCTATTTTTATCCTAAAGATGACACCCCGGGATGCACAGCAGAGGCATGCAGCCTGAGAGACAATTACCAGGATCTCCTGAAGAAGGGATTCATTGTACTGGGAGTCAGTCCTGACAGTGAGAAATCACATTTGAAGTTTGCCGGCAAATATAACCTTCCCTTCCCGCTGATAGCGGATCCTGAAAAGAAGATACTGACAGCTTATGGCGCCTATGGCGAAAAACTCATGTACGGGAAAAAGGTGACAGGTGTCATACGCACCACCTTTATTATTGATGAAAAGGGAATTATTGAGAAGGTGATAAAGAAGGTCGACACGAAGGAGCATGCCACCCAGATCTTCAAAATGTACGAAAATGTCTAACTGCTAAAGAATAAGTAAATGGAAAAGAAGGAAATCAACAAGGAAAAGCTGAAGGCGCTTGAGGTGACGCTGGGCAAGATCGAAAAGGATTTTGGCCGCGGCACCATCATGAAG
>Ga0116155_10003170_pt1 | contig 10995 bp, 8 predicted proteins | sample AD_UKC032_MetaG_FD_89890 | JGI IMG/M metagenome (GOLD analysis project Ga0116155, IMG submission 89890) | Active sludge microbial communities of municipal wastewater-treating anaerobic digesters from USA - AD_UKC032_MetaG | ecosystem: Engineered > Bioreactor > Anaerobic > Digestate | place: USA... | reverse complement strand
GAAGAGTGCAGCAAATAGCTCGAAGACGGTGATGTCGTCGGCTGCACCGTTTCAGCGGGGCATGGCTAGCGAGAACACCGACGTGCGCGACCTGCTCGACTTGACCACGGAGGATATTGCCGAAAGCCAGAAGAGCGCGGCGCTTGATCTGGCGGCAACAAAAAGAGCGGCGGCTATCCTGCGCAAGGGCGGGCAGAATGCCTACACCAGAGCCCGGCAGGTGCTGATTCGAGACTCCCGCGACTACTGGGATGAGCATGTCGAGGAAGAATCCTATCCACCCACCGCCGAAGGGCTGGCCGAATTCATCCGTGAATCCCTTGAGCCAATCTGCCTAAGGATGGAACGCGAGGCGCGATTTACCCCTGCCATCAAGGCGCAAACCTTGGGCGAAGGGCTGCAAGCGCACCGATTGGAGAAGCTGAACCGTTACGAAACGCATCTGGATCGCAAATTCGAGCGCACGTTGGCCATGCTTTTGAAGCTGAAAGACCTGCGCGGCGCATGAGTCCGGACACCAACAAAATCGGCGCAATACTAGGCGGGGCAAGGCTATTGGCAAGAACCAGCGAAAACCATGTCGCAAACCTGCCAGATGATTTCGGTAAATCCAGAAGGAGAAAAAATAATGGGCGGCGTGGGTAGCGGGCGTGGGTAGCGGGCGTGGGTAGCGGGCGTGGGTAGCGGGCGTGGGCAGCGCGGAAAAAGCACAACAGGCGACAGGCGGCCGCTGGATATTCGGCGCCTGCATCGCGCTGGCTTGCTGGCACCTGGCAGGGTCTTTGGTTGGCAATGGACGGCCTGTGGCAGGAAGGTGGCCTCAATCCAGATGCGATCGGAAGCCGGGCGCCTGATTCTCAACTACCGTACACGAAGCCGCAGCGGCGAGTGGCAACCGATGGAATATCCGGTTTATCTGGAATGGACGAACTGCACCTTGGGTGGCCGGCGGCCCTGGTTCCTCTGCCCGACGAAGGGATGCGGGCGGCGCGTGGCAGTTCTCTTCGGCGGTTCCATCTTCGCCTGTCGGCACTGTCAAGAACTGGTTTATGAGTGCCAGCGTGAAACGGACGATGACCGGGCCGCACGGCGGGCCGACACTATCCGGAGGCGCCTTGGATGGGGAGCAGGGATAGCGAACCCGGAAGGCGGCAAACCCAAGGGGATGCACTGGCGCACCTTCGTGCGGCTGAAAGCCGAGTATTCCGCTTACGCCAATACGGCATGGGCGGGGATGGCTGAACGGCTTGGTCTATTGAATCGGCGACTGCCGGGGCTGCGGGATGACCTGAATGGGGGCGGATAAATCTGTTTCGCAAAATGCAAGAGCGCGCCTAGACTGATAGGTGTAGCTGCAATTGCTCGACAAGGGCCGCTGGAATTGGCACTTCATTGGCCAGACGCTCCAATTCCCAAGCGCTGTATTTCAGTACCCGAGCCATCGACTCTTCTGCCCCCATCACCACCCCAAACCAGCGTTCCCGGTCCATCACCACCCGGAATAGCTTCTCGTCCTGGCATCCCTCAAGATAGGGCAAATATACCCGAATCGAATGTCCACTGCGTTCAGCCTTTGCCCCAAGACGATCGATTCGGCCAGTGCGTTGTTCCAGCGAACTTGGATTCCAATCCAGGTCATGATGGATGACGTGGCGACAATTGAGATGGAGATCCACCCCTTCCGCCATGACACTGCTGGCAATCAGAATTTCAGGATAAAAGGGCGTATTGAAGGTCAGCATGATCCGGTCACGTGTTTCCTGACGAGTGTCGCCGTAGACACGCCGCACATTGGCCACAAGTCGTGCCCGCTCCCCTACCTGCGCTTCATCGTCTGCATATGACTGTTCCACCTCGGGGCCTGCATGAGAGCCCGTTTGAAGGCGCTGCAGCGCTGACAGATAGGCCATTCGGTCAGAGTCCCCAGCCCGCTTGGACAAGAAGTCCAGGAACTGTCGAATCACGTCTTCCAAGCTTAGCTCGGAAGCATCTTTGCTCTGAAACATATTCGTGACCCACTCCTCGGGTCGAGGCAAATCCGACAAAGCGGCAAATCGAACCAGGAATGTGGGGGTACGCAGGAAACGCAACATGATTTCCTGAAGGGATTCCCTGACCTCTTCGTCCTTGAGGGCGTCGTACTGATCCAGCATGGTATTAAGAATTTCCAGTACCTTGCGTGCCGCTGGACGATCGCGATCAAGACTATCGGCAATGCGCTTTAGTTCAGCCGCGACATCCTTGGGAGCGCAGACGATCTTCTCGCTGGCACGTAACTCGATTTCAGTCAGCATCGCTTCCGAAAGATACCGATGGAGGGCGCTGCCCGTTTGTCGATAGTGGCAGAAGATGAGAACCTTTTCACCGCGCTGCCACAGCGACATGGCTAGTTCTACGGTTGCTCTTATCTTGGGATGCAAGTCATGCCCGTTTGTCCCCATGGCACGTGCAGCCGATCGAAGACGTTCCGCATACCAAAGTCCTCGCGCGGTCGCCTTTGCGTTCGCTTCTTCGGCTTGAGCCTGTTCAGTTATTTCATCACGATGGGTATCAAGAAGTGCCTCATAGCTCGAAGCGATACCTTCGCCAAAGACCCGAGGGCACTCAGGCATGGTCGTAATTCGTGCCGCCAACAAGAAGGGCAAGGCGTTCTCGGGGGAAATACGCAGTCCGCCGCCGAGCTTCTCATCATCTTTTTCATTGTTCAGAACGCTGGCCCCCTCCAGTCGTTCGCGCCGTGAAACGTCCTGATGGGGCTCGGGAAGAAAACGGGATCGTGCGTTGCGCAGTACCCATGGCTTCAGGTATTCCTGTGCCGCCTGAATCGCTATGAGAGAGTCGCGGAAGGCCAGCATCACCGAACGAATACGTTCGTTGTCCACACTGAGGCACTCCCCGTCGTCACCTTGCGCCACCTTGACCCACCAGCGCTCCCCGTGGTCATCAGTCGCATCCTTAAGGTCAGAGGGAACCAGCCGTTTCCAAGCACGCTCGAGGCGATCGGTCGTGAGTTGCATCGTGTCAAGACGAGCATGTAACGCATCGAGGGCCATCTTGAATTCGCCGCGCGTCATAAGCGGGGCACGCGAACTGTTCCAAGCAATAGCTTCGAAGCGCGCCAGTACATTTCGCAACTCAGCATGCCCAAGCTGGAATGGTGTGGCGGTAAGGAAAAGCATTCTGTCAAAACGGCCAGAGAGTTGCCCAGCAGTGTCCAGATCTTCACGAGTTTCGGCCAACAGTTGCGCCAACTGGGTGCCCGCATTGCGAACTCGGTGAGCCTCATCAAGTACCAGCAAGGGAAGCGAAAGATTCATTCGCTTGAGTGTCGTATTCCAGATGGCCGGCAAAACGCCACCATCGGAGCTATCCAGCGCATTACGGGCTTCCCGGATGCGATCCTTAATGTTGGCAGATGAACGTTCAGGAATCACATTCACGACCCGCTCAAGCACCTCGGTCAGATCGACATGTTCCAGAGCATTCAGGAAATGCTCTGGAACTGGATCGTCATCGGTTTCCTCGAGACGTTGAGCTTTGACAAGGATCCGCTTCCATTGATTTGCGGGTGTTTCAAGCAACTTGAGAAAGAGGTCATAGTTCTCATCGACCACTTTGGCTCGATCAAGCACCATAGGAGCAAACCGTGCCAGGCGAACGCGCAATGCATCTGCGCCATGTCTCCCCCTGATAGCGGCCTGCAGTACCGCGAGCTTGACCCATCGATCGGCAAGCCGACGGTTCAGTGCCCCATGCGCAAGAATGATCACGGTGGCCCGTGTTTTCTCAGGGTCATCGAGTAGCTTCAGAAAATCCACACCCGTCTCGGCGGTTTTGACGCGGAATTGCTTACGATCCGCCTCACTGCGTAGGCAGGCCGCTCGAAATGTCTCGCTATCCCGCCCCCACTTCACCACAACCCCTCGGGGGACCATGATGACCACAGGACGCGACGGATCGTGTACGACACTGGCAGACGCCACGGCAAGGGCCACGAAGGTTTTCCCCATGCCAACCTCGTCGCCCAGAATGATTCCAGGTTGATGCTCGAAGCGAGAAAGAATGGCTTGGGCTGACCGCTTCTGGCGTGCCGCATCGGACGCGGAGAGATGACCCTCAACGTGAAGGTTCAATGACTCAGGAAGCTGCATTGTTTGCCTCACTCATAGCGTCCACCACATAGGTTCGCATCGCATTCGTGCATTGCGGCAGGGCATTCATCAGTCGCTCGTGCAGATCTCCGATCAGGCCTTCCATCATCTGCAAGCTCTCCGGTTCGGGTGCGCGCCCTCCCCCACCTTTAACCGGCACGGCGGCGAGCTCACGCCAGAGTTCACAAAGCAGAAACGCCCATTCATCGGGAAGCTTGGGATCACACTGTCGTTGCATTGCCTCCAGCATGGCGTAGGCCCCAACCGGCCCTTTGATTCGCCAGGCCATCGCCGACGACGACAATACGGGTTGTTCGAGTCGCGCACGCAGGGACTGCATTGCCCAGCAAGCCCGTTGAACCCGCTTGACCATGAACCCACTGGTATCCACCTTGGCGTGGGGATCGATCAGTTCAATGGCCAGTTCGACATTACTGTCGTCATCATCTGGTTGTCGTCGCAGCCAGGCGCGTAACGCTTCGTGAAGCGGCCGAGCTGAGCTCAAGAGCTCAATGAGTGCCGCGAGCGAAAGACCTTTGAGTTCATCCGGGGCGGGAAGTGCGTCAGCCGTACTGACATTGACTGGCCAATCGACCACATGGGCGCCATTTGCCCACTCAACCGTTAATACCGATGGCGGAGGTCCTGAACGAGGCAAGCTCAGATGGATAGAGGTGGGTTGCGACTGTGACCTCCAACTTGAACTCGTCAAAATGACAGACTGGTCGAGGCGAATCGCCCATTCACCTTCCGGTGATGGCAGCACAAAGGTAAGGGTCAGTTCGTAATGCGTATCACCCGAAGAATCGAGGGCAGCTTCCCCAAAAAAGACCGGCAAGGGCGGCGGTGCATCGCCTTCCGGACTGTCCGGGTCAAACGCCGGAGCAAAGATAGTCGAAGGAGTCCGAACTACGGCAGGTCCACCTCGAAGGGCTCGTGTCTCCAACGCCTTACGTAGGCTGTCACTTGCCGGCGTTCGAAGAAAGTATACGAGGTTAGCTTCATAGTTCCGGGCGTAGGCGTTGAGTCCCATCCCGGCGGATGTAAAGTTACTCGATCCGATAACCAACGCACTCCATTTCTCGTGCGAAAGCATCAGCGTCTTGGCATGCAGCGGCCGTCTTTCCGGTCCGGTATCTGTGGGAACCCCGGCAACCAAGATTGGATGCAACCGGGTAGCCACGTCACCCCGTCCCTTGGGGGTTGCATTCAATACATGCTCAGGAACTTCCAGTCGCCATCCATTGGTTTCTGGTGATGCCTCCCCTGCGACATGGAGATGGACTTCGGCGGTCCCACGTTTTTTCATCAGTCCCCAGAGCGAGTTTTCCGGTCCGTTCTCACGTAGATCCGGATCAAAGAACGGCGACACAACGTGAGCTTGCTCCGGTGGCTCCCCAGGAAGCATCTCGGCAAGCTGTTCGAAGAAGTTCTTGCGGTTAGGACCGAGGAGGATGACTCGACGCTGAAGTCCTCTGGCCGGAGTAACTTGTTCCTTTGGCATGCGACCATCCACCCAATTCAGAAGACCCTCGGCACGTGCTTGGGCTGGACCGGAGGTGATAGCAAGTAGATCTCGAAAATAGGCGAGCAGCGGGTCAAGCAGCGCTCGATCAGAAAACCCATCAGAAAAGTCAATCGCCGCAACGCATTCCTGATTTCGACGATAACCATCATTTGTCAGATTTGATGACGCCACAATGATGCGGACATGCTCACTCCAGGCAAGCAGGCTAAGTTTTGCATGCATAACGCCGGATTTCGGACGTGCTGCCAGGAGATCCCACCGCAAGCTACGGCGACCAACGCAATGATGGATATCCGCGATGACAGCAGCGCATTTGAGCGAGGCAAGCTTCTCTTCCCGCTCTATACGATAAAGAGCCCCATCACGCAGGGGATCACTTTGAACATCGGCAAAGCGCGCCAAGCACTCCTCTTCAAATAGGGCCGTATCCAGGGTAAAGGTGGTTGCAAGCACGCCCACTGGGTCGCCAGCCTTCGGAGGTGGTTGCCAAAGCGAAAGCAGTTGGCGCTGAGCCGGGTCGCTTTTCTTGACGCGTGCCATCAACTGGCTCCCTGCTCAAGAGAAACTCGTCCGAGTTGTCTGGCAAAACTTGTCAGGGGCTGACACCGGTAAGTGTGTACGTAAGCTTCAGGAGAGGGAGCAAAACCGCTGACTGTGTAGGCAGGCCGGATGGCAACTCGTTCATCGCCAAACAGGTCGAACCAAGCCCGCTTGCCATTCGGCGGCTTTGCCTTCTGGATGCTGGCGTGGTGGTCGAGGAGCCTCGCTGCAAATGAGGTTGGGGAATTTGCTTCGCCGAGACGTACGAATGAACGTTCAGCGCGCATGCGCAGACCTGGATCGATTTCACCTAACTGAACCACAGCATCTGCATAGGCAGTCAAGAATTCCTTACTGGCACGAATAACTGCGGGACCTAAACCCAGTTTTTCAACGCTGACCGGCTGTCGCTCTTCAGTCATGGTCCAGCGAATCTCGTCGAAAGCATCCGTCAGTAACCGGGCCAAGCGCTCGTAAGAACGAATCGTCGTAAGCAATTGCGTCATGCTCGGGCTTACATGCGCGATCAGCCAAGCGTGGTAGGCGGCCTCACTGCCTGACGCCTGATGCCACGCATCCTGGCCATCCGTGGAGATCAGCTTGAGAGCGTATTCCCCACGCATCGCATCGTTGTGCGTCAGCGCCGACCACAAGGCGTCGCTTTCCTTTGGTCCAGATTTTCTTGGGTGAAGATGTTCGGCGATTAGGTGCCGTGCTTCAGAGCCAAGATCGGGACCATGCCCCACATTGAGCCCCTTGCGAACTGCCTTCTCAAAGGAACGGCGCAAGTCACGCCCAGGGCCGTTTCCATCGAGAAACCCCGCCAATCCCTGTTCGGCTTGCCAAGCAGACAAGATGCGATAACCAAAATCCAGCGGATGGCCTTCCACATCGAAAAGCCCTGCCTTCACGCCGAGCACACGATAGATTCCATGGAATCCGAACACTGACGGCGTTTTTAGATAGTTCCGGGCACAGACGACGTCATTTGTATCAATAGTAGCCAAGACTTTCTCACGGCCAGGAATCCCCTGAAGTTGTTCAGGTTTTTTCCGTAGCTCTCGAACGAGTGATTCGACAATCAACCATTCATAGACCAACCAGGGCGGAAGTTCATTGCTATCCGAAGACGAGGAATTGACCTCTCCACACGCGACCATGCCGACAAGAGCCAGTGTCAGAAATCGGGGCGTGGTCTGACGCTCCCGTATTCCAGGTGCCAGCCTGACACCAAGGGCGTCGGCAATTGAGTAAAGACCTAAAGGATCAAGGCTTCCCTCGGATTGCTGTGGGGGATCAAACTTGCTGAGAAATGGAAGGACTGATTCGTCACTCATTGGCGGTTAAGGGAGTTCAAGTTAAGGTTGGGGATCGGCGATTCATACAAAACCGGATTCATGGAATACTTGAATGGTCACCTAGATTTATTATATTGGCATAAGCCCATGACTGCATAGCAAAAAGAAACAGCATGCCATGTCCAGTGCTATTTGAGGCATCTCGTGCAAATTTGAGGCACTTCTATGCTCAATGAACAGACGCTTGGTAACTAATGAGGAGCCAAGCATCTACATCAAGCAGTGTAGTAATTCTTCAAATTCTCTGCCATTTCCCTGAATTCCTCCCGCAGGGAATCCGGTCCGATCACGGCTACTTCATCCCCAAAACTTCGCAGCCATAGTCGTAATTCGAGCGTGTCTGGTATGGTGGCGCGGAGCAGGACGTTGTCTTCATCCATGTCCTCAATAACCTGGTCGTCGGCAATTGGCGACTCACGCAGGTGGATAGCGACATGCCGGAAAAATTCGGCTTCCAACCTGATGGGCTGTGGGTTGAACACCATGCCGAATTCGCCCTGCGCGATATATGCGTCAATTGAAAATCCCTCGGGCCGTCGGGCAACTTCTTGCCCCATTTCCGCCGACTGGATGCGGTGCATGGCCAACTGACGGGGGGCGGTGTAGCCGTCAAACACACCGATCAGATACACCACCCGGTCACGCACCACCAGCGCCAGTGGATGAACTATATGAGTGCGGGTTTCCGGTTCCTCGCCTTTGCCTGGATAGGTGATTCGTAGCTGGCGTTCAAGCAGCACGGCCTGATAGACGGCTTCTGCTACTTCCGGGGCGATGTAAGGCGCTTGTTGCGGGAGCCCACGCGGTAGCACGCGGATCTTGTCTGGCCAGTGAGCAAGACCATTGCCATTCTGATCCAGCACACCGCTGGCAGTGTGGAACCAAGGTTGCAAATAATCCAGCGTCGATGCCGGCAATAGCTGCCGCATATGGCTTTCCACGAGTTTGAAGGTAAGTGCAGTCTGGGGGTCGAGGGCAGGTAGATCCATTACCTGTGCATTGGCTGCCCATGACCAACCCTGCGGCTTGGCGGTATCGCCCACCAAGGGCAAAACGTCAGAGAGCTTGTTCAGGTCGCGCTGTATGGTGCGCAGGTTAATGTCATGGCCTGCCCTGGCCAACTTGCCTTGGAGCGTGGCGGTATCGACCTTGCGGGGATGGCGTGGAATGAAGCGCAGCATGGCCCATTGGCGCAACAGGGTATCAGTCATTGTCGGTTCTTTATCGGATACGCATAGTCTATCGCGACAATACGACAACAGGTGTCGCTTTCGTGCGTAGCATGGTTCTGTCAATTCAAGAAAGAACCATCATGAAATTCCATGCCGATCTGGATTACTTCCAAAACATCCGGACGCGACGCCATTTCCGCCATCGCCATGTGGAGAAAAAAACCGCTTACGAGGACCTGAGTCCGGATGAACGAAATTGGCTGATGGACCTGAATATGCGTCTGAAACATCTGGAAGAGCAGTACCTGCCAGTCATGAATGCCAAGGGAGCGAGCTTGCAGGCGAGGGTCCGTGATGCTGCTGACTGGATGCGCCGCTTCAACCTGGAAATCGTGCTGACCTATTACTTGAGTGAAGACGATCCGGAATACGATGAGTTTGATGACAATATCCTCATGCGGGTTCGCGAATCAGGGTTCGACTATGACGATCCTGATCGGGACTGGGGTTTTGGTATGACGAGCGTCAACCATTGCCATTTTAGGGAACGCTTTGCGGGGGAGCATCACTGCTACCTGTACCACGCACTTTCGGATCACTGTGATCTGGATTGGCGAGACTTGCTGCGGATTGGAAAAATCCAGGTGGACATCAAGACTGATGAGCATTCCAGGTTCCTGCCTGTGATTGAGTCCATTGCCGGAAGTGCGGGGGTGACATGAAACGGCGGGAATTCTTCAAGGCTAGCGGGGGCATGGCTGGTCTGTTTGCCGGCGTGGGAAAAGCTCTGGGGCCTGCAGCTGGCGCTGACCACGATCCCACAATCTTCGATGCAACAGGAACAGAAACGTTGGCAGGTCCTGCCTCCGACATTCGTGTTTTTGGCCTTGGCGGTTTCGGTAGTCGAATGGTTTCACGGCTTGCTTTTGAATTGCGCCCCCTCCTTGACGGAATGCATTCAGAACTATCGTTCTTTGCACTCGATACCGATGAGGATTCGCTTCCTTCGGGGGACATGCCGCTGGTGCAGTCGGTCTTGGTTGAGGGTGCGGATTCGGTGTTGCGGTCTGCAGGAATATTGCCGGCTTCGTCTATGGTGGTTTTGATGGCCGGAATGGGTGGTGCCACGGGAATGACCTTGATACAGGAGACAGCCAAAATGGTACGGCGCACCGGGGCATTGACGGTGGCAGTGGTCTCCATGCCGGTTGGTGATCCTCTACGGAATGCCGACGTTGCCAAAGAGTTGGTGCAGCTCAAAGAGGTTTCGGATGTGGTGTTTGCCATCGCCCAGAATGGGCATCCGCTGACCTGGGATGCCATACTTCCTGTCCAGGAGCGTGCGCGGTCACTTCTGAAAGCCGAACGGTTGATGCTTCATTGCGTTGCCGGGTTGCTGCGAGCAGTGTGCTTACCAACCCGGACCACTTTGGGCGTTAGGGAAATGCGTTCGCTTCTGGCCGGCGCCAAGGGGGCCCGCTATGGCGTTGCCGAGGGCCGTGGCGGGAAGGAACTCGGATGCATTGGAGAAGCGGCCATCAAGCAGGCGCTTGCCTGCGGGAGTGAGAGGGTTGGAGAAAATCTTCGTTCGGCGCTTATTGTTCTTTCCGGGCCGGCGGAACAGTTGAGATGGGCAAGTGTCCAAACCGGTAAAAATGAAATACGCCGCCTGCTTGGCGCACAAACGTTCTGTCTGTTTGGCGTGCAAGCCAACGAATATCGTGGATATTCCAGTGTAAAGACCGAAGTCTGGTTGGCGTACTCGTAGCACACCGCCAATTCGTCATCAGGCGGTTGCCACCAAGGGTGGATAGTTGCTCGACCGGTTCAGCACCGAATTCGCGCCTCTGGAAAGCGTTTATCCAACCAGGCTAGCGAGGCTTCGTAGTCCGGCAAGACGTTCCGCATCAACCGACTCATCGTCGCCAAGGGCAACTCATGCTCCATCAGGAATTGGGAGCCAAGCTCGGCGCGCCGTTTCTCATCCCCGTGAAAGCGAGCGAGCTTGCGCAGTTCAGACTGGAACTTGTCTTCGTTCCACCGCCCAAGCCAGGCATCAAGGGCGGCAACAGATTCCCGGGCCGGGAATGCGTTCTCCTGCCCCCGGTGCTGAAGCACCCTTGGTTCAATGTTCTCAGATTTGCCGATCTCACAGCAGATTTCCGCAGTTGAAGCGCTTTCGCCGCTTTCGTTCCGCAGCGAGACAATATGGCTGTTCCCGGCAATGCAGCGATACGCGTACCCTG
>Ga0116155_10003161_pt1 | contig 11015 bp, 10 predicted proteins | sample AD_UKC032_MetaG_FD_89890 | JGI IMG/M metagenome (GOLD analysis project Ga0116155, IMG submission 89890) | Active sludge microbial communities of municipal wastewater-treating anaerobic digesters from USA - AD_UKC032_MetaG | ecosystem: Engineered > Bioreactor > Anaerobic > Digestate | place: USA... | reverse complement strand
GGCGGACGCACCGATGCCTCGACTTCCGGCGGGAGCATCCGCGCGGCTCTCGCGGGGAGCCCGGAGGAGGATTGCCGGTTCGAGACCTCCGGCGGGAGCATCGAACTCAGCCTGCCTTCGGGCGTGTCGGCCAACGTGGATGCCAAGACGAGCGCCGGCACAGTCAGTTGCGACCTGCCGGTCGCCGTCCAGGGCAAGACCCGGCGCAGCAGCCTCGAGGGACAACTGGGCCAGGGCGGCAGACTGCTCAAGCTGCGCACAAGCGCCGGCAACATCCGAATCCGCGCGCGGTAAAACGACGCGGACTGTTATCAGGGAAAAGGCAGTGGCGGCAGGTCCGTACTATCGCCACAGGGCGACCCTCTCATGAACAGGACGGAACATGAAGGGAAACGCGGGACCACACGTCATTCATGATCGGCCCCGATTCATGAGGCGCTTTCCCCTCTGTGTGCTCTGCGACTCTGTGGTGAATCCCCCCCGTTGATGACTGTCACCCTTCGGGCACCGTGAGCGCAACTGGGAAACATCCGGGCTAAGGCGAGGCGGCCTCAAGCCTCCACGACCCGCGTGCCTGCAATGTGGTCGTGCAGACAGCGCCGGTCCGAGCGGAAGATGAACAGCGCGTTCACCAGTCCAATCAGGCCTCCGAGAAAGGGAATCTGCCCGACGAGCGCCATGACGAGATAACGGAGAGCCACCAGTCTGCCGAAGTCGGGAATCTGACCGTTCAGATCCACGATCTTCGTCTTGACGGCCACTTTGCCGATCGTCTGCCCTCGTTTGTACAGGAGGTACCCGTTGAGAACGAGAAACACCACGCACCCGAGGACGAACAGGCCTGCCCGTCGACCAAACGTCATCCCTTCGCTGCCCGGGGCGGCGCTCGTCATCCCGGTGACCGCCATCACCGGCACCATAACGATCGCCGTCAACACCCCGTCGATCAGGGCCCCGCCCAAACGCTTCCATCGGCTCGCCAGATTTGCTGTCGTTTCGTTCATCAGTCGCTCCTTTTCTACTGCGCCCCGCGCCATGCATTGACGGAAAGGTCCTCACCAGGACCCCGGGGGCAGGGGACCGACCCTTGTGCGGCGAATCGGCCCTGTCAAGCGGCGGTTTCCTGTTGTGGTTGGCAAAGCCGGTGCGCCAGAGGGCCCCGCGGATTGATCGATGAAAAGGGTCCGTTGGATTTCTCCGTCCTTCCAGCCCGGCGCGGTTCTGCCAACCAGCCCGCATAGCAGACATCTTGCGGAATCTGACCGCCCCGTGAGCTGACGGGGTGTGACAACTCGGTGGCGATCCCGTCACAGACGGTCTTCCACGCCCTGTTTGCCCCCATCGCCTTTCCGCTCACGGAATCATCACGGAATCATCGTTGCGATCCGGCTTCGCTCCGGTTCTACTTGGGAGACACCTATGCGAATCAGCCCCCTGATCCTGGCCGCGGCCGCGCTGCTCGCCGCCGCGGCGAACGCGAAGAGCATCACCCCGACGACGATGGCCTACTACGACTGGACCGCGTGCAGCGCGCCGGCGCCAGGGCGTGGATCAACCTGAGCAGCGCGCTGGACCTCAGCCGTGACACCGCGAGTCGAAAGCAGCGGTTGGCCGAGATCGTTCAGCGCATGCACAATCATCCGGCTCTGCTCGTGTGGGAAGGACCGGACGAGATCCTCTGGAACAACTGGTGGGTGACGATGGAGAAGATACGCCCCGAGCTGAACACCATGAGCAGCGTGGCGGGTGGAAAGCCCGAGCTGGCATTGATCGAGGGACGCGCCCGGGACATGCTCGACCGCGCCCTGTACGTGGAATTCGAAAAGGCTCGCAGCGCGTTCTGGGACCGGGCCGGACAACCGCCGCCCAATCCGGGCGTTCGCCTGGACGATGCGCCGGACCGTGTTCGCCAGAGCGCCGACGGCATTACGGAGGGCATTCGCACGGTGCGGGAGATGGATCCACGCCATGTCCTCTGGCTCAATCACGCGCCGCGCAATTCGCTCGAGGACCTCCGCCTTTACAACCGCGCCGCCGACATGGTGGGCTGCGACATCTACCCTGCGCCAGCCAACCTGATGGTCGGTCACAGCGACCTGCCCGACATGACGCTCGGTTCGGTGGGCGCTTATACGAAGCGCATGCGAGTGGCGGCCGCGGGCAAGGCCTGCGCCATGGTGCTCCAAGGATTCGGTTGGCGCGACTTGCGCGAGACGCTCATGTGTATGCCACCTCACGGCGGTTCGAGCATCCGCTACGGTGAATTGGAGCCGTGACAATGGCTGCCATCGGAAAGCCAGCCGGCTTGGAAAAGAGTCCGCCCATGCGCAATCCGGGTCCCAAAGCGACATGGGCGAAGGCAGAAGCGCGCAACAACTGATCGGTCACTGCGTGTCGTTTGTCCCAGGACTGGGAGTGCTGCGCCAGACTTGCCGCGCTGGCCAGCGCTTTATCGTACAGCTTCAATTTGCCCAGGGAGAACATCCTTGCCTCTTGGTGCCGTTCGCCACAGATCGATGAAGTGTGCGATGAAGTGTGCGATGAAGTCCAATCCGAATAATGCCCATACTCCAGCGCCGGGCCCGGGGACCCGGCGTCCGCACCGCTGGCTGTCTTCGCGCCGCGTGGGGGCACGCGGCCTACAACACCGATGTCTGTCTCGCTGTAGGCCGGGTGCCCTCACCCGGCGGCAAGGCCATACACCCAGAATGAGAACTGCTGTCATGGAACATGCAGGACTCGACACCGCCGGCGGGCGTTGGCAACATCGGCGTCCATGAACACCGTGCGTTTGCCGCTCCTTTCCCTCATCCTGTGTCACCTCGTGTTGGCCGTGTCCGCACCGCCCGTCACGGCTGCCGCGCCGGCGCGCCGCCTCACTCGGGCCGCGCTCGAAGACAAGATCCGCGGCGGTTGGGCGGGGCAAATGATCGGCGTCTCGTACGGTGCGCCGACCGAGTTCAAGTCCAACGGCAAGATCGGCGAGTGGGACCTGAGGTGGTCGCCGGACCGCATCGCGAACGCGATCGATCAGGACGATCTTTATGTCGAGATGACGTTTGCAAAGGTGATGGACACCGTGGGACTCGAAGCGATCAGCGCCCAATACGGCGAGGCGTTTAAAGACTCGCAATACCATCTCTGGCACGCCAATGCCGCGGCGCGACGCGCCCTCAATCGAGGCATCAAAGCCCCCGATTCCGGCCATCCCAAACACAATCTTCACGCCAACGACATTGACTTCCAGATCGAGGCCGACTTCATCGGCTTGATGTGTCCCGGACTGCCGCGGGCCTCGAACAAATACTGCGACCGCGTGGGGCGTGTGATGAATTACGGCGACGGCCTCTATGGCGGCATGTTCGTGTGTGGCATGTACGCCGCCGCCTATTTCGAGACCGACCCGCGCCGCGTGGTCGAAGCCGGCCTCGCCTGCATCCCCGCCCGGAGCGAGTACGGACGCCTCATCCGCGACTTGCTCGACTGGTCGGCGCAGCACCCGAACGACTGGCGCAAGGTCTGGCAGTTGGTCCAGGACAAGTGGGACAAGGACGACCCCTGTCCGGACGGCGCGCTGGCGCCTTTCAACATCGACGCCAAACTCAACGGCGCCTATATCGCTTTTGGCCTGCTCTTTGGCGGCGGCGATTTCGAGAAGACGATGGAAATCTCGACCCGTTGCGGCCAGGACTCGGACTGCAACCCATCGAGTGCCGCCGGTGTCCTGGGTGTAATGCTCGGTTACACCCGCATTCCCGAGCCGTTCAGAGCCGGCATCCCCGCGCTGGCCGACAAGAAATTCCAGTTCACCGACTATTCCTTCAACGACATCGTGAAATCCACCGAATCGCGGGCGCTCCAAGTCATCCGCCAGGCCGGCGGGAAAGTTACGGGGACTGAGGTGATCGTGCCGGTCCAGAAACCTCGCGCCCCCAGGCTCGAGCAATGGAATCCCGGCGTGCCTTATCAGCGGATCGCCACCGGCGACGCAGCCTGGACCTGGAGCGGCGACTGGACCGACGACAAGGGGGCCAAGGTCAGCCAAGCCGCGGGCAACCGGGCAACACTCAAGTTCGAGGGGATCGCCGTGGCGCTGGTGGGCCGGCTTGATCAGGACAGCGGGCGCGCGGAGGTTCACCTGGACGGCAAGAAGGTCGGCGTTCTCGACGCGTACATCGTCGAGCGCACGCACGACAACGCGCTGTGGCACACCTATGGGCTGAAGCCGGGGCCGCACACGCTCGAGCTGGTGACCACGGACGCCAAGGATGCGCGGTCCCAAGGCAGCACAGTGGCGGTTTCGGAGGCGGTGATCTACCGGAAATAGCCTCGCGTGACATACTGCCTAGGTGGTTGGATACGCTACACAGACCCCTCACCCCAGCCCTCTCCCATCCGATGGGAGAGGGTGCCCGGAGGGCGGGTGAGGGTGACGGTGTAGTGCATCCCGGTGATTCCTCAGTAACCCTCGCTGCCTGGTCGGAATGGTTGGGGCTTCGGGTGTCTGGCCCGCCTCGATGACTGGATGCGCGCTGCGATCTGTTGCTCGATTTGGCTCAGTGTCCTCCATCCTGGCAACTCCTCTGCATAAGCACTGACCCGTTCACAACCCCTTTACTGTCCTGGTCGGTCAAGTGTCCTGTTTGCCTGCGATGCCAGGCCGCTGGGGTCAGAGTTGGCCGCCTGCGTTGCCGTTGTTTGCCCATTGCACTGCAATCGGTGACAGTCTTGCATTTCTGGCAAGATTCCCGCACTTCTATTCTCCAGCGCTGCCCAGCAGCGCCGGCGCAGCGCGGCGACCGGCGCGTGCGTCGCAGCCGGACGTGCGTGAGGTTCTCGTTGCGTTGGTTGCGGCTTTGCCGCGCTGTGTGTGTGATGATCGTGTGATATGTACGCGATCTTCAACGGAACGAAGCATACTGAGGTCAGAAGAGGCTGGATATGGAGAGGCTATTTGGCACGGACGGGATCAGAGGGAGATCGAACTGCTATCCGATTACGGCCGAGATCGCTCTGCAGGTGGGCAAGGCGATTGGCCACGTTCTGGGTGCGACGGGCCACGGTTCCTGCAAGGCAGTGATCGGAAAGGACACGAGGCTGTCGGGCTACATGCTTGAGACGGCGCTTGCCAGCGGCCTGGTGTCAATGGGCGTGGATGTGTTCCTCGTCGGTCCCGTCCCAACACCGACTGTGGCGCACCTGACCCGGTCGATGGCGGCGGATGTGGGGATGATGATCACCGCATCGCATAATCCCTTCGACGACAATGGCATCAAGGTATTCGGGAGCGACGGCTTCAAGATATCCGATGAGATCGAAGACGAGATCACGCGTCATATCGAGACAGGAGAGATCAGCACTGAGCACATCCGGAGCGACCTGCTCGGCAAGGCGCACCGCATCGACGACGCGCGCGGCCGCTACATCGAATTTGCCAAAAGCACGATCAAGAATCAGGACCTCGAGGGATTGAAAGTCGTGCTCGACTGTGCAAACGGGGCCTCCTACTTCATTGCGCCTCTCATCTTCAAGGAGCTGGGGGCGGAAGTGACCAAGGCATTTGTCGACCCCGACGGGTATAACATCAACAACTGCTGTGGCGCGCTGCATCCCGAGACTGTCGCGAAGAAGGTCAGGGAACAGGGCGCCGATATCGGGATTGCATTCGATGGCGACGCGGACCGTGTGATCTTCTGCGATGAGCGAGGTTCAGTCGTCGATGGCGACAGGGTACTTGCGATGTGCGCGCTGGACCTTAAAGAGCGGGGCCAGCTTGCCCAGAACAGGCTTGTCGTCACGACCATGAGCAATATGGGTCTTCACGATGCCATGAAGGCCGCGCGCATCAGGGTCGATACGACAGATGTCGGCGACAGGCTCGTGATCGACCATATGCGCAAGACCGGAGCCTCGCTCGGCGGGGAGAAGAGCGGGCATGTCATACTCATGGACCATGCAACGACAGGCGACGGCATCATCACCGGCCTCCAGGTGCTGAGGATCATGAAACAGAGGGGCAAGAGGCTTTCTGATCTCGCCAAATGCATGCACGAACATCCCCAGCGAATGATCAGCCTCAGGATAAGAGAAAGAAAGCCCATCGACACACTCCCCAATCTCTCCAGGACCATAGCCCAGTGTGAGGCGGCGCTTGGCAGAAACGGGCGCCAGATCGTGCGCTATTCAGGAACAGAGAATAAAATACGGCTCCTTGTCGAGGCGCGGACCACAGGCATGGTCGATAAGTGGCTCAGGAATCTCGAGAGGGCCGCAAAGAAGGACCTCGGCTGACGGAAGCCCCAATCACTCGCGGAGACCGAGACGTCGCCGACGGTTCGCCTCCATCAGGACCTTGCGCGCTGTTTCCGTTCCTTCCTTCGGTCGGGGCCGAGGGGATGGCCTGCTGCGGCGCCGGCTCTTTCCCAGCTTACCTGACGCTCTGGAACCACGGCGTTCTTCGCTCAAGCTCCCGAGCAGCACCCGCTGGCTTCGGTGAAGCAATGAGCCCTGGCCGTCTGGCGCTGGCCCCCAACCCCTTCATCTGGAGATGGTCGTTCGGCAGGAACTGGCGTTCTTCGAGCGTGATCGGAACGGTGTCGGAGACCGTCGGATTCGTGCCGCCCTGGAACTCCTGGAGGTTCGTCAACTCGCCGCTTTCCTGATGCCGGCGCGGCGGTCTAGCGAAGCCGTGCGCTTGCCGTGCCCGAGTGTGGAGACTGGGAATCGCTTCGCCACCGCGTCTTTTCGATGCGATCGAGCTCGGCTGCCACATCGGTCCCATCGTAGAACCAGAGCCAGCCCCGCGCGCGAACCGTCTGACCGGGCGGACAATCGGCCAGCCTGCCATTCGAGTGCATGCAGGGGACGGGCGGGTTCTGCCAGACGCCGTCCAGCGGATCCCAGGCCGTGATGACCCAGCGGCGACCGTCTTCGGATCGGCAGGCGGCGTAAGGGGCACGGAGCACCTTGTTCTGCGCGGTCTGGGCGTGGAAGCCTTTTGCGGCCTTGAGCATGACGCAGTTCTGGAGACGCAAACCGGTAAGCACGTTCGTGGTGCCGTTGCGCAACCACGATTCCATGCGCACGGCATCGCGTCCGGGAACGACGCGCGTGCCAAACACGATGCCGTTAGGCAGTGTGCGCTCGAAGTCGAGCGATCCGTCCACATGCCGATTCCACTCCAGCGGTTCGAGGACGGCGTCGGTCTTGGTCCAGATCGTCTCGATGTGCTCGTGGGCGAGGTAAGTGAGACCGAGGTTGGACCAGAGGGCTTCGGGCACATCGACGACCACATAGCTGCGGTCGTCCCAGGGGGTGAACGCGCTGATCTTGGTGTCGCGTTGAGGGCGAAGAGCGCCGTCCAGAAAGCCCGTGCGGGGATGGCGCCCGCCGGGGTAGGGCAGGACCCGCAGCGGGGCGTCGGTGGCAAACGCCGGCCGGTTCGTGGCGTGAATGCCGTGCCGCTCCTGAGCCGCCCGAATTTCCGCCGAGGTCAGACCCGTGGCGGCGCGGACCTCCTCGATCGTGAAACCGTGATGCCAGATCATGTTCTCGAGCCAATCGCGCAGTTCACGGTCGTTTCTTGGCGCGCGGGCCGTCCGGGCGATGGCGGCGTCCTCCTCCTCGGTCTCGAGTCTCTCGTAGGCTGCGAGGGCGCGCTCGTTCTCGGCCTGGGCCTCGGGTGGAAGCCGGTCGCGGCTGCGCTCGATCTCCAGCTTCATCCGCTCGATGAGGAACGCCTTCTCCTCGGCGCGCGGCCTGGGGGGTTTGCCCGGCACCTCGATGTGCCAGGGCGCGGTGTGCGCCCACCGGAAACGTCCACCGGGGCGCTCCTCCCAGCACCGCACCGCGATCCAACCGCTTCCCTCGGTCGTGATCTCCGTGTCGAAAGAGGATTCGCGCGCCCCTTCGAGTCCCTCGCGGTTCCGCGGCATGATCGTGCGCACCGCGATCCCATTGTGCAGCACCTCGATAAACGCCAGCGGTTCCTCGCTGACGACGGTGCCGTTGACGCGGTAGCGAGCCGGGCCGCCGACGGGACGGAACGTCTCGCCTGGCGGCCGTTCGTTCACCTGTGCGAAGAGCATCGGGCCGGTTGTGACGAAGCTCCGTCCCGCCGCGAGGCCTTCGACCCATTTCTCGTAGCTGAACCCATCGGGCGAATGAGACATAGTTGGTGAACGCATACTCGGTCCGCCACATGTGGTTGTTCGCGAGTTCGTAAAGCTGGGCGCCGGTGACCGGCGGCAGCAGAAAGGCAAAGGCCCAGTCCAGTTTGTCCATGTCGAGCAACGCCCCTTCGGCCCGGGCCTGCGCCGCCACGGGTCCCCACGGCGGTGTGCCGTTGGTGAAAACGCTGCGGTGGTTCAGGAGGAAGAGCGCCCCGAGCGTATGGGGTCTGTCGCCCACGGTGAAAATTTCGTATTCCGTGTTGCGTGGCCAAATCACATGCGTCGAGTCCGCGTACAGTGGCCGGGCGGGAAAATCGCCGGCCATGTTCCGGTCGCCGGCGCCAGGGGCGGCAAAGGCCTGCGTCACCCAGAAGGATAACGGGAACGTGACGTTGAGGTCCTCGGCAAGAACGACGTTGGTCAGCTCAGCCGGGGTGCGGTGGAGGTGGGTTTCACCGGAGTACCAACCCCGCTGCGCCATGTTGATCCAGCGGCGAATCGGGAGACTCAACTCGACGGGTTGCGTGGCGACCTCGACCTGCTGAGTTAAGGGGCGATACTCCTTGCCGCGTTCGACGATCAGCGTGTAGGTGCCGGGTGGAAGGTCGACGCGGAACGGGGCGGCAGGCAGGGTCACATGACATTCGACCGCGTTCGGGTTGATCCAGTTCGTCTTCGCGTATCGGACGGCGGGCCGGGCGGGGTCCGCACTCTCGGCGAAATGCCAGGACCCTCGATCACCGCGGACGTAGAGGCGGGCCGGAAGCGTCTCGCCCGTGCGGGAGTCCGCGATCCGGCCGGTAACGGGAGTCGCTTCCGCGGGACGAGCGGCTGACCAGGCAAGGAGCAGCAGACCCACGAATCGAGGCAGCGGTTTGGTTTGACTGTTCATCGACAACTTCACGCCGTCGCGAAGCCACGGCGTGTGCCGAGGAAGAATAGCCGAGCAGCACCCGCTTTTCGCCTTGCCACTCCCATGCCTTCTCGGTCTTACGTTCCTTCACGCTGACGGCTGTGGCAGGATAGTTGAGCGTGGCCATCTGCGCGCTGAATTCCTCCAGGAGGCGATCGAGACTCACAACGCTCGCTTCGATGGTCTTCTCAGTCGCTGCCACATCGAGCGTCATCGCCAGCCTGTCGGCGGGGATCTCCCGTTGCACCGTGCCGATTGTGCTCACAAACCGCTCGCCCGCAGAAGCGGTGTAAGCAGCAATTGTCAAGACAAGAACGACGACTGTTTTCATAGATTCACAGATTCACATCCAGCACCAAGGCCGAACGCGCTGCCGAGCGCCCCGGCTCACGCACCGCCGCCGGGGACGAGCACCGGCAACGAGGGCGGGCGGCTGGTTGGCTGGGTGTTCATCGTTTTCAACTTTCGACTGATCATCAGGCCATAAGCCGCCGTGTCAGGTCAGAGGCGCACATGGCTGGTTGTAGAGCACCCAAAGCAAAGCGCCGCCACGCCGGGCCTGCACCGATCGAGTGGAACCGAGGCATTGTTCCGGCGCGGGCTGGCGCGTCTGGTTCGGTGCCTCTGAGGTCATTGAGCCATAATCCACAATCCAATCACCAGCAACGTAAACACCACAGCCAGCCAAGCCAAACCCGCTGCCACAAGGTATCCCCTCGCCTTTGGCCGAGGCTCCGGCTCGTCGAAGCTGACCAGAAACAACCAGAGCGGACCGAGCAGTCCTGTGACGTCTGACAAGTGATGATGCGTCACCAGCTTCGTAACGACCGCGGCAATCCCGACTGCGCCCAGCACGCGAATCGGCCAACGCAGCCAAGGACGGTATGGATACCAGAAGCAGCCCGCCACGATGTCGTTCTGTCGCATGTGTAGAAAATGCAATACGGGAACACGCGGCTTATCAGCCGGTCGTAATCACGATAAACGACACGGTGAATTCCGGCGTACACGCGTAAGCTCTCGACGTCCGCTCGCAGGCAACTGGCGAAGCAGTCGCCCAGCCCCGCCTGCTGGGCCTCGTAAAACAGAAAACCATCGTTCAGATCCTGGAGCGCATCCTCGGATATCGTGATCCTGATCATGCCCTCCCGATGCTCGACTTCACAGCGTCCCAATCCAAAATCTTCGCCGAACCCTCACGAACCCGGGCGCGACGCTGATCCAGGAGGCCCTTGAGCTGCGGTGGCAACTCCGCCTGCTCAAAGCGAGCGCGGAGATCCTCCCAGATGGCCTCCATGATCTGAATCTTCTGAGCCACCGGCAGCGTTTTGACTTCTGTTACCGTCATGCCACAACGTTACCGAACTCTTCCGACGGAAACGAGTCCTTTTTGCATCGAACGATCAGCTCACGCACAGCCACCGGGAAGGGAACGTCGGCAGCCGATCCGACGTTCGAGTTTTCCGGAAACATCCGCAAATGGTGAGGCGGGTGGCTGTTGCGTGAAGCGTTTTGTTATCCCGACTTTCTCAGCTGCGGCGTACCTCGAGCACCATGCCAGATACGCCAGATCTCGATCCTGCGCGGTCTCTCACACACCCGGTAGACAATCCGGTACTTTCCACGAATGATCTCGCGAATCCTTGGATCCCGCCGTTCCGGCACCGGGCGTCCGAGCTCCGGCATGGATCCCAATACTTCAACCGACTGCAATATCCGCTCCCCCACCCGGCGGGCGGCCTCGGCATCATCCCGCGCGATGTAGCGCACGATATCCCGCAAGTCCTCCCGCGCCAATGCCGTCCAGACTAGAGTCTGTCCCCGAGGGCGCAGCCGTGCATGGCGCTTGATGGGGATAGGTGCGGAAGGAAAGGGATAGGCGGTCGATTTGCGCCGGGAGCCAGAAATCGTGCTGTTATGATGAGGTCCGG
>Ga0116155_10003155_pt1 | contig 11022 bp, 12 predicted proteins | sample AD_UKC032_MetaG_FD_89890 | JGI IMG/M metagenome (GOLD analysis project Ga0116155, IMG submission 89890) | Active sludge microbial communities of municipal wastewater-treating anaerobic digesters from USA - AD_UKC032_MetaG | ecosystem: Engineered > Bioreactor > Anaerobic > Digestate | place: USA... | reverse complement strand
TAAAAGCATCGGTAACAGATTGGGAAGGCTTTGCTGCAGGTGTAAAGAAATATTTAAGTGCACTGCTGCCCAAGATAGCGCTATCGGATAGTGTACAGTCTTATGAGTTATCTTTTGGTGTCGATTTTAACGAGAAATCTTTAACAATAGATGAGATATTAGATTTGCCTTATAAGATTGCTTTGGAGAAAAATAGAAAATTTATAGTTTGTATTGATGAATTTCAAAATGTGAGTGATTATGAAGATTTTATAGGATTTCAACAAGCATTACGTGCACATTGGCAGCAGCATGATAATGTTTGTTATTGTTTATTTGGTAGTAAGCGACACATGCTTCTAAAAATCTTCAACGAATACAATATGCCATTTTACAAATTTGGTGATATATTATTTTTGGAAAAAATAAGTACTGTAGATTGGATAAAATTTATTTCGGGCAGATTTACTGATACAAATAAAGAAATTTCGGATGAACTAAGTTCTGAAATTGCCAAAAAGGTAAATAATCACCCCTATTACGTTCAACAGTTAAGTCAACAGGTTTGGTTGCGAACAGAAAAAAATGTGACGGAAGAGACCGTTAGTGAAAGTTTTGAATCACTTATAAATCAATTGAGTTTATTGTTCACAAATTTGATTGATTCAATGACAATTAAGCAAATCAATTTCTTAATCGCGATAGCAAAAGGAGAAAAGAATTTTTCATCTAAACAAGTATTAAGTAACTATAATTTAGGCACTTCAGCAAATATTAAAAATCTAAAGAATTTTGCATTAGATAAAGATTTAATTGACATAAAAGGAGATTTAATAGAGTTTCAGGATCCAATGTTTGAGTATTGGATATTAAACAACTACCTAAAAAATTGACAGAAACATGAATTACGAAGAACTACGCGAATATTGTCTCAGTCTGAAAGGATCAACTGAAAGTTTTCCTTTCGACGAATTTGGTCTGGTGCTCAAAGTACAGGGCAAAATGTTTGCACTACTACCACTCGACAATCCTGAAACTCAAATTGCGCTCAAATGTGATCCTGAAAAGGCTATTGCTTTGCGTGAAGAATTTTCGGCCATCACACCGGCTTATCATTTCAATAAAAAACACTGGAATTCAGTCAGAGTTGATCCTGAGATATCCTCTAAATTGATGTGCGAATTGATCCAACATTCGTATGAACTAGTTGTAGCAGGACTACCTAAAAAATTAAAAGAAGAATTGCAAGACATGAAAGAATAAGCTGTTTTTTTGTTTGAAAAAATATTCTGATATTTGCATTAAAAGTAATAAATAACAACATGTTACACAAATCAATTGAAATATTATTACCTCAAATAAATTCACTTTTCCAAAAACATAAGATTAAAAATGCTTATATATTTGGTTCGGCAATCAGTGAAAAATTCGATACCGACAGTGATGTGGATTTTTTAGTGAATCTACAGGAAAATATTGAACCTGTGGAAGCCGGTGAAAATCTGTGGTTACTTGAAGATGAGCTGAAATTGTTACTAAAACGAAAAGTGGATTTGATAACCGAACGTTCTCTTCGTAATCCGTATTTTATTACTGAAATTAACAATACAAAACAGTTAATTTATGGATAATCAGACGAAAAAAATATTGACTGACATATTAATAGCTATTGAAAATATTGAGAAATACATTGGCGAAAATAAAGTTTTTGATGATTATAATTCAAATTATATGCTTCAGGATGCAGTGGAGCGAAATCTAATCACCATGGGAGAGGCTGTAAATAATCTTCTGAAAAAACGTCCGGAAATAGAAATAACGAATGCACGTAGAATTGTTGATACAAGAAACAAACTGACACACGGTTACGACGAAATTGAAAATGTTCAGGTTTGGAATATAATTATTAAACATTTACCTGTTTTGAGAACTGAAATTAGTCACTTAATTGAAGAATAAATTCAAGCGTAACTCATGTTGTTACGCTTTTTATTTAAAAATATTTTATGCGCGTTGTTATTCAAAGAGTAAATAAAGCATCTGTAACCATTGACGGTCAAATAACGGCCGAAATTGGAGTTGGATTATTGGTACTGGTTGGCATTGAAGAAGCCGACAGCAAAGAAGATAGCGAATGGTTAGCCGGAAAATTAATTGGTTTGCGTATCTTTGACGATGAAAACAGTGTGATGAATCGTTCGGTGTTTGACATTGAAGGTGAAGTGTTGATTGTGAGTCAGTTTACGCTTCATGCCATGACAAAAAAAGGCAATCGTCCCTCATATATTAAAGCAGCAAAACACGAAACGGCCATTCCGCTTTACGAGCATTTTTGTTGTTGTGTAAGTCAAAAGCTTGAAAAAGACGTGCAAACCGGAACTTTCGCTGCCGACATGATTGTAGCTTTAGAAAATAACGGACCGGTTACAATTTGGATTGACAGTAAAAATAAAGAATAAAACTAATCCTAACATTCTAATTGGCTGGGAGATATATAACTTATTATGATAAAAAAACATATCCCAAATTTCATTACTTGCCTGAATTTATTTTCGGGAAGTATGGCCGTGTATTATGCATTTCAGGCAAATTATACAGCAGTTTTATGGTTGGTGCTTTTAGCCGCTGTATTCGATTTTTTCGATGGATTTGCAGCTCGGCTATTGAAAGCATATTCGCCTATGGGAAAGGAAATGGATTCGCTTGCCGATGTTATAAGTTTCGGACTTGCACCCGGAGCGTTGGCGTTTTCGTTACTGCGCGAAAGTCCGTTACCCGACTGGGTGGCTTTTGCTGGTTTTATTATTCCTGTTTTTTCGGCTTTACGTTTGGCCAAATTCAATATCGATGAACGACAGACAAGTTCCTTTATCGGAATGCCCACTCCGGCAAATGCTATTTTTTGGATCGGAATCGGTTATTCGCACGACAAATTGCTGGTAGTAAATGAATTCGTTTTGTTGGGCTTAATTGTAGGTTTCAGTCTTTTGCTCGTTTCTGAAATTCCAATGTTTTCGCTTAAATTTAAAAGTATGAGTTTGAAGGCCAATCAACTTCAATATATTTTTCTTTTGGTTTGTATTATACTTTTAGCAACACTACAACTCAATGCTTTTGCTCCGATAATCGCATGGTATATAATACTTTCGATAATTGTGAGTCAATTCAAAAAACCGGCCAAATAAGTTTATGATTTATTTCTCGGGAATTATTTAAATTTTAAAATGTTTACAAATATATCTTACTATGATTACTGATGAAAAAAGATTGACCATTCGCGAATGGTCTGAAGACGATCGCCCACGCGAAAAAATGGCCGCAAGAGGTGCCACAAGTTTATCGGATGCCGAATTGGTGGCTATTCTGATTGGATCAGGAAATACTAACGAATCGGCGGTGGAACTCTCCCGAAGGATTTTGCGTGAGTGCCACGACAATTTGAATGAACTTGCACGGATGAGTATTTCCGAAATGTGTAAACGATTCAGAGGAATCGGTCCGGCAAAAGCAATTTCGATTATGGCGGCTCTTGAATTAGCCAAAAGAAGGAAAATGAGTGATGTAATTGAACGAAAAAAAATCAGTTCGAGCAAGGATTTATTCGAACTTTTCGAACCAATTATGATTGACCTCGTACATGAAGAATTCTGGATATTATTATTGGATGGAGCCAACAAAGTGATTGAACAAAAACGGCTTACGCAAGGTGGCACTCAACAAACTGTGGTAGATTTGCCTATGTTGCTTAAGTTATCGCTCGAGAAATCAGCGGCTGCAATTGCAGTTGCACACAATCATCCTTCAGGTCAAAATCATCCGAGTGGTGAAGATAATAATATAACAAAGCGAATAAAACAGGGATGTGAAGCGATAGGAATACGTTTCCTGGATCATATAATTATTGCCAGAGGCAAATATTACAGTTTCAGTGACGAGGGAAAAATGTGATTTTTAATTTACAATTTTAAAATTTACAATTATAGATACATGACATTTAACGAATTAGACATCTGAAAATATGCCGATGTGCTAATATTCAGATAGTTAACTTTCAAACATCAAACTTTTCAAACATTCAAACAAAAATAAAATGACATTACTCGAAGTAAAAAATGTAGTAAAACAATTTGACGGACACAGGGCTCTCGATGGAGTATCGCTGGAAGTGCCTGAGAATTCGGTTTACGGACTATTAGGCCCAAACGGTGCCGGAAAAACTACGCTTATCCGCATTATCAATTGTATTACCGCTCCCGATAGCGGTGAAGTTTTACTGAATGGGAAACGAATGACAGCCGAAGATGTTGTTCATATTGGATATTTACCCGAAGAACGTGGGTTGTACAAAAAAATGAAAGTCGGCGAACAGGCACTTTATTTGGCACAACTCAGGGGTATGACGAAAAAAGATGCTCAAAAAGCATTAAAATATTGGTTCGAAAAATTCGAAATCCAGACATGGTGGGATAAAAAAGTAGAAGAACTATCGAAAGGTATGGCTCAAAAAGTACAGTTCATTACCACCATTTTACATGAACCAAAGTTGCTTATTTTCGACGAACCCTTCAGTGGATTCGACCCGGTAAATGCTGAACAATTGAAACGCGAAATTCTTGAACTGCGCGATAAAGGTGTAACCATTATTTTCTCAACTCATAACATGGGAACAGTGGAAGATCTTTGTGAAAACATTTCATTGGTTGACAAGGCAAAAGTGGTTTTACAGGGAAATGTAGCCGAAATCCGTGCTTCACATGCAACTAATACTTATCAAATTTTGACAAAAAAAGCATTGGATGTAAATGGTTTTGAGTTAATTGAATCAAAACAAAAAAATGGGATATTTGAAAGTACTATAAAAAAAGACCTTTCGGACACCAATAATTTGTTGCTCCAAAGATTGATGAAACAAACTGAAATTCTTTCGTTTCAGGAAATTCTACCAAGCATGAACGATATTTTTATTGATACTGTAACTCCTAAAATTTAATTTGAAGGGTTTGAAGTTAAATGAGTTTGAAAATTGAAGCATAATATATTAAATAACAACGAAATAACGAATTATAAATATGTCAAAAATAAATTTAATTATCAAAAGGGAATATACAACCCGGGTAATGAAAAAATCATTTATACTCCTCACATTTCTTACCCCTTTATTGTTGGTCGGAATGATTGGATTAATCGTTTGGATGGGCGGAATTAAGGATGATAACATAAAGAAAATCATCGTTATTGACCAAACAAATTTGTATAAAGATTTATTGAAAAGTAACGAGTCATACTCTTTCGAATATGTTGATAAACAAATAGATACATATAAAAACAACCCTGATCAGATAAAAGAAATTACGGCACTGCTTTATATTAATGGCGATTTGAGTAAAAATCCTGAAGCTGCTGTTCTGTATTCTGAAAAACAGGTAAATATGGAATTGAAAAGTTACATTTCCGGACAATTAAATAAATATATTGAAGAGCAAAAATTAGCCGCCTATAACATTCCTGATTTAAAACAAATGGTTGAAAAATCGCGTACTGATATAGATTTAAAAACTATAAAATGGGGCGAAGGAGGCAAAGAAAAAGAAGGTTCGGCCGAATTAGCAATGATTATCGGAATGATTACAGCTTTTATTATTTATATGTTTATCGTTATTTACGGAGCTCAGGTAATGAGTGGCGTGGTTCAGGAAAAAACAAATCGCATTGTGGAAGTTATCATTTCGTCGGTAAAACCTTTCGAACTAATGATGGGAAAAATTATCGGAATTGCACTTGTTGGACTTACTCAATTTTTTATGTGGGTAGTTCTCACGGTGGTTATTTCGATGGTCGCCGGCTCTGTTATCGGTAAAAATATTGATGCTGACACATTACAGCAAGTGAGTCAAATGCAACAAATGGGCATGCAACCTACTTCGACTCAAAACTTACCACCCGAACTACAGAACCTTTTTTCGGCATTAACAGGGATGGATTTTGTAAAAATCGGAGGTTTATTTATTCTCTATTTTCTGGGAGGCTATTTGCTTTATGCATCATTGTTTGCGGCCGTTGGCTCAGCTGTGGATAACGAAACCGACACACAGCAATTTTCCATGCCCATTATGTTACCCATTATTTTCGCTATTTACGCTGGAATATTCAGCGCCGAAAATCCGGATGGGCCACTCGCCTTTTGGTGCTCGATGATACCATTTACATCACCCATCGTCATGATGGTTCGGTTACCGTTCGATGTTCCGGCCTGGCAAATAATCCTTTCGCTCAGCATTCTCATTCTTTCGTTTTTAGGAACAACTTGGGTAGCTGCAAAAATTTATCGTACCGGAATTTTAATGTATGGTAAAAAAATTACCTGGGGCGAAATGTGGAAATGGTTGAAATATTGACCCCTAACCCCTAAAGGGGGATTTTAAAGAAAAGAATAATTCTATGTCTTTAGAAAAAACAAATGCTGCCCGATTACTCGACAAAGCACGAATCAGTTATAAATTAATTGCTTACCAGGTTGATGAAACCGACTTAAGCGCTATTCATGTAGCGGAGCAACTGAATGAACCGATTGAAAAAGTATTTAAAACTTTGGTTCTGAAAGGAGATAAAACAGGGTTTTTTGTTTGTATAATTCCGGGAGGCGATGAACTTGATTTGAAATTGGCAGCAAAAATATCAGGAAACAAAAGTTGCGATATGATTCCGATGAAGGATTTGTTGAATGTGACCGGTTACATTCGGGGAGCTTGTTCACCTTTGGGAATGAAGAAACATTTTCTGACTTTTATACACGAAACTTGTCTGAATTTTGAAGAGATTTATGTCAGTGCCGGAAAAAGAGGATTGCAGATCTGCCTTGTTCCAACGGATTTAATTAACATGGCAAATGCTTCAGTGGCATTTTTAATTTATCAATCCTGAATACTTTTTTAGTTTAAAAAAAATAAAAGTAATATGATCAAGTTTAAAATCATAACACTACTACTTCTAACATTTATTTTGACAGTGGTTTCGCAGTCAAAAGAACCTGACAACACAAAGTGGACAATAAAAAATTGTGTCAATCAGTTTTCGATGGATAAAGCAGTTCCAACAAAAGCAGGTTATCAATATTGGTTTGCCGATAAAGATTTTCTCAACGGTCGCACCCTAAAATTGAGTGTTATAAAACCTCACGATTCCACTCATCCGCCACACAGACATGCCGAAGACGAATTCTTTTTTGTACTCGAAGGCAAAGCCAAATTTCATCTCAATGGCGATTCGGTTATTGCCGAACCTTATGCAAGTTTTTATTGCCCATCGATGTCAGCACATAGCATAAGCAATGCAGGTGACACAGAATTGAAGTATTTGGTTATTAAAGATTACAAAATGGAGAAATAAGATATTATTTGTAAGTCATAACTCATGAAAGAAAGTTTGAACACAAACGAATACAAAAATTGGCTGTATGATCTTAAATTAAAAATCAAACAAAGTCAAATAAAAGCATCATTGTCGGTAAACAGTGAGTTGATTATGCTTTATTGGGATTTAGGCAAACAAATTATTGAAAAACAAGAAAAATCACGTTGGGGAAGTGGTTTCATCGACCAGTTGAGTAAAGATTTGAAAACTGAATTTCCTGAAATGAGTGGATTTTCCAGGTCCAATCTTTTTGCAATGAGAAAGTTTTATCTTTTTTGCAATCAGATTGATATAATTGTCCATCAACTTGATGGACAAATTGAAAATGAGACTAAAATTGTCCATCAAGCTGATGGACAAATACATTATCCTGAATTTTTAACTCTCTGTTGTAAAATTCCATGGCAACACAACATTCTTATTATTGAAAAGATTAAAAACATAACGGAAGCTTTCTTCTATATTAATGAAACCATTGCTAACAGCTGGAGTCGTTCAATTCTCGAATATCAGATTGAAACAAATCTTTACAACCGGCAGGGTAAAGCAATAACCAATTTCAAAAACACTCTACCGACCATCGAAAGTGATTTAGCCAATGCGCTGCTAAAAGATCCGTACAATTTTGAGTTTTTAACATTATCTTCAGAGGTAAAAGAACTTGAACTTGAGCAAAAATTAGTTCAGCACATCACTCAGTTTCTGCTTGAACTCGGTAAAGGATTTGCATATATGGGACGCCAATTTCAAATAATTGTCGGTGGCAAAGAATTCAGAACTGACTTGCTTTTTTATCACACAAAACTTAAATGCCATGTGATTATCGAACTCAAAGTGAAAGAATTTGAACCTGAGTTTCTGGGTAAACTTAATTTTTACCTTACTGCTATCAATGAATTAGTTAAATCGGCAGATGACAAACCAACCATAGGAATTTTATTGTGCAAAAATAAAAACGATGTAATAGTTGATTTTTCATTGAAGGATATTAACAAACCAATGGGTGTGAGTCAGTTTACTTATAGAGAACTTCCTGCTGAAATTAAAAACGCTTTGCCTTCGCTCGAAGAATTAACACAACAATTTAATATAGACTAAAATTATATGCTTCCTCCATTTTTAAAATACGGCGATAAAATTTGTATCATTTCACCATCAGGGAATATTAATCCTGAATTTATTGATGGTGCAACGCAAGTGCTTAACACCTGGGGCTTACAAGTTTGTGAAGGAGAATTTGCACGGACTGAATACGGACGTTTTGCAGGCACCAAAGAGCAACGAATTTCGGATTTGCAAGCAGCATTTGACGACTCCGAAATAAAAGCAGTGCTTTGTAGTCGTGGTGGTTACGGATTAGCACAAATAGTAGATAAGCTCGATTTCACTAAATTTATCGAATCGCCAAAATGGTTGATTGGTTTCAGCGACATCACCATTTTGCACAATGCCATTTCCAATCTTGGAATCGGATCAATTCATGGTATTATGGCCAAACACCTGACTGAACTTCCGGCTGATTGTGAACAGGTTGAAAAATTGAAAAGTATACTTTTTGGTAGATTACCCGAATATAAAATTCCGGATCACCCACAAAACAGAGTTGGAAAAGCCGCCGGAAAATTGATTGGAGGCAATTTATCAGTATTGGCAGGAATGATTGGAACGAGATTCGATTTGCCATACAATAATAATATTTTGTTTATCGAAGACATTGACGAAAAGCCATATCACATCGACCGCATGATGAATAATCTCAAATTGAGTGGAGCTTTAGCAAATATTTCGGGGTTAATTATAGGTCAATTCAGCGACTGCGAAGAAGACCCACAAATGATGCAAACCATTACCGAAATAATTATGGATGCTGTGCAGGATTACAAATATCCGGTTTGCTTTGGTTTTCCGGCTGGTCATGTTGATTATAATTTACCCCTCATTCTGGGCGAAAATGTAAACTTAAGAGTAACAAGTACCAAATCTTTTATAGAATATTAGAGTTACTTTTTTAATGAAACCCCTTTTTTGTTAAAAAGAAGAAATTGATTCTGCATTTTTATTCGAAAATTTTATCTTTGCAAAGACTTAATTTTCAGACAATTTATTTAATAATGCAGATTAACAAAAAAATAATATTTCCTCTGGTACTTTTTTGTACAATTTTAAATGTAAAAGCAGAACTAAACTATCTTGTAATAGATTCAGATTCGGTTTCTTTTTCAGTTGTTTCACCTTCAAATTATAGTTTACCCGATTCAGTCATCAATTATGGTAAATTATTTTTAAAAACTCCCTATCGTTACGGTTCTACCGGAACAAATTCATTCGATTGCTCAGGGTTTACGTCCTATGTATATCGAAATTTTGGATACAATCTCAATCGCACCTCTTCCGATCAATCCGATCAATTTCCAACCGTAGCAAGGGATGAATTGAAAACAGGCGATTTGGTATTCTTTGAAGGTCGTCGACATAACGGACGCGTGGGTCACGTGGGCATTGTAGTTGCAACCAATGACAGCGGACACTTCGATTTTATTCATGCCGCTGTTCGTAGCGGTGTTACCATCTCAAATTCAAAAGAATCGTATTACACAAAACGATTTATTAAAGCCGGACGTATCATTGGAAGTGATACAACTGCGCGAATTAAAGGTGTAACACCCAAGATGAATCGGGATGAGTATGTTAGTTTCGAACCTGCAAAATCGGTTAAAGTAAACGTTCCTGCAAAGTATCACAAAGTGAAAAAAGGAGAAAACCTTTCTACTATTGCCGAAAAATACGGATTAACATTGACGGCATTGAAGCAGAAGAATAAACTTAAAAAAAACAATATCAATGTAAATCAACGATTAAAAATAAAAGATGCTGAAAGTTATACAAAAGCAGAAACTATTGTAACAAATAATAAAGTATCAGATGTAAATAATGAAAGTAGTCCAGAAAATACACTCACACCACCCGAAAACTCTTTACCTCAGGTCAATTCGCATACCGTAAAAAAAGGGGATAATCTGAATAGCATTGCTAAGCTCTATAAAATATCTATTTCTGATTTAAAAAAGCTGAATAATCTGAAAAACAGCCGAATCAGCATTGGTCAGGAACTGAAACTTACTGAAAGTGAAAATCGGATTACTGTTGAAAATAAACCTGAAATAGAAATTGCGAAAACAGAAGAAGCCGAAACCAGTAAATCTACTTCGCATAAAGTAAAACCGGGCGAGAGTTTATTTACCATTTCACGAAAATACAATGTTAGTATTGATGATATAAAAAAAATCAATCATCTTATTAACAATAACTTAGTATCGGGACAAATGCTTGAAATAAATAGTGAAATGGGTTCGATACAGCCGAATCCACAAATTGCAGAAACAAAATCACAACCCGAAAAAGCAGAAAAGATTTCAGAAAAAGTAAAAAATAATCATAAAATAAAAAAAGGCGAATCGCTTTATACAATTGCGAAATTGTACCGTATGTCGATTGACGAATTGAAATTGATGAACCAATTAGAAGATTCAAAAATTAAACCGGGACAAGTTCTATTAGTAAGTCAGACTGAATCAAGTCCGGAAAAAACCGGAAAAACACCCGTTATAACTCATAAGGTTAAAAGCGGCGAAT
>Ga0116155_10003143_pt1 | contig 11050 bp, 6 predicted proteins | sample AD_UKC032_MetaG_FD_89890 | JGI IMG/M metagenome (GOLD analysis project Ga0116155, IMG submission 89890) | Active sludge microbial communities of municipal wastewater-treating anaerobic digesters from USA - AD_UKC032_MetaG | ecosystem: Engineered > Bioreactor > Anaerobic > Digestate | place: USA... | reverse complement strand
GGTCCGGGTGGTTACCTGAATCTTGCCAAAGCTCTTGGAGCTCATACTGTTATTTCCAAGCCATTCTCAATTAATGATCTGATAGTCAAAATTGAAGAGTTGCTGGATAAAGAACAATAGCTCTTGTTTTTTTGTTTTATTAATAACTTAAATTATACTATCATGCTTAAGAAAAAAGTAGAAGAAATCTGTAATCGTCAGGTTGAGAGGGAAGGCTATTCATCAAATCTGTATCTTGCGATGGCTGTGTGGGCTGAAACTAACGGTTATCCGGGAGTTGCTGAGTGGCTTTATGCCCAGGCAGAAGAGGAAAAGCTGCATATGCTTAAGTTTATAAAGTACATAAATGAACGCGGAGGAAAGGCAGTAATTCCTGCAATGAAAAAACCGGTCTCCGAATATAAAAGTGTAGAAAATCTCTTTCAGGAAGTGCTTAAACATGAGGAGTTTGTAACTGCCAGCATTAATGAAATAGTAGCACTTACTCTTGAGGAGAAGGATTTTAATACACAGAATTTCCTGCAGTGGTTTGTTACTGAGCAGGTTGAGGAAGAAGCATCAGTACGGACAATCCTTGATAAGGTCAGACTTGTCGGGAAAAACAACATGTATCAGTTTGATAAGGATATTATGGGATTGCGTGCTCAGGCAACAAAACCGCCTGCCACTGCATGAGGCAATGCCTATTCATAATTTCAGTTTTATCAGGTCTTCTGTTTCCTGCCAATATTCTGTCTCAGGAACTGATTTCAAATAAGTCTGTTACAGGTATTTGCTATGCCGGTAAACGGACAACAAAACTTTATGTCCCTCCACCGCGTGGTTTCATGGAAAAAAGCCAGGGTAAGGGAGGAGGCACAATAAAAGCATATTACAATGGCTTTTCAGCTGAGGCTGTCACCTCATTTGAGTATGCCATGCGTATACTTGAATCAATTCTTCCAGCCGGTACAAAAACTTCTGTCGTTGCAAACTGGACCAAAATAACCTCTGCAAACGTTCTTGGAAATTCATCTGTTACAGCTGTGGTTGGGGGTTGGTCAATAGATGCTTACAGGCCTTTTGCCCTTTATCCGGTTGCCCTTGCAGAGAAAATCGCAGGCTTTAACCTGAATTCAGATCAGAGCGGTGATATAGTATTGACTCTAAACAGCTCTGCAAGCTGGTACTATGGAACTGATGGCATAGTCCCGGCAGGAAAATTCGACCTTGTCACTGTTGTCCTTCATGAACTCTGTCACGGACTGGGATTTTTTGACAGTATGAGTGCTGACAATTCGACCGGTTGGTATGGAATTAGTTCTCTTCCGGTCATTTATGATACTTTCATTGAAAACATCGACGGAAAGTCACTGACAGACACTCTTAAATTCAGAAATAATTCTTCTGAATTACTTACTGAATTCACAAGTGGCAGGCTTTATCTGCGGGGACCGGTACTTAAGGCCTTCACTGATAATGAAAAAGTCAGGGTATATGCTCCTTCAACATGGGACGACGGTTCAAGTATCTCACATCTTGATGAGGAAATGTCGCTTGATTCGGAAGGCAGACTGATGACTCCCTTCATCGACAAGCAGGAGGCCATACACAACCCAGGTATCTATACCAGGGCCATCCTCGGTGACCTGGGCTGGATAAACACAAGAATAAAGCATGATCCACCGGGAGATACTGAAGAAAATTTAACTTCACTCAACCTGGAGGTTGAGATAGTATCTGACACAACATTTAACAGGGATAAGGTAGGAGCAGTGTTTTCCTATGACGGTTTTAAAACTGCAGATACTGCTTATATGTACTCAGCTGATGCTGATAACAATTTCAGATACCAGGTTAATATACCTTCTTATAAAACAGAAGTACAGTATTACTTTTTTACTGAAGATGTTTTCAGAAGGATTTTCAGGTCACCATCTCCTTATAATTTTTTAAGGTATAAATCATATATAGGAACTGATACAACAAAAGCAGATATAAATCATTCACCTGCAGCTTATTACTTTACAGCTGACGATGAAGTAAATCTTAATGTGGAAGTAACTGATAATCTGGGAGTGGATAGTGTTTACCTTGAATACATGATTAATGACGGAACGAAAAAATATTCAGGCTTTACTATTGACTCTGCAGATTTTTATAAACTTACACTGCAGGTAGCTGATCTGAACTGGAAAGGCGGAGATTTCTTAAGATACAGGATTATTGCGTATGATTCTGCTTCAGTGGCAAACATTTCTGTGAGCCCCGATACAGGTTATTATTCAGTTGATATTATTGGAATTGAAGATGTTGTCAGTTCCTATTCATCTGATTTTACTGAAAATGCAGGAGATTTTTATCTTTCCGGATTAGTAATTAAAGGGCTCACCGGCTGGCAGAAAACAGGAATTCACTCGAAACATCCATATATCAGTCCTGAGAAAGATTCGACAATAAATTCCATCGCCCTCCTGAAAAAACCAGTTAAGTTTGATAAGAGCGGGATGCTTATACAATATAATGATATTGCTCTTGTAGAACCGGGAGAAACAGGTTCCCTGTTCGGTTCAGAGGACTTTTATGATTATGTTGTTCTTGAAGGCTCAAGGGATTTTGGCCGGACCTGGAAAAGCCTTTTTGACGGTTATGATGCCAACTACAATTCTGTATGGCTGAAAGCATATAACAGTTCAATAGTAGAACAAAATTCAACTGCTGCAGGTAAAGAATCGATGCTTTTGCATCATACAGAATTTGTACAACCTGGTGATTATTTCAAGTCCGGCGATACCGTGATTATCCGCCTGAGGCTTTTTTCTGATCCCTTTGCAAACGGATGGGGATGGGTTGTTCAGGATCTTGAAATAAATCCCCTTGTTGATGCAGTGGAGAACAACGTGGCAGAAAAAATAAGCCTTTACCCAAATCCCGGGAACGGTACTGTAAATCTAAATTTCCGGGAGGATGGATACTCCGCATATAAAACTGCCAGATATGAAATATTCACAATTACAGGAATACCCGTTATGTCAGGATATTTGTTGCCTGAATCAGGCGAGACAATAGACCTGAGCCATCATCCGCCCGGTTTCTATATAATCCGGCTGAATATTGATGGAAAGATAAGCACATTAAGGTATTCTTATATGAAATAATTAAAACCCCGTCTGATTGGCGGGGTTTTTGTACTATGTGGGTTTTTCCGGATTTATTTGGAAAATTAGAGTATTTTTGCAGAAATTTTGAGAAAAGTAAAAACACCATAAAATGAGCATCATAAACAAGGTACTTGGTCTGTTTTTGGGAAATAAATATGAACGTGACCTCAGTGAAATAAATCCATATATTGAAAAGATTCATTCTGAATACGATAAGCTACAGGGTATTTCAAATGACGAACTTCGCAATCTCACACAGGAATTAAGGCAGAGGATAAAACAAAGTATTGAAAATGATGAGAATGAGATAAAACTTATACGTGAAAAGGCTGAAGCTGAAGAAGATATAAGCAAGAAAGAAGATCTGTATTCATCAGTCGATAAGATTGAAAAACAAATTAACGAAACAATCGAACGTATTCTGGATGAGATAGTCCCAACTGCCTTTGCAATTGTTAAGGAAACTGCCAGAAGATTCAAGGAAAATAAGCTTATTAAAGTCACTGCCAGACAATATGACAGAGACCTTGCTGCCACTCGTGAGAGCATTACAATAGAAGGTGAATTTGCCTTATGGAAGAATTCCTGGACAGCAGGCGGGAATGAGATTACCTGGGATATGGTTCATTACGATGTTCAGCTTATTGGTGGTGTAGCCCTGCATAAGGGCAAGATAGCTGAAATGGGTACAGGTGAGGGTAAAACTGTTGTTGCCACTCTTCCTGTTTTCCTTAATGCACTTGCCGGCAGGGGCGTGCATATTGTCACTGTCAATGATTACCTTTCCAAAAGAGACTCTGAATGGATGGGTCCTGTTTATGAATTCCACGGACTTACAGTTGATTGCATAGATAAACACCAGCCTAACTCTGCTGAGCGCCGGCGTGCGTATAATGCAGATATCACTTTTGGAACAAATAATGAATTTGGCTTCGATTACCTGAGGGATAATATGGCTATTAATCCTGAGGACCTTGTTCAGCGAAAGCATCATTATGCCATTGTCGATGAAGTGGATTCCGTTCTTATCGATGATGCCCGTACACCTCTCATTATTTCAGGTCCCACTTCAAAAAGCGATACATCACAGTTCGATGAGCTTAAACCAAAAGTTGATAAGCTTGTGAACGCTCAGAAAAAGCTTGTTACACAATTACTTGCTGATGCAAAACGACTTATAGCGGAAGGGAAAAATGAAGAAGGTGGTCTGCTGCTGTTCAGGGCTTTCAAGGGCCTTCCGAAAACAAATGCTCTTATTAAATATTTAAGTGAGGAAGGGAACAGGTCTCTTCTGCTTAAGACTGAGAATTTTTATATGCAGAACAATAATAAGGAGATGCCCAAGGTAACTGACGAGCTCTATTTTATTATTGATGAAAAAGCAAATTCCATAGAACTTACAGATAAAGGCCTTGACCTTATTTCAACATCAGTCGAAGACAGCAGTTTCTTTATACTTCCTGATGTGGGTTCAAAAATTGCTGATATTGAACGTTCAGGAATGAATGAAAGAGAAAAGCTTAAGATTAAGGATGAACTGCTGCAGGATTATTCAGTCAAATCGGAGAGGGTACATACTATGACTCAGCTTCTCAAAGCATGGACACTGTTTGACAAGGATACAGAATATGTAGTGATTGATAACAAGGTCAAGATCGTCGATGAACAGACAGGTCGTATCCTTGAGGGACGCAGGTATTCAGATGGCTTGCATCAGGCTATTGAAGCAAAGGAGAATGTAAAGGTTGAAGCAGCAACCCAGACCTATGCGACAATCACACTTCAGAATTATTTCAGAATGTATCATAAGCTTGCCGGTATGACTGGTACAGCAGAGACTGAAGCAGGTGAATTCTGGAATATATATAAACTTGACGTGGTTGTTATACCCACAAACAGGCCTGTTGTGAGGAATGACCGCGAGGACCTTATATATAAGACAAAGCGCGAAAAGTATAATGCAGTTATAGATGAGATTTCTGAAATGTACCGCCTTGGCAGGCCTGTACTTGTAGGAACAACCTCGGTGGAAATTTCCGAACTGCTCAGCAGGATGCTTAAGATGAAAGGTCTGAAGCATAATGTGCTGAATGCTAAACTGCATCAGAGGGAAGCAGAGATAGTTGCCGAAGCTGGTAAGGCAGGGACAATTACAATTGCAACGAATATGGCCGGTAGGGGTACCGATATAAAGCTTACTGAAGAAGTCAAGAAGGCAGGCGGACTTGCCATTATAGGTACTGAGCGGCATGAATCACGAAGGGTTGACAGGCAGTTGCGGGGAAGATCGGGACGCCAGGGCGATCCCGGATCATCACAATTCTTCGTTTCTCTGGAAGATGAGCTTATGAGGCTATTTGGTTCAGAAAGGATTGCAGGTATAATGGATAAGCTGGGGCTGAAAGACGGTGAAATGATCCAGCATCCCATGATTACCAAATCAATTGAACGTGCACAGAAAAAAGTCGAGGAAAACAACTTTGGTATCAGGAAGCGTCTACTCGAATATGATGATGTAATGAACTCGCAACGTGAGGTCATATACAGTAAAAGAAGACATGCCCTGCTGGGTGAGAGACTCAGTGTTGACATAGCGAACATGATGTATGACGTTACTGAAAATATCGTCGATACATATCATCAGGCTGGAGATTTTGAAGGTTTTGACTTCGATCTAATAAGGTCATTTTCAATGGATTCACCTATTAAAGAGAATGATTTCCGGAAAATGAATACAGCCGATATAACCAACCAGGTATATGAAAAGGTGCTTGATACATATAAAAGGAAGGTTGAATCTGTAGCAGCCCAGGCTTATCCTGTGTTAAAGGACGTTTATGAAAGGATGTCGCACCAATATGAGAATGTAGTTGTTCCAATAACCGATGGTGTAAAAGTATTTCAGGTTATAACAAATCTGAAGGCTACTGCAGAATCAGAAGGCCGCGAATTGTCAAGATCGTACGAAAAGACAGCAGTTCTTGCCACAATAGATGACGCGTGGAAAGAACACCTCAGGGAGATGGACGACCTGAAACAGTCGGTTCAGAATGCGACTTATGAACAGAAAGATCCTTTGCTTATCTATAAATTTGAATCATTCGACCTGTTCAAAACAATGCTGACCAAAGTGAATAAGGATGTTGTCAGCATATTGATGAAAGGACATATTCCAACCCAGGATCCTGATCAGGTGCGCGAGGCTCAGAGAAGGAGACAGGTAGATATGAGCAATTTACGGGCTTCAAAAAGTGATTTCTCACAATACAGCAGCACAGGCGGAGGCAGTCCTGAAAGAAATCAGAAAACTGAACCGGTAAGGGTTGAAAAGAAAGTAGGAAGAAATGATCCTTGTCCCTGCGGAAGTGGTAAAAAATATAAACAGTGTCATGGAGCCCAGCAGCAGGCTGGCAGTCCTGCCTTAGCATAACTATTATTTGCGTGCTTCCTCAACAGCTTTCTGAATTCTTGTAAAAACCTGCCTGCTTACCGGAACAAGAGGCAGACGCAGAGTGTTATTGCACAGATTCATAAGATTAAGCATGGCCTTAACACCGGCTGGATTCCCTTCAACGAACAGAAGTTCAGTCATTTCAATAAATCTGAACTGAATCTCCCTGGCTGTCTTGAAGTTCCCTTTTAATGCATTTGACACTATCTCACTGCATTCTGAAGGAAAAGCATTCCCGAGCACTGAGATCACACCTGAACCTCCTGCAGCAATTATTGGAATTGTAAGCATATCATCTCCTGATATGACACTGAAGTTCTCTGGTTTGCCTTTTATGATTTTCATTATTTGTGTCATATCGCCAGAGGCCTCTTTAACAGCAATAATATTCTCACATTCATGAGCAAGTTCCAGACAGGTATCTGCAGATATATTACAGGCTGTCCGGCCCGGAACGTTGTAAATTATCACAGGAACTGGGCTGCAATTGGCAATAGCCTTGAAATGCTGGAACAAACCTCTCTGGCTTGGTTTGTTGTAATACGGGGCAACTGAAAGAATGCCGTCAACTCCTTCAAAACTGGCGTGTTTTATTGAATTTATTATTTCCTGTGTGTTATTGCCGCCAATGCCAGCAACTACAGGAATCCTGCCGTCTACAGCTTCAACTATATATGAAATGATTGCCTTTTTCTCTTCTTTTGCTATTGTAACTGATTCTCCTGTAGTCCCAAGAGCGACAATATAATTCACACCACCGTCAATAATGTGTTTTATGACCCTTCCCAGAGCAGCAAAATCAATACTCAGGTCATTTTTGAATGGTGTTACAATTGCAACTCCTGTTCCTTTAAATCTTTTCATTTCTCTTAAGTTAAATCTATTACTTTAGGATTTATGCATTTATCATTTCAAGGTACTGCACTGTCTGCTTCAGATATTCTTCTGTATTAACAGGCTTTTTCAGTTCCATCATAAGATCAAAAGGAGAGTTGCCTGTTTCTTCCTCAAGGATACCCACCTTAAAGGATGCATTTGACAGAATTGTAATATATCTGAGTGTAAATATTCCGTCATTGTTTATTTCAATCAATACATCGAATTTCTTATCTGCAAATGATTGAAATTCATTTGTTTGAGGTATATAAAAGAAGTTGATGTCAGTTTTCTTCAGAATAGTGAGGTATCTCAGTGCAGTGTACTGGTCAGGCAGGTTTTTATTATTAAAGTAGCCTAAAACAGTTACATCTATGTTCTTTTCAAGCATTTTCTGATGAAACCTTGCTATAGTTTGAAATTCTTCCTGTTTTGATGCATCCCAAACAATTCCTATGCTTTTCACATTCCTGAAATTATTATAAAGCATCTTCCTGTTAGTTTTTGATGCTCTTTTTTTCAGGATTGCATTTCCAAATTTCTGACGGCTGTTTTTAAACAATTCCATACTGCAAACCTAATTTATTTATTAAAACAAATGCAATAAAAATTAATATTCTCCTATTATTTCGAGGAATTCATTTTCATTTATCAAGAGAATACCCAGTTTTTCAGCTTTTTCAAGTTTTGATTGTCCCATGTTTTCTCCTGCAAGTATAAATGATGTATTTCCTGAAACGGAGGATCCGTTTTTTCCACCATGCTTCTCTATAAGTTCCTTGTATTCATCTCTGCTATGGCGGCTGAAAGTGCCTGATATGACTATTGTTTTTCCTGCAAGCTTATCGCTGAGCGTGGCTTCTGTTCTGACCTGGCAGAATATCAGCCCTTTGTTTTTCAGCCTGTTTATCAATTCAATATTTTCCTTATCAGAAAAGTATGCGATAATGCCTGAAGCTATTTTTGGTCCTATTTCATTGATAGCTGTGAGTTCTTCAGGTGTAGCTGCCATTAATGAATCTAAATCTCTGAAACTTGTCGCAAGAGTTTTAGCAACAGTTTCTCCCACATGCCTGATTCCTAACGCGTAAAGCACCCTGGGATAGGGAGTTGCAATTGATGCCTCTATGCTCTTTATTATATTTGCAGCAGATTTTTCACCCATCCTCTCAAGTGGAATAAGGTCATCTGCTCTCAGGTCATAAAGGTCGGCAAAATTTCTGATAAGGTTTTTAGAAAAGAGCAGGTCGGTTGTTTCTTCGCCCAGACCATCAATATCCATAGCCTTTCTGCTGACAAAATGCTCAATGCGACCCTTGAGCTGTGGTGGACAGTGCAGATAATTCGGACAGAAATGGTTGGCTTCACCCTCATTCCTTGTTAGTAAAGTACCGCACTCCGGACAGTTTGTAATGAATTCGATTTTTTTCTTTTCTAAGTTCCTGTATGAATGATCAACACCAACTATTTTTGGAATAATCTCACCGCCTTTTTCAACATAAACCATATCTCCGTTATGGAGATCAAGAAGTTCTATCTGGTCCGCATTATGCAGTGATGCTCTTTTTACTGTAGATCCTGAAAGCAGCACAGGTTCAAGGTTTGCAACAGGTGTAATATTCCCTGTTCTTCCAACCTGGTAGGATACAGAAAGAAGTTTTGTCAGCACCTGCTCAGCCTTATATTTGTAGGCTATAGCCCACCGTGGTGATTTTGCAGTAAACCCGAGTTCTTCTCTTGCTTCCAGGTCATTTACTTTTATAACAACACCGTCAGTGTCAAAGGGCAGGCTGTGGCGTTTTTTATCCCATTCTTTAATGTAACTGATCACTTCTTCGATAGACTTGCATAACCTTATGCTGTCATGAATCTGAAAGCCCCATAGTTGTGCAGCCATCAGACTTTCAAAATGATTACTGTAGGGCAGGGAGTCTGCGAGGACAGAATAGATCATGCAGTCAAGATTTCTGGAGGAAACTATCCTGTGATCAAGGAGTTTCAGAGTGCCGGCAGCTGCGTTTCTTGGATTTGCAAAGGGAGCCTGGCCCTCATTTTCCCTTACAGCGTTCAGAGAATCAAATACAGGTCTGGGCATCAGTATTTCCCCTCTTATTGTAAACTCTTCCGGTACAGGTACTGCAATTCTGTGAGGCAGGCTTTTTATAGTCTTCACATTTAGAGTTACATCATCACCTCTGACGCCGTCGCCTCTTGTAATTGCCCTGAAAAGTTTTCCCTTGCTGTAAATTATACTGATTGAAGCTCCGTCAAATTTAAGTTCGCATGTGTACTCAATTTGTTTGTTTGTCCCTTTTCTTGCACGTACATCAAATTCCCTCACTTCCTCCTCGTTGTAAGTGTTTCCGAGCGACAGCATCGGGTAGGCATGATCGTACTGGGCAAATTCTTTTACAATATCGCTTCCCACACGGTTCGTAGGAGAATTGTCATTCTTAAATTCGGGGAACTTTTTTTCTAAAGTTTCAAGTTCATTGAGAAGCAGATCATATTCAAAATCTGATATAATCGGATTATTATCAACATAATATCTTCTGTTATGTTCCTCGATTTCCTTTCTGAGCAATTCTATCCTCTCTCCGGCCTCTGTTGGTTTCATCTGATTTTAACTTTATTCATTATCTCTTCTCCCTACTGCCATATTCCATCAACAGTTCCGGAGCACTTCGGACATTTTTTGTTTTTTATTGAATTTGAGGTTACCCTGAATCCCTGTCTTTCCACAAGTAGTGTATTGCAGTCAGGGCAGTAGGTGTTTGCCAGTTCATCACCAGGTACATTTCCTGTGTACACATACAGCATACCTTCTTCCCTGGCAATTTTTACCGCCTTGTTTAAGAGTTCAACAGGGGTGGGAGGGAGCTGTTCAAGCTTATGCATAGGATAAAATCGGCTGAAATGGAGCGGTGCTTTGTTGAATCCATTATCATTCAACCATTTGCACATGTTTCTTATTTCATTAAGATCATCACTCCAGCGTGGTATAATAAGGTTTGTTATCTCAAGCCACACTCCGGAATCGCGGTACACTTTAAGTGAGTCGAGCACCGGTTGCAGCTTTCCACCCGTTAGCTTCAGATATGTGCTTTCTGAAAATCCTTTTAGATCAATATTAACTGCGTCTATGAATGCAGCCAGTTTTTTCAGAGGTTCAGGATTTATATAACCATTTGATTTAATTATATTTTTAACCCCTTCACGCCTGGCTATTTGTGCTGTTTCATATACATATTCATAAAAAGTAATCGGCTCAGAATAAGTGTATGCAATTGATTTACAGTTGTTTCGGATGCAATCGGCCACTACTTCCAAAGGGGGAAGTTCGTAATTGCGGGTCTTGTCGGGACTTGTCTGTGAAATTGTCCAGTTCTGGCAATTAAGACATACAAGGTTGCATCCGGCAGTAGCTATTGAATAAGCTTTTGACCCCGGGAAAAAATGAAAAAGCGGCTTCTTTTCCACAGGATCAATGTTTACTGAACAGGCATTTCCAAAAGCCATTGTATACAACTTTGAATTGTATACTATACGATTATTGCATTTGCTAAGCTCACCTTCTTTGAGG
>Ga0116155_10003139_pt1 | contig 11057 bp, 10 predicted proteins | sample AD_UKC032_MetaG_FD_89890 | JGI IMG/M metagenome (GOLD analysis project Ga0116155, IMG submission 89890) | Active sludge microbial communities of municipal wastewater-treating anaerobic digesters from USA - AD_UKC032_MetaG | ecosystem: Engineered > Bioreactor > Anaerobic > Digestate | place: USA... | reverse complement strand
AAGCTCTCTACGGGAGGAACTACATAATCGAACCCGATTATGAAAACTACTACTCGGGTACTTACAATCCCGGGTATACAGGAGGAAGCATGGTAACCATCAACCTGGTTGCCGACTGGCCGGTTGTCAGATACATTTATTTCCCCACTTATATCCCCTGGTACTCATCTTGGTACTGGGGCTACTATCCCTCCTACTGGAACCCGTGGCGTCCGTTTTACTACCACTATTACTACGGCTTCCACTACTATAATTACCACAATTATTACTGCAACATGTTCAGGCGCTGGGACCATATCAGGTACCACAGGTACAACGACTTTTACTACACCCGCCTCAGGTCGCATTCGCCGATGTACTCACGCCGGGTCAGGGAAGGTCAGTACAGAGACACTTACTCGCGTCCCGACATGAGAAGAGCAGGCGAAACACAATATGCCAGACTGAATGAGAACCGCAGAGGCAACTACCAGGCAGCTTCGACGGATGCCGTACGCAGGTCTGCCCAGGGAAGACCTGCAGCATCTTCGAACAGTACGGTCAGAAGAAGTGAATCGGCTCAAAGGCCTGCGACAACCCAGAGCAGGGCGACAACCCAGGGCAGGGTAAGCACACAGGCAAATACCCAGGTCAGAAGATCCCAGCCTTCCTCAACACCGGTTACAACACAAAGGAGCAGCTCAACCAGTGTAAACAGAGAGAGCTCGACCAGGCCTCAGACAGCTCAGAGACCGGCAACGGTCCAGAGATCTGCGCCGGTAAACTCTAGGCCTCAGACAACTCAGAGATCCAGCTCTGCGCAGAGGTCACAGGTAACAGCTCCCAGGTCTCAGTCAGGTTACAGCAGGTCAGGCTCAGTTTCAACATCGAGGCCTTCAGCGCCGGCTGCCAGATCATCAGCTTCCGGCCGGAGTTCGTCTGCCCCTGCAGCAAGATCATCATCGCCCGGACGTAGTTCATCTGCCCCTGCAGCAAGATCATCTTCATCGGGACGTAGTTCGTCTGCCCCTTCAGCAAGATCATCTTCATCGGGACGGAGTTCATCTGCCCCTTCAGCAAGATCATCTTCATCGGGACGCAGTTCATCCCCGGGTTCAGCAGGAAGCTCCTCTGGAAGAAGCAACAGCAGTTCACGATCTTCCTCTTCCTCCGGACCATCAGGAAGAAGATAACAGAAGATATGGTACAAATAGTTACCCTGCCGCCTCCGAAAACAATTTCCGGAGGCGGTCTTTTTTTCATTAAGGTTGCATAATTTCTCATTCTGGGAATTTTTCAGGAACCACATCCTGAATGAGTAACCCGGCTGAATAATATAAGCGGCTTTATTTAAATGAATTACACATTCCGGATCCATTCCTGCGAAATTCTGGCACGGAGTTGGATATAAGATAATGAATTCAACAATCCCGCCTCATGAAGAAAACTATCAATATCCTTGTTATTGAAGACAACGAGTATTACAGTAACCTCCTCTCGAATGCCATTCAGCAAAGCCTTAACAGTATCCTGGTAAGAGGGCAGTATCAGCTGGTCCTTCGGTCCTTCACCAATGCAGCAGAATATATGAAGAAGATTAAGGCCGGCGATCTCAGCTCAAAGTATGACGCTGTTTTCATTGATTACTATCTTGGCGACGGACTCAATGCCGGTCATGTGGTAAAGGTTCTGAAGGAACACTCATGCGATGCCCTGGTGATACTGCTCTCCCAATCGAAAGCGGTAAGGGAGAAACTACACTCAATACCCCACGATTACTTTGTGGTAAAGGATGAATTTGCTCCTGCTCTTTGCGGTCTTTATCTTCAGCAACATATAGAAAATAAAAATTCGGTATCTTTGGATCGATGAGCGATCCATCCGTAAAGGAGCCCGGCAGAAATTCAGTCCAGTTCAGGGTCGGATTTCTGATGATCCTGGCAGTAATACTCCTGTCGGCAGCCTTTTACATGTTCTACCGCAACCTCTCTTCAATCGTTTCATCGATAAGGATAGAAGAGTCTCCTGAACTGAAACTATCCGGAATAAGAGATATCTCTACCAACATCGGTAAAGCCGAAAACAGCGTGAGAATCTATATGGCAACCCGAAACCCGTCGGATATCAGGCCGTATTATGCTTTCATATCGGGAATTGATGAAAAGATAGCCGCACTGAGGGAAGCCTGTAACAATGATTCAATCCTGCTCGCCCAGACCGATACCATAAAACTGTTGATCAACAGGAATATATCGATATGGACACAGCTTCTTGTCCTCTCCCGTGACGACAACGTAATCAGAAACCTGAGAGGATTTTCAATTCACCTTGACTCTGCATCAGGAACGCTTGCAGGAGAAGGAACAACTCAGAGGGAATTCAGGCTGAGGCCCGACACAGCCGCCGTCAGAACGGAAAGCAGCTCCGACTACGAAGATATAGCGGAGCGAAACAGGCTGACGAGGGACCAGCTGGCGGTCAGGGAACTTCAGCTTGCTCGAAACAGCAGTGTGATCACTGAAAAATTCTACGAGCTCCTGTCAGACATGGAAGATGAAGTATATCACCAGATAGGGCTGAAGGCAGAGGAAGCCGGGAAATTAGCCGGAGAAACCTACAGGGTGCTTGTACTGGTAGCAATAACCGGCGCTCTTCTCGGCCTCCTGGTCATTTTTGTAATTTTCAGATATGCCAGAAATGCCATGGCCTACCAGGAGGCTCTTGAAAAGTCGAGGGATGAAACTGAAAAACTTGCAAAAACAAGGGAGCTGTTCATGGCTAACATCACTCATGAGATAAGAACTCCCCTTACAGCCATTTCGGGCTTCACCGAACAGCTTCTTCATGAAAACCATAACGGAGACACCTCAAAATCACTCAATGTTATAAAATCATCTTCCGACCATCTTCTGAGAATAATCGACGATATCCTCGATTTTTCCAGGCTGAAGACCGACAAGCTGACTCTGGAAAAAGTTCATTTCAGAATTGCAGAAGTTGCGGAGGAAGTCCATGAGATGCTTTCAAAAAAAGCTTCTCAGAACAATACAAGGCTGAGCCATACCCTCGATCCTGAAACCCCGCCCGTGCTGGTTGGCGACCCCTACCGTCTTAAGCAGATACTCCTTAATCTTGCAGGAAATTCAATAAAATTCACCAGCAACGGAGAAGTGTCGATATGGATCACCCACACCCCAAAAAGCTCCGGACAGATCGAGCTTATAATAACAGTCGCCGATACCGGCATAGGAATAGATGAATCCAAACTGGAAGTAATTTTTGACGATTTCACCCAGGCAGAGATGAATATAACCCGGAAATACGGAGGAACGGGACTCGGCTTATCCATTGTCAAAAACCTGATACGGCTCCACGGGGGCGATATCGAAGTAAAGAGCAAAAAGAATGAAGGCACAACCATTGTTTGCCGGATACCATATCCGGTCGGCGATGAAAAAATGGTAAAACCCGACCAGGAAGCTCCACCTGCAGTTCCCCGCGAAATTGCAGGAAAAAAGATACTGGTAGTGGATGATGAAGAATACAATCGCCTGCTTTTCAGCAAGATTCTTGGCAGATGGAAGGTTGATTTCAGACTGGCAGAGAATGGCATGACTGCTCTGGAGATGCTTAAGACCGAGAAGTTCGATATTGCTTTCATGGACATGAGGATGCCTGGAATTGACGGACTGAAAACCACAAGGTTCATCAGAGAGGAAATGCATATAAGCGAGATTGACATGCCCGTGATCTTCATTTCAGCTGCTCCGGGTAATGATGAACTGGAAAAATTCAGGCAGGCCGGGATCAACGCCTTTATGCCAAAACCTTTCTCAGAAAAGATGCTGCTCTCAGCAATTACTGAAGTAACAGGAATGAAAGCCGGAACCGCAACAGAAACTGCTGCTGTTACTCCCGGTGAAGAAAAGGAGGATACTTCCGGGATCGATCTCAGGAACCTTTATCATCTGGCAGGAGGCGACAGGGCTTTCGTTAAACAGATGCTGGAATCATTTATATCGACTACAGCCTCGGGACTGAATGAAATGACCGAAGCAGCTTCAAGGGAGGAATGGGATAAAACTGCAGATCTCTCACATAAGATCCAGCCTCCCTGCAGACATATCGGGGCTGCCAGGCTCTTTGACCTGCTTTATGAAACAGAACAATCGATCCGTAAGGAAAGCAATACAGGCAGGATCGGTATAATGATAGAGAATTCTCTGGCTGAATTCGGAATAATTAAACAGCTTGTTGAAGAAGAAATAGCAAAAATCAGCTGAACTGATTATAATCCATACGGATTAGTTAACTTTCGGATTGCAGTCTGACCGTATTGCAGTAATTTTTGAAACTGACACCCTATGGCTGAAAAACCCGTCAGGATATTTGTGGTTGAAGACAATGAGTGGTATAATAAGCTTCTCGTTTATACCCTGTCGCTGAATCCCGACTACGAGGTAAAAGGATTCCTTAAAGCGCGCGATTTCCTCGATTGCATCAGCGAAGCTCCCGATATTGTGACCCTCGATTACAGGCTGCCCGATCTGTCGGGCCTCGAAGTACTCAAGAGGATAAGACAGGAAAATGAAAACATCCGTGTCATTCTGATTTCCGAGCAGGAAGATATAGAAATGGTTGTCACTCTTCTGAAAATGGGAGCATACGACTATATTACAAAGTCCAACGACATCAAGGAACGCCTTCTTAATACTATACAAAATCTTACCAGGGACATAAACCTGAAAAATGAAATATCAACTCTCAGGAAAGAGGTTCAGAAAAAATACTCATACAGCAAAACCATCCTGGGCGACAGTATTGCAATAAGGAATGTCCACAACCTGATAGCCAAAGCAATCGAGACAAACATAACCGTAATAATAACAGGAGAGACCGGAACCGGGAAGGAGCTGGTAGCCAAGGCAATACACTACAATTCCAAACGCAGTGAAAAACCTTTTGTTGCTGTGAATGTCCCGGCCATCCCAAATGAGCTTATTGAAAGCGAACTCTTCGGACATGAGAAGGGAGCCTTCACAGGTGCAACTTTCAGACGTATAGGACGCTTTGAGGAAGCAAACGGAGGAACACTTTTCCTTGATGAAATAGGAGAAATGGACCCTAACCTGCAAACCAAACTTCTGAGGGTTTTGCAGGAAAAGGAAATTGTAAGGATAGGAAGCAACAAACCTGTTAAAACCGACTGCAGGATAATCACAGCAACCAACAGAAACCTCAGGGAAGAAATCAAAAAGGGTAATTTCAGGGAAGATCTGTATTATCGCCTTATGGGACTGCCTATCGACATACCGCCTCTCCGGGAGCGCTCGAGCGACATACTTATTCTTGCAAAACATTTCGCTGAAAACTTCTCAAAGGAAAATTCAATCCCTATGAAGCACCTGTCGGAAGGCGCCAGGAAAAAGCTGATGGGATATTCCTTCCCCGGAAATGTCAGAGAACTCAAATCACTCGTGGAACTTGCCCTCACCCTTTCCGTCAGCGATGAAATAACTGAGAACGATTTTGAGATCGAACATTCTGATGACCTGACAGAACAGAGCAGTACTGAGCTTACAATGCGTGAACATGAAATGAGGATACTCAGGGCAGCTTTGAAAAAGTACAATCACGATATACCCCTTACCTCAAAAAAACTGGATATAGGAATTTCCACGATCTACAGAATGCTGAAGGAGGACAGAGAGTAGGAAGTTTCGCATTTCGCGTTTTGGGGTCTCTGTCATAAGCAATTTGGACCAGGACCGTAATACGGGGGAACAGGGACACCCCTGTTTTCACACTGAATATATTATTTCAGGGATATTCCCGTTTACTGTAGAGTTAGCAGAAAATCTGGTCCTATGGTCAGATTTTTTAATTTTCGAACCTCAGAATAAACAACCATCCCGACCTGCAACAGGATTAAAAAAATATCATGGATAGCTTTGTTTATGGATATGTTGAGTCCTGCCGGCACCGGAAGGAAGTCCGATTGGCCAGATACAGGTTGTGGATATCTTTTGTTCTGATTCTCACATTTCATTTTATACACCCCTCCGGTGCTTTTTGTCAGCCTTCTGAAAATAAAACAGGTATAACACAGGATACTCTGAGCCACAACCGGTTAAATTATCTTTCGCAGCCCGATACAATACATTATCAGTTCATCAAAAAGGAACTCGACACCAAATCAGGTTCTGCCTTCAGCGGGTATATTGACTTCCTGATAAAGATCAGCGATACAAGCAGATATAAAATAGTCCGGCTTGATGAGTTTAATGAGACAATTGACCCTGGTAAAATACTTATCGGATTAAGGCATGATGTTGATCTTGATTTGAATACTGCATATGACCTGTCAAAAGTCGAGTATAATCTTGGCATTCAATCGGTCTATTATATTCTGCATACAGCAGGCTATTATCTTGCTAAGCCAGATAATTATTCGGTTCACAACGAATCAATTATTCCCAAGTTGCAGACTATGCAGAATGATTACAACCATAGAATTGGCTGGCATAATGATCTGGTAACACTTCAACTTGTTCATAATATTGATCCTGTCGGATTTCTGCATCAGGAACTTGATTGGCTAAGGAACAAAGGTATCAGCATAAAGGGAACTGCATCGCACGGTTCTCAATACTGTTATATCTATAAGTATTTAAATTATTACTTCTTTGAGGAATATAAGAATCCTGCCGTGGGCAAGTTTGTAAATAATGACAGTACACTGGTAAACGGGAAGTGGATAAGAATAAAACACGCTCACCTGAATGACTTCGGACTTGATTATGAAGCATATTTCCTTAATAACAATAAATATTATTCTGATGCCTCAATAGTTGACGGGATAAGATGGAACGTCGGTATGCTCGATCTGGAATCACTATCTCCCGGCGACAGAGTGATAATCCTGATTCATCCCATTTATTATCACGTAAACGGATCTTCATTATCAGAAATAACTTCATTTAATATATCTGGTCAACTCAGGTCAGAGATAAATTCAGTTAATGCAACAATTCAGGTTGAAATGCCCTCAGGGATCAAAACAGACAGTCTCCTGGCAGAATTTTCAATTTCACCTGGTGCCCGGGCAATGTCTGTTTTAAAGGAATTGAGTTCAAACCGGAATACATTTGATTTTACAAAGCCTGTAGTTATTAAGGTCGTATCTGAAAATGGCATGATGTATAAAAACTGGTTGGTGAATGTTATAAGTTCAGATGACTCCGGGATAGTTGGTATAGATGATATTTCAGATTCTCCTGCTGCCATTTATCCAAACCCGGCTCAATCTGTTTTATACATAAAGAAACCCGCTCAGAACTTAACAATTTCCATATTTGATCTTGGCGGGAAAATATATATTAATAACAAAACCGGAAGTAATAAAATTGATATCAGCAGTTTGCAAGAGGGGATTTACATTATCAGTATTAAAAACAATAGCAGAACCGAATGGATCAGGTTTATTAAAAACTAGAAACAAACCATTGGCAGTTGTTGGCTTGCGGTACTATGCCCGCGGTTATCAGATCCTGAAAAATCATGCCGGTCAAAAATCGACCGGTATAAATACACTACTTCCGGAACTTCTTCCTCCTTCTTCCTGTTTTTTTCCCAAAATGAGAATTTTTCTTTCAAAATGACCAGAATCGGATTTCTGGCTGTTTTGTTATCTTGTTTATTACCTGTTTTTTACATCATGGCATCCATTCCGGCCCGAGGTTTGTCATATATGATGAAACCAAAATGATCTGAATCGTTAAACCAACATTTACGGAAAATGGAAAGCAATGACTCTAAAACACAGAATGAAAACATACTTACTATGAACAGGATCGACGAAGCCAGGAAGGAAGGGCGGTCAAAGGGAGTGCTCATCACCTCCATAATAAGCCTTGCAGTACTGCTCGGACTCGGTCTGCTTGGCTGGTCGCTGTACAAGAAGGATCACAATACCCAGCTTGCACTTATGGAAGATCAGAGGGTAACCTTTACACAACAGCTGACTCAACGCGACTCCACACTCAACGACTGGCTCACTTCGTTCGACGAGATCGAAAAGAACCTTCGTATGATCAAAGAAAAGGAAAAGCTTATCACTGTCAATTCAGCCGGCTCGGAAGTATCAGCAGACAAGAGGAACCAGATAATGGAAGACATAAGGAGCATCAACACCCTGCTTGATGAAAACAGGAAGAAGATAGCAAATCTCAATGCCCAGCTTAAGAAATCAGGAACCACAATAACCGGTCTGCAGACCAGGATAGCCGAGCTTGAGACTTCCATGAAGAATTATGAGAACGATATCACCATCCTCAAAGCAACTCTCGACAACAAGAATTTCGAGATTGAAAAGCTCAACGAAACTATGGTGGCCCTCAACGACACACTCGATATGAGGGTTGAAACCATAAACAACCAGACATACATGCTGAATCAGGCCTACCTCGTATCAGGTACCTACAAGGATCTGAGGGACAAAGGTCTCCTCTCGAAGGAAGGCGGATTCCTCGGTATAGGAAGACAGGAATCACTTACCGACAATTTTGATGCAAGCATCTTCACCGAAATTAATATCACCGAACTGAAGAGCATTCCGGTCAATGCAAAGAAGGTAAAGCTGGTCACCGAACATCCTGCCGGATCATATGAACTGGTGAAGGAAAATGAAGATGTCATCTCAGCCATAGCAATTGTTAATCCCGGCGAATTCTGGAAAATATCAAAATATGCAGTAGTGGAACTGGTTAAATAATATTGGTCAGGTTAGGTTAGTTAGGTTAGTCAATTGAAAAGGCTGCATCTCCCGATGCAGCCTTTTTACTTTTAAAAACACTTCATGTTTTTACAAACTTTTCGTAATTTTACGAAAACATGTACCTGAGAATGCCAATAAACCGATAAAACAAGAGATTATGACCGCAACGGATCAGAATGTTTATCCGTCAGAAGATATCAGATTTGCACGATTTGCCAAAGCCCTGGGGCATCCGGCCAGGGTTGGGATCCTGCGCTATCTCGCTTCACTCGACACGTGCCGTTTCACAGATATATCAAATGAACTCAGCCTGGCCAATTCAACAGTATACCAACACCTTGCAGAACTGAAAAAAGCCGGATTGATTCAAGGTTGCATTGATCCTCCGAAACTTCAGTACTGCATTAATTACGAAAACTGGAAACTGCTCAGAAAGCGCTTCAGGGAATTTGAGGAAATTCAAATAGTCAAATACGAAGGAAGTAAACAAGTATTACTTAATGAATAAATGGTTTGGCACCGGATTTTTTTCACATGGTGTTCATAACCTTACACCGGGAGAGTCTTTTACGCTTTGTGGAAAGGGTGCAATAATTGTCGATGTACGGGAAGACTATCTGAGTGGTTTTAAAATGTTTAAAGCTGAAAAAGTGATCTGCCTTCCTTTGAGTCAGCTTGAGGAACATTACAAAGAGCTGCCGGATGACCAGCCGCTGGTTTTTGCTGATACAGTAGGATTGAGAAGCCGCGAAGCCGTAGTGTTTATGAATTCCCGCGGATATGACAATGTCGCAAACATGGCGGGTGGTATTGTCGACTGGGAAAGGGATGGATTACCATTGAATACTGACATCAGCAATCGTTTGTCGGGTTCCTGCATGTGTCAGCTGAAGCCCAGGGAAAGGAAAAAGCAGAAAAATTCACAATGACTTCAAAATAATGAAGAAAGGAAATGATCTTATGTGCTTCATCAATAAAGAAAACTTATGAAAAAAACAGTTGGTTTTATCGGTGGCGGAAGGGTGACAAAAATCCTTCTGCAGGGTTTTAAAAATAAGAATGTGAACTTCGGTAAGATTGTCGTTACCGACATTAATCCGGAAGTTCTGACAAATCTGAAAAAACAGTTTCCTGAGGTTGAAACGGCAGATCCGGCATCTGCTGCCAGCCAGGATATCGTTTTCATCGCACTTCACCCGCCGGTGGTAATGGATACACTTGAACTGGTTAAAAATGGAATAACACCCGAAGCAGTCGTTATTTCACTCGCGCCGAAAATAAACCTGCCGAAACTGGCAATGAAGCTGGCACATGTCACAAACCTGGCAAGGTTGATTCCCAACGCCACTTCATACATAAATGAAGGCTATAACCCGGCTACTTTTGCACCGGGATTCGCCGTGTCAGCTAAAATTGAGGTCATCAACATGCTGAGTTCTCTCGGGACAACGTTTGAAGTATCCGAAGAAAAGCTTGAAAGCTATGCGATTATGTCGGCAATGCTTCCTACATATTTCTGGTTCCAGTGGAGAGAACTGGCAGGAATAGGGAAGCATACGGGCCTATCGGAAGAAGAAAGCAAAAAAGCTATCCATGAAACTATCATTGCCTCGCTTAACCTGATGTACAAATCCGGTTTATCGGCTTCAGACGTGATTGATCTGATCCCTGTAAAACCCATCGGGGAACATGAATCACAGATAACGGAGATCTACAAAACAAAACTTATCGGATTATTCGAAAAAATCAAACCGTAATCCTTCGCACTTCTTCCTTAAAGTGAGCCATATATGATCCCTGTTATGGTCGCTATTACGATCACAAGGCTTACATAAACCACTGTCTTCTGAGTGCCAATCACTCCGCGTATAACAAGCATGTTGGGCAGCGAGAGCGACGGGCCGGCAAGCAGAAGAGCAAGTGCAGGACCCTTTCCCATTCCCGATGCAATAAGTCCCTGCAGGATTGGCACCTCAGTCAGGGTTGCGAAGTACATGAATGCACCCACAACTGATGCGAAGAAGTTGGAAAATATTGAATTACCGCCAACAAGAGCGGAAATCCATTCATTTGGTATTACCCCGGCAATTGTCTTTCCATCATGAGTTGACCCGAGCAGAAAGCCTGCCGTAACGACTCCGATGGCAAGCAATGGGAGTATCTGTTTTGCAAAGTCCCATGTTGCAATTGTCCAGGCTTTGTTTTCCTCATCCACCTTATCGAGGATTGTTATAACACTTAATGCAATTATCCCGACAAGCATTGGTACGAGAGGCCTGAGTTTATCGCTTTCAATCAGGTT
>Ga0116155_10003135_pt1 | contig 11071 bp, 10 predicted proteins | sample AD_UKC032_MetaG_FD_89890 | JGI IMG/M metagenome (GOLD analysis project Ga0116155, IMG submission 89890) | Active sludge microbial communities of municipal wastewater-treating anaerobic digesters from USA - AD_UKC032_MetaG | ecosystem: Engineered > Bioreactor > Anaerobic > Digestate | place: USA... | reverse complement strand
GTGGAAGGCAATGGCCTCTATGGCGTGGATCTCTCCCAGATCCTGCCCTACGCGGCTTCCCGCACCTGGCATCTGCAGTTGGCCGTCTTCTGGATCGCCACCTGCTGGCTGGCGATGGGCCTGTTCATTGGCCCGCTCGTCACCAACCACGAGCCACGCGGCCAAAAGACCTGGGTGCTTATTCTGCTCGGCGCCTTGGTGGTGGTGGTGGTGGGCGCGCTCACCGGTACTTACCTGAGCATTCAGGGCGTGTTCGGCGGCGATGGTTTCCTGTTTGGTAGTCAAGGCTATGAGTACGTGGAGCTGGGGCGCGTTTGGCAGGTGGGACTCATCATCGGCATGCTGTTGTGGCTGGTGCTGGTCTATCGTGCCATCAAACCAGCGTTGACCTCCGAGCCCGACAAGGGTGGCCTGACCCACTTGCTCTTGTATGCCGCCGTGTCGATCCCGCTCTTCTATGCGGCCGGCCTCTTTTATACCCCCGGCACCCACATGTCGGTGGCAGACTACTGGCGCTGGTGGGTGGTGCACCTCTGGGTCGAGAACTTCTTCGAAGTATTTGCCACAGTGGCGCTGGCCTTTGTGCTGACTCGCATCGGCGCGCTCAAGCCCAAGATTGCCACCTCGGCGGTTTACTTCAGCATCATTCTCTACCTGGGCGCCGGTATCATCGGTACCTTCCATCACTTGTACTTCGCCGGCACACCGCTGTTCATCACCGCGCTGGGTGCGACGTTTTCGGCGTTGGAGGTGATTCCGCTCGCCCTGATTGGTTTCGAGGTCTACCAAAACCTGAAATTGGCTCGCACAAGCGCCAACGCCGCACCGTACCGCTGGCCCCTCTACTTCTTTGTGGCGGTGGCCTTCTGGAACGCGGTGGGTGCAGGCGTGTTCGGCTTCCTGATCAATCCGCCGATCGTGCTGTACTACGCACAAGGTATCAACACGACGCCGATCCACTCACATGGTGCGCTGTTTGGCGTCTACGGCTTCCTGGCCATCGCGCTGATGCTGTTCTCGGTGCGCCATATCGTGCGCAAGGATGCCTGGTCGGACACACTCTTGAAGTGGGCGTTCTGGGGGCTCAACCTTGGCCTGGCTTCGATGATGGCATTCAGCTTGGTACCCGCCGGCTTTTACCAATTTTTGGAATCGATCCGCCATGGCATCTGGTACGCGCGTAGCCCTGCGGTCACAGGCTCGGAGTTCATGCACATGGTCACCTGGTTCCGCTTGGTGCCCGACCTGATCTTCGATCTGGGCGCCGTCGCACTGCTGGTGTTCCTCGTGCGCGCCGTCTGGTTGGATCGAAAGCTGCGGGCCACGGCAAAACCTGGCTCGGACTGGGCCGCCTAGCCGAAAGCCATGGCGCCACTGCGAGTGCCCTGGCTGCACACGTAAGTGGCGCTACGGCGCGATCCAGGCCCGCACCTTATCCACGTATTTGCTGTGCGGATAATGGGTCAAAAACTCTGCGCCACGCTCACGCAACGCCGGTGAGGCCAAAGTGTGCAGACAATCCACCCGCATGAACGCTGCCTCTTCGCTGCCTTGGCTCGGGCGACTCGCCAGGTACTGCTCCAATAGCGGCAACGCCGCGCGACAGTCTTCGTCCACTTCCTTGGCGATTTTGGCTTCGATCAACGCCACCTCGCTCAACCGCGAGGCCCCGGGATAGTCACGCCGATACTGACTCAAACAACGTCGCGCTTCGCCAAACCGCTTCTCGCTCACGTTCAGGCGGCACAACCTGAAGAGGGCGTCGCCTGCCAGCGTACCTTCCGGACGAGCGCGCAAGTAGTGTGAGAAGGCGGCGCGCGCTTCGCTGGCGTTCCCCAGACTTTCGCTCAGCCGGCCAATCTCAAACCAGGCATTGGCTGCGCTCTCGGTGCGCGGCAACTCCTTGGTGAGCCGCTGATACAGCTTTAGCGCCTGGCGCTCCTGACGCTCGGCCAAATAGCATTCGGCAGCTTCCACCCAACGGCTGGCCTGCGCTGTTTGATTCAGGCGCATGTTCCGCTCTGCCAAGGTACGACAGTCAGGTGCGGCCGCATCGGTGCGCAATTTTCCCAAACGTGATGACAGCGCTGAGCGCGCCGTAACATGGGTGTCCGGCTCGGCGGCAGAGGGCTGCGACAACTGCAGCGTCAGATGCGTACCTTGGCCCGCAATGACCTCAAGCTCACCGCTATCGCTCTGCCCCTCAAGCACAGCACGATAACTCACATGCCCTGCCGGCCAACGCACGTACAGCGGCGTAAGCCCCACTGGTTGACCGTTGATCTCAAACTGGGCCGCAACTGGCTCGCTGGTCACAACCAACCAACCCAGCGCCTCAACCGGCGCCGTCACATCAGGCGCGGGCGTCCACGGCATCACCAAAGGCGTCAGCGCAGGTTCAACGATGAAGCGACTCCCTTCGCGACGTAGGCGCTCGCCAGCTCCGACACGCATTGGCCGACTACCATCGTGTAGGCGCACTTCCACCTGGCCATGCGTGACGCTGACGCTCCCACCTTGCGCGTGGCTCACTGACAGCAGTGTGCCTTGCACCACGACCTCGCCAAACTCGGCTTCGATTCGGAGGCGGCGCTGATGCGCCTTGGGGTCAGCGTCAATCACCACCGTGCCGCTCTTAAGCTGTAACACCACCTCGCGGCGCGTAAGCTTTTGCAGTTGCACCCGCGTGTTGCCGGCCAAGGCGACCCGATCGCTGGCCAACGCCAACACCATGTCGCTGTGATCGCTGGTTTCGATGGTATCCCCACTGCTAAGCATGCGTTCTTCTTGGTGCGCCGCCGACGTGCCGGCACCTTGGCGTACCGCCACTTGGCCTTCACGCAGCAGCACCCAGCCAGCCACCGGTTCGCGCCCCTCGCGCAACATGGGCAGATAGAGCATCAACGCTGCCGCTGCTGCGGCCGCAGCAACCCCAAGCCCAGAAAGCCAACGCCAATCAAACCATGACAGGCGTTGAGGCGTGGCTAAGCGCTCACTCTGACGACGGAACTCCGGCTCCAGGCGCGCTCGCACACGGGCCACCGCCCCTTCGCGCAGCGCTTGCTCGGTGTAGCGCTCGACCGCCAGATCCAGCCGCTGCGAGGCCTGTTGCCACGCTTGGCAGCGCTCACAGCTTTGCAGATGGGCCTGCAAGGTATCCACATCCGCGGGAAGTTCCTGCTCGCTTTGCACAGCTTCGAGCCAGGCTTGGGTGCGTTCGCAAAGAGTGTTCATCAGCGTTGCCCCCCCTTGGTCGGGTCGGCGTCGAGGGTCGAAAGAAGCGCGGCACGGGCCGACTTGATGCGCGCAAAGGTCGTTTGCACGGAGGCGTTCATGGCCTGTGCAACCTCTTGCAGCTTCAAGCCAGCGCCAACATGCAACATGAAGGCGGTTCGTTTATTGTCCTGTAGTTTTTCGAGCGCGTGGGCGACCTCGCCCAATGCTTGATGTCTCACGATTTTCTGTTCGGGGTCCGTTGGACGGCGCTTTTGCGGCGCTTCAACGCTCACCGCGTCACGTAAACGCTGCCGGCGCGAGCGCGAGCGGCGTTGATTTAAAATGATGCGTAACGCCACGCCGTACAGCCAGGTGGACAAGCGACTTTCACCGCGAAAGCGATCTAAATGGGCACACGCATATTCAAACGTCAGTTGTAGCGCGTCCTCGGCCTCGCTGGCGTCGCCCAACAGCGACGCGCAGGCGCGCAGTAGTTTGGGCGCGTGCAAGCGGTAGAGATCATCAAAAGCGCCGACCTCCCCGCGTAGACACCGCGCCACCAGCGCCTGGTCAAAGGCGAGGCCTGACGCCGGCTCCGCATCGGGCCGCAAATGTTCGGCTGGTTGGCGCATTAAAAACCCTATCCGTTTTCGCCCTTGCGCATGAGGTTGGCTCATACCAGAAATCCGCGCCCGACGCGCAGCGTCGATGCCTGTGCATGCGCCGCCTACAACGATCTGCCTGCGCTGACCAAATCCGCTTGGCCAAAGCAGGCTTGCATGGAACGCTGGCAGGGGTTTGGTCGCCACAAGGTGCATGCTAGGCTTCGGCCCTCATGAATGAGTGTCCCGATCGGGAGAGAAATCAAAAGGTTGGCAACCACGTGGCAGCGCCTAGGCACCCCAGCAGTATCCACGTGAACCTGGGTGATGCGCTGTGATCGCCATGGGGCTCCTGTGGGTGTTGCTGGGCCAACTCGAAGCACAGGTGCCTCCCGCCTGCGTGTGGGTACGCACCCACATGGACAACGAAACCAAGCGCTATGACACCATTGCCAACACGACCTTGCAGCTTTTGCACCATCGCCTAGATCCGCTTGCCGTCTTGGTAATCACGGCGCCGTCATGGCCTGACGCATGCCCCGCGTCGCAAACCTGGCAAGCCGAGCTATCGTTTGACGGCAAGTTTTTGGTGCTGTCAGTCAAAGATCCGAACCAAACGTTGGATGTGCGCCGACAAATCCGCCTGCAACGCCGAGCCAACTTCGACGTCGCGCACACTGCGGCACTGGCTGTGTTGGAAGGGCTGGAGCCGTCCCTCGAACGCCTGGCTGACCTGGTACCCGAGGCTGAGCGCCTTGCGATGGAGCCCGCTGTCGAGCGCCTCACTGATCTTGATGACCTGCCAATGCCAGTGACACCGCCCCCCGAAGCCGCCCCCGGCATCACCAGCCGCGTGGGTCTCTTGGCAATAGCAGGCGCATCCTGGCCTCGCCTGCGAGCGCCTTCGGGCTTAGGCCTGATGCTGCGCCTGGACGGTTTTGGCCTGGCCACTGAGCTGAGCGTCAGCGGTTATTGGCCCACCTCGATCACCGGAAGCGACCACACGTTACACGTGCAAACCGGCACCGCCGCGCTCTCGGTGCTCACACACCTCTCAGAAGCTCCCTTGCCCTGGGATCTGGGCCTCATCTTTGCGACGCGCGGGCTGTGGCAACGTCAACGCGGCACCGACATCACGAACGAGCAGAACTTTTACGCCACGGTCGGGGCGGGCATGCAGGTAGGAGTGGGCCTTGTCACCCACAACAACCTAAGCGTCCAGCTGGCGCTCAGCGTGGTGCGCTTCACGCCACGCGTGCGTTTCGAGTTAGACGGCCGGCCGTTGTTCAACTCTGGGATGCTCGAAGGCACGCTGCGCGTTGCTATCAGCTGGCAAAGCATTGACCCCTAGCCGCACTTGGTCGCCACCACCGACATACAGTTGCCGGCGTAGCTTTCTTCCACCACCGCAAAGCCGGCCCGTTCCAGGCGCGCCCGCACGTCGTTCGAGTAGTACGGTTTGACCAAGATGGCTTTCTTCGCACCCCAGCGGTTGATCGCGGTGGCGACCCCTGCCAGCGGACCGCGGCCTTTGGGATACAGCAAGACGTTCATCGCTAAGGTGCCGTTGGGTGCTAACGCTCGATGTAGCATCGCCAACGCTTGGTCGGGCTCCGAGAAACAGTGAAATGCGTTGGCCACGTTAATGGAATCAAAACCCAACTCAGCCGGAGACATCTTCGCGACGTCTTGGTGCAACAAGGTCACGCTCGACCAGCGACAAAACAAGCGACGGGCGCCGTCTAGCATCTTTTCAGCATAGTCAACACCTACGATCGTGCCCACCGCACAATGGCTCAACCGCAGATACCACAAACATAACCACAACAACGTGCCGGTGCCGATGCCAACCTCCAGGTGTCGAGCCTTAATGTTGCGGGCAAAAAAGCGCACCTGCCCCCACAAGGTCGCTTGGTAAGCCAAGGTCAAAATGAAAAAACCACGGATGTCGTACCACCAGGCCGGTGAGTCGTAGGCTTCGGCAACTTTCTCAGCATTTACCGTGACTTCCATCGTTCCAACCGAAGCATCCAGCGACATTGAGGTCATGGTACAAGCTCCTGTTGCCCATGAGTGTGCAGCTCCGCGAAAAATTAAAACCACCGCGCCACAACGCCCGCGCGCGTTAACAACTTGTGTGCAACCGTGGACACCACCGCCGCATGTCTATCTTTAGAATGGTAGTTGTCGCGCCGCTGCTCGTGGCCTATCCTCAACGGGCTCAGAAACCGTTTGAGGGTGCCATGGAAACCGTTGCCGCAGCTTCGCCTTGGCCGTTCACCCTGGGTGAAAGTCCCTTCAAAATCAAAGGGGCCGCTTACCTCGGCATCCTAGAGTACTTTGAGGCGGCGGTGCCGGGTGGCCAGAAGGCCGTGCTCGCCGAATCCAAGAATCCCGATTTGGAGCGATTCTTGAGCCAGCGTTTTCTGGTGTCGAGCTTCTACGACATCTACCCGCTAGCGCTGGTGGGACGGCATGCGGCCAAAATGTTGGGTATCTCGTACCACGATTACGCGTACCAAACCTCGCTGGTGCAAATGCAGAAGGACGTCAAAGGCGTCTACAAGCTCTTGATGAAACTGGTCTCGGGCATCACGGCCATCAACAGCCTGGCGGCAGTCGCGCGCACTTACTTCAACTTCTCGCCGGCACAAATCGAAAAGGTCGACTCCCAACACGCAACAATGCTGCGCACGCAATTCCCACTCGCATTAGCCGAATGGTACCTGCCGGTGGCAGTGGCCTATTGCGTCGGGGCGCTCACAGGGACCGGCGCCAAAACCATCGAGCACAACGCCATGCTCCAGGCCGAGCCCGAACGCCAGCATGGCGTCGAAACAGTGACACTGCGCATAGAGCTCACCTGGCGCTAGTACCAACTCGCCACGACGCAGCCGACCTGGACCTGCGAGCCGCTTTCTCCTACGGCGCACGGCACAGGTAGCAAACCCTAAAAGAATCACCATCTTGTCTTGCGGGTGCCACCGCCAGCTGAGGAGGAGCTCGATGAGTTCGGAGCTGTATCAGTTTTCCGTCCAGACCCTGTCAGGAAAACCCGTGTCTCTCGATGCTTACAAAGGCAAGGTGTTGCTCATCGTGAACACCGCCAGCAAGTGCGGATTTACGCCCCAGTACGAAGGCCTGGAAAAACTCCACCAACAATACAAAGACCGGGGACTCATGGTGTTGGGCTTTCCGTGCAACCAGTTTGGCGGCCAAGAACCCGGCGAGGCTGCGCAGATTCAGGAATTTTGCCAAGCCAACTATGGTGTTAGCTTCCCGATGCACGCCAAGGTGGAGGTGAACGGCGAGCAGGCGCACCCGCTGTTCAGGTTTCTGAAGCATGAGGCCAAAGGAGTGCTGGGAACCGAGGCCATCAAGTGGAACTTCACCAAGTTCTTAGTCGACAAGAACGGACGGGTCATCAACCGCTACGCTCCCGCGACCAAGCCTGAAGAGCTAAGTCGTGACATTGAGGCGCTCTTGGCTTAGCGCGGCGTGTTTGCACAACCTTGCCGCCTCGCGCATCCAACTGTAAGACGACCTCCACGATGGACAGGTCAGAGCTCGAACAACTCTACCGGGACTACGGTCCCACCGTAGTGCGGCGTGCCCGCGCGATTTTGGGCACCGAGGCCGAGGCCCATGATGCGCTGCAGGAAGTGTTTGTGATCCTGCTCGAAAAGGGCGCCACCTTCCGCGAGGAAAGCGCCGTGTTGACCTGGGTTTATCGTATTACCACCAATGTTTGTCTGGGTCGGTTGCGACGCAGTAAGCGCCACCACGAACTGCTCCAAGAACGCGGCAATGAACTGCTAAGTAACGCCTCGACCACCGCGCGACCTGACTCTATGGCGATGTTGCGGCAATTGCTGTGCGAAGCTCAAGCCGACGAAGCACACGCCGCGTTGTGCCACTTCGTAGACGGCCTAACCCACAGCGAAACGGCCAGCGTCATGGAGTGCTCACGCCGAAAAGTCTGCTACCTCGTGGAGCGCTTCACGGCGCGCGCGCGCGAACGTTGGAACCTGGCGCCGCAGGGAGAAGACCATGCCTAAGCCCGAACAGCCCGGCTGGCTTGCAACGCTGCGCCCCACGGCCACTCCGAATTGCCTTTCCGAGCTGCAGCTCGACGCTCTGCACCTGAAGACGCTTCCCGAGGCCGAGTTCAACATGGCCACAAGTCATGTGGCGAATTGCGAGCTGTGCCGAGAGCGCCTAGCGCTACGCACCCTTGAACACGAGGCGTTTGCCCAACAATTCAACCTCGGGCACTTGGCCGCCGCCACGCTCGAACAGGTGGACGAACGACGCCCGCGTCGCCTGTGGCAACGCACTTTGGTGAGCGTCTCGGTGTTGGCCGCCGCCGCCGCGGTGTTCCTTTTTGTGGTGTCCCAGGAGAACTTTGCCGAGTTTGCCAACGTGCGATTGAAGGGTGGCCTCACTCTCAAGGTGTTTGCCAAACGTGGAGCCGATGTCTTCCAGGTGGCTCCAGGTGACCCGCTGAAGCCCAACGACGCCTTGCGCTTCGAAGTGGCCCCTTTTGCTGCCCCGCTCAACGTCACGCACTTGGCGATCCTGAGTATCGATGGGGCGCAAAAGGTGTCGATCTATGCCGCCGACGCAGGTGGGAACGCGTTGGCCTTTGAACCGATGTGGGGGTGGTTGTTTGAGGGCAGCATTGTGTTGGACGACACCCTAGGCACCGAAACCCTTCTGGCGGTGGCCTGTCCAACAGCCTTTGCCGCGACGCCACTCATCGGACCGCTGATGCGTTCGCTTCAAGCCGAACCGCAGCACCGTACCCTCGCACCGCCGCAACCGGACTGCGTGGTTGAGGCTCTCAATTTTAACAAAGTGGCCCCATGACCCGGCCGAATGCGAGCCTGGCGCTAGCACTGCTTTTGGTACCAGCCATGGCAGCTGCCGCCACCCAACGCTTTGCGCTCCTCATCGGCAACAACGTCGGACTGCCGTCCGAAACCCCGCTGCAATATGCAGAACAGGACGTGCGGCGTGTCGCAACCATCCTGGAAGACCTAGGAAACCTGCCGCGCGCCAACATCACGCTCTTGACCCACCAAAGCCTCAACACCGTCCGCCGTGCGCTACGCGAGATGCAAACCGTTGCTGTCCAAGACGCCCCTGCTGACGAAACAGCACAGACGCTTTGGTTCATCTACTATTCCGGTCACGCCGGGGCCGATGGCCTGCACCTAGGCGATGAGGTGCTACCATTGGCGGAATTGCAGGAAAGCGTTCGCAACGCGAAGGCGAAACTCAAAATCTTGGTCGTGGATGCCTGCCGCTCGGGCCTGTTGACGCGTGTCAAAGGTGGCAGTCGAGGCGAGCCGTTCCCAATCACACTCTCTGAAGAACTCCCCGGCGAAGGGGTGGTGTTCATCAGTTCCACTGCTGCGAATGAGGCGGCGCAGGAGGCGGATACCATTCAGGGCTCGTTCTTCAGTCACTACTGGGCCTCAGCGCTACTCGGCGCCGCTGACGTCTCGGGAGATGGTCGCGTGACGTTGGCCGAAGCCTATCGTTATGCCTACGACCGCACGATGGTGGCCACCAGCGGCACCCTCGCTGGCGTGCAGCACCCCACGTTCGAGTTTGAATTGCGCGGCAAAGGCGACGTGGTGCTCACCAACCTGTTGCAGAAGAGCGCAAGCCGCGGCCGCCTCACCATTCCTGCTGGCGGCAACTGTTTGGTCATGGAAAAAGGTCGCGAGGGCGCAGTCATGGCCGAAGTTAGCGGCAGCCAATCGGCCAGTCTCCTGCTGACTCCCGGACCCTACTTCATCCGCTGGCGACGTGCGGATCACGTGCTAGAGGGTCCCGTGCAAATCCGTGCCGATGCCTCCGTTACACTCAGCCCAGACTCCCTGGAACGACTGGAATACGCTCGCCTGGTGCGCAAAGGCGACACCCAGACCCGCTTCGCTCAAGCGCCGCTCGTGCACGGCCTGTGGCGCGGCGAAATCCTGCCTGGCTTGGGGTCGATGGGGCAGGTTGGTGTTGGGTATCAGCTTGATTTTCCTTGGTTTTCTATCGAACCACGGCTGCTGTTTGGACGCTCAACCACCGCCACCCAACGCCTTCACGTAACACTTAGAGAGCTCGGTCCAGAACTCCGAGTGTTTCGCGCGGTAGATGTGTGGCGTGCTACCTTTGGTTTTGCCACGCTGGTGGGTACACACCAATTGCATCAATCGTTTGTGGGCGCAGTCACCCCACCGGCGCGCACCACATGGGCCTTCGTCGCCGCGATTGAAGCCTTGGCCAGCGTCGATCTGTACGCGGGCTGGTTTTTGGCCGCCGAAGCAGGCGGCGTCACCTACGTATTTCCCTCAGGCAATAACCCCAACCATTCTGAGACGAGCACGCCGTTCGTGGCACGGGTCGGAGTCGGCCTCGGTTGGCATTTGTGATACAACCAAGGCCGGAGTTCGCCATGAATTGCCTCCGACGGCTCATACCCTCGCTGTTTATGCTGGTGCTGACAGCTTGCGGCGACCCACAAGCCGATGCCACCTTAATGAGCGACGCCGATCTGGCCGACCCCACGGTGGATGGCTCACCGGCCGCGGTCCTCGTGCAGCACGTTAACTTGGTGCTAGCCGAAGAGTTGAGCGGCATAATGAACCAGTACGACCCTGAGGGAGTGCTCCTCTTGAGTCCCAGCGGCGCGAACGTAGCCGAGATCTGGACGCTCAAGCAGGTGCAGGTCGACCTCTCGACTACATTTGCTGAGTGCGACTTCACGCAAATCCCGGCCTACCAGGTGCTCACACAGAACGTACGGGTCGCATCTTTTGCCATGCCAGCAGGCTACGCCGACCCCACCGACATCCTAGTCGAGGCTGACGGCCCAGACAGCATGGGTTACTGCCCGAGCTACGATGGCGAGGGCAACTACCAATACCACCTGGACGATCCCGCCTGGAGCTACGTGATGCGCTTTATCGAGCCTGATGGCTATCGTATTCGCGCCACGTTCGACGGTTTTTCCCTTTAACATCAGTAAAATCGACCTCCTTCAAAGCCGTTTGCACCTTTCCATCCCCCCACGCATCCAAGGGGCAAGATGGACCGGTGATACCCGCCGGCCAATGGAATGGAGACAACGATGGGTAGCGTAAAGTTTTTGGTGTCTGGCCCCTTGAGCCCGACAGGGCAAAGGGAGCAAGAAAGTGATAATCCGAGACGGCCTGATGAAGCTGGTAGTCAAAGTTCATGACGTGGTTGAG
>Ga0116155_10003132_pt1 | contig 11082 bp, 10 predicted proteins | sample AD_UKC032_MetaG_FD_89890 | JGI IMG/M metagenome (GOLD analysis project Ga0116155, IMG submission 89890) | Active sludge microbial communities of municipal wastewater-treating anaerobic digesters from USA - AD_UKC032_MetaG | ecosystem: Engineered > Bioreactor > Anaerobic > Digestate | place: USA... | reverse complement strand
GTCATCGTCCCCGAGATGAAGAAGAAGATGGAGACCGCATGGGGCTGTGACATTGCCGAGGGCAAGGTCGGCCTCACCGTCACCAAGCTGATCAACACGCTTGCTGACACTCCCGGCACCGTCAAGTGCGTGTACATCATGGGTGAGAACCCGATGCTCTCCGACCCGGACCTCCACCACGTCGAGAAAGGACTTAAGACAGCGGAGTTCATGGTCGTGCAGGATATCTTCATGACCGAGACCGCCAAGCTGGCACATGTTGTCCTGCCGGCTGCCTGCTATGCCGAGAAGGACGGCACCCAGACCTCGACCGAACGCCGTGTCCAGAAGTGGCGCAAGGCACAGGACCCGCCCGGCCAGGCAAAAGCCGACTGGCAGATCTTCTGCGAACTTGCCAAGTACATGGGATACGAGAAGCAGTTCCCGTTCAGGAGCGCCGAGGAGGTCTTCAACGAGATTGCCAAGGTAACCCCATCCTACGGCGGCATGAACTATGCCCGGCTCGACAAGCCCGAGGCACTTCACTGGCCCTGCCCGACCGCGGAGCACCCGGGAACCCCAATCCTGCACAAGGAGAAGTTCACCCACCCGGACGGTCTTGGCATCTTTACCCCTATCGAGTGGAAACCCCCGGCAGAAGTCCCGGACAAGGAATACCCGCTCATCATGACCACCGGCCGCTGCATCTGGCAGTGGCACACCGGTACCATGACCCGCCGCTCGAAAGACCTCGAGGTCGAGGAGCCCACAGGCTGGGTCGAGATCAACCCGGAGGACGCAAAGGCGCTGGGCATCAAGGACAAGGAGATGGTCAAAGCGATCACCCGCCGTGGCGAGATCAAGATCGGCGCCCGGGTAACCAAAGACATCAAGAAAGGTGTTGTCTTCATGCCGTTCCACTATGCGGAATGCGCGGCAAACATTCTCACCAACAACGCGCTTGATCCCGTTGCAGCAATTCCGGAGTTCAAGGCCTGTGCGGTTCGGATAGAGAAGATCCCGGAGGTGAAGTAACATGGCAAAGAAAGGCGATATGCTCTACGCATGGACCAATGATGCCGAGATCCAGAAGAAGGCAGAACTCGGAGGCGCAGTCACCGCCATCTGGAAACACGCGCTCCAGTCAAAAGCGGTCGATGCCGTCCTTGCCATCACCAAGGGAAGCGACCTCTATGATGCAAAACCCGTACTCATTACCAACCCGAATGACCTGGCAAAGACCGCGGGGTCGCTCCACTGCGGGACCCTGCTCCTGCCGAAATATGTCAAGAAATATCTTGACGGCGCAGCCAACAAGAAGATCGGTGTGACGGTCAAGGGCTGCGACACCATGGCCTTCCTCGAGCTTGCAAAGCGCAAGCAGATCAACCTTGACAACGTCATCATGATCGGGGTGAACTGCGGGGGTTCTGTCAGCCCTATCCTTGCCCGGAAGATGATTGCCGACAAATTCGGTGTCGACCCGGACAAGGTTCACAAGGAAGAGATTGACAAGGGCCAGTTCATCATCGAGTACGAGGGCGGCCACAAGGGCATCTCCATCGACGAACTTGAGGATGCAGGATACGGCCGGCGCAGCAACTGCCGGCGGTGCAAGTACAAGGTTCCCCGGCAGGCAGACCTTGCCTGCGGGAACTGGGGGGTCCTCGGACCCAGGGCCGGCAAGGCAACCTTTGTCGAGGTCTGCTCGGACAAGGGTGCACAGCTCCTTGACGGAGCAGTAAAATCCGGCGTCCTCGCAACCGAAGCGGCAAACCCCAAGGGTATTGAGATCCGCGGGAAGGTCGAAGGAGCGATGTTCAAGCTCGGCGACAAGTGGCGGAGAAAGGATTTCGGTGCCCTTGCAGGCAGCATGTGGGAGACCATCGGCAAGGAAACCTCCCGCTGCATCCGGTGCTACTCGTGTATCGAGAACTGCCCGGTCTGTTTCACCTCTGGTGATCAGTTGAAGAAGGGCTCCCTTATGGTAAAGCCCGGCGAGCTCCCCCCGAACCCGATGTTCCACATGCGCAGGTTCGCCCATATCTCGGACTCGTGTATCAACTGCGGCCAGTGCGAGGAGCTCTGCCCCATGGATATCCCGATGGCGCTCTTCTCGCATGCGATCCGGACTGAAGCCGATTCAGCCTTTGATCCAAAGCTCGGGAAGTCAACCTACAGCAATTAATTTTTTCCTCCGAAGGCATTTTGCAATGTCCCGGACCGGAAAAAATTGATGAAACCAATAACGAGAAGAATCGTTGGACAAGAATAATAATTCCGAAAAGGAGATGAATGAAACCATGAAAGCAGACGATGCAAAGAAGATCATATCCGATGCCATCAACAAAGAGGTTGAGGCGTACACGTTTTACCGTGGCATTGCCGACAAGGTGAAGGACTCGGCGTTAAAATCGCTGTTCGCAGAACTTGCCGGAGAAGAGAAGCAGCACCGCGAGTTCCTCCAGGGGATGCTCACGAAGGATGTATCAAAGATGAAGTTTGACGCATCCCATGACTACAAGGTTGGGGACGCGCTTCCTGCTCCGGCCTTTACACCAACTATGAAACCCATCGAAGGCATTGTTGTCGCGATCAAGAAGGAACTGGAAGCCATGCAGATGTATTCCCAGCTGGCAAAACTGGCCACTGATAATGAAACCCAGCTGCTCTTTTCCCAGCTGGCAAACATGGAACGCGGCCACAAGGCCCGGCTCGAGGACATCTACACCAATATGGCCTTCCCCGAGGTCTGGTAAACCGGACCGCACAATATTTATCTGAAAGGGCATGAACAGGGCATCTCTCTCTGGAGAAATGTAATGTATCGGAATGAGGCCGGGACATTATTCGCCTCTTGTCCCGGCCAGCAACCCTGTCGTCCCTCTTTTTTAGGAGAAAGGAATCACAAATGGTCGTTCCTCGGTTTAACTATTGAAAAAATAGCTCTGTAGAAACGGGAATGAACAGAGTGAGTTCACACCGGAACCATGAAAATCGCACTGATGACTCCCCGCTTCAGGGCCCCTCGCGGGGCACAGCGGGGCAGATTACCGGATTTTTGTATGAGTACGGTAATTAAGGCCGCCGCGGCGCGTCCTTTTTGCGCCTCGGCGTTCCTTCGCAAATAATTGAGAGAGTGAAAAATCCTAAAGTCACTTGTGTTTAATTGCGATTTTCATGGGAAATCATCTGATAGATGCTCTCGGGGGCTTTTGCTCACGCTTGAGCCCCCGATGGGGGCAGGGATGACAAAAAGGGGGTCGATCATAGGGGAAAAAGAGGTTTTCTACAAAGCCAAAAAAAATTTTCCTGCTCTTGTTTACCGTAATAATCACTGTTTTTTGGCTGGATGTCAGGTGTTCGTTTGCACAGTATAAATACCTCCCAAAACCAGACTCAAGGAATTCCTGTTCTGCCGAATCGCGGTTGAGATTTACCTGCGGTCCCAGCCTGCGTTTCTAGAAGATCATCACGCGCTGGTGTTCCGCCTGGACATTGCCGGGGGGATAGAAGATGATCTTGCCAAGGCCCGGGTACCCGATATCAAGAACAGCATTCAAGGATTTTTCCTTGGAGATGCCCCGTTTCTGGAACGAGGGGGAAAAAGCAAAGAAATGGAGGTTCTCGCTGCCAGCCACCGTATTGATCACGTCCTGCAGGTTGTAGGGGAGGAGATTTGCCGGGGTCCGGTGCGTCCCGGTGAGAGCATATACTCCGTCCTCCAGGAAGATAACCCGGGTCAGGATATCCGCATGGGCACAGGCAACTGCAAGCGAGACGGCACCAAACGCTGACCCGGTACTGTACGGGCTCTTCGTGATCAGGATTGTGACGGGCGGGGCTGTGCTGCTCTTCTCCGCCCGGTCAAACGAGGGGGTCATGCCTTTCCTGAACATCAGAGACCCGGCATCCGCGGAGAGGATAATGTGGTTCTGCCGGAAGCGATCGACCATCACGTTCAGGTCACGTATCTTCACAGGCTTAATCGCACAGGTCGAGATGACGACACCCTGCCCGTCATCCCACGTGCTGTATCCCCTCGCGGTGGCATTGTGGTTGCAGGCCATGACCTTGCACGAGAGGCCATGCCGGGCAGCCTGCTCACCCAGTTCCTCGATCCCCGCCCCGATATTCTCCTCTTCCGTGGGGGCCTGCCCGATGTGGCCGATGTGGACGCCGTCGAGATAAGCGTACAGGTCGATCGCCAGCCGGTCCGCGAGCGCAGCCGAAAGAAACCGGAGACCGTGCCATGCTGAGCGGTGCATGTAGGGCGACTCGCACTGGAGCCAGCCGACTGCTCCCGGCTGAGGTGGTTTTGTCTGCCGGGCAAGGGCGACAACATCGTTCCAGAACGACGACCTGCCATCAGGACCGAGACCGTTGGTCGTGATCACCTGGTCCGGGAACTTCATCTTCAGATGCCCGGCCGAGACGCCACGCAGATCCAGTTCCTGCCGGTCGCAGACAATGCGAACCGCTGAAAGGGACAGGATGATGCTCCAGACCGGCTGCGTCTCCATGTTGTCGAGACTGTAAAGGGCATCTCCAGTCACAAGGAAGGTGAAGACCGGGCTCTCACCCTTGGTCTGGTGCATCAGGGTCTCCGGGTAGAGCTGGACAAAGAAGAACTTGAGGCATTCCTCGATCCACGAAAGACGCTCCAGGGTAACAGGGTTTGAGAGGAGGAAGAGATTTGCAGTCATGGCAGCCCGGCACCCGGAGTATGGGATAGTCTCCTTCCCGGACGTCGGGAGACTTTGGAACGGCCGGCACGGAGAACCATTTCCTGCACAACCGTGTAGGGAGTGCAGGGATTTTCAAGGTAATGATAAATTCACCGGTCGGGATTAAAGCCTTTACTAAAAATCCCTGCAGGTGTCGGGGTTTTCGCATTCCTTCTGCACGATCCATAAGAGGTATACCAGATAAGGAAGTAAACAGAGTATGAATACCCATGAGCGATGATATGACTCCGCAGGTGTTCCTTGACCCCTGGATGATAGACCGGATCACGCAGCCCCCTCTGTTCACGGAAGTTGGAAAGGCACCAGGATCTCCGGCGGGTTTTGGAGAGCCCCGCATCCCGCAGACCGGCAGGATCAGCGGTTGCCGGTCGGGCTGGTTCCCATGAGCAGGTTCCTGCACGTTGTCAGCGTGCCTGAGGCTGTCAGGGTGGTTATCCAGACAGCCCCTGCCCCAGTAGCGGAAATGGTTCCGGTTGAGCGGTCTGCAGGCCGGGTGCTTGCTGCACCCGTGGTGTCAGATTGTGATATCCCGGGTTTTGACCGCTCGGTGGTGGACGGGTTTGCCGTCCTCTCTCAGGACACCACCGGTGCGAGTGACGCTGTCCCGGCCCTGCTCCGGTCCATGGGAAGAGTCGCGATGGGAACAGGCGACGGGAAGATTCTTGTCCGGGCCGGGGAGTGTGCTTACCTACCGACCGGGGGTATCCTCCCAAAAGGTGCTGATGCGGTCGTGATGGTGGAATATACTGAGGAGGCCGGGGATACCATCCTGATAAAAAAACCTGCTGCCCATGGTGAGAACGTCCTTCTGCGGGACGAGGATTTCAAATCCGGGGAGACCGTCTTTTCACCGGGCAGGTGGATCACCCCGCAGGACACCGGTGTGCTTGCGGCGTGTGGCTGTGCGGCAGTCCCGGTTGCGAAAAAACCCGTGGTCGGCATCATCTCGACTGGCAACGAGCTGGTACCGGTCACGGCTCTCCCCTCGCCAGGCCAGGTCCGGGATGCCAATGCATCGATGCTGGCAGCGTGGCTTTCGGAGTACGGGTGTATACCGCGGCTCTATGGTATCGTGAAGGATGAACAGGAAGCTTTCGAGACGGTCATTGAACGGGCACTTCCCGAATGCGATCTCGTGCTTCTCTCGGGCGGCAGTTCCAAGGACGACCGGGACATGACCGCGAGGGTGATTGCCGGTAAGGGTGAGGTCCTTCTCCACGGGATCGCCATTGCGCCGGGAAAGCCGACCATTATCGGGCGGATAGCCGAAAAACCGGTCATCGGCCTGCCCGGCCACCCGGCATCCGCGTTTGTCGTGCTTATCGCGATCGTCCGCCCGCTCCTGGACACCATGCTCGGCCTACAAAAGCCACTGCTCCGTATGCTGAGGGGGACTCTTGCGGAGAATATCCCGTCCCAGCGGGGGCGGGAGGAGTATATCCGCGTCCGGGTGGAAAACGGCGTTGCCACGCCGGTTTTCGGGAAGTCGGGGCTCCTGAACACGCTTGTCAGGAGCGACGGGCTCATCTGCATCCCGGCCGGGTTCGAGGGGCTTGAAAAGGGAAGCGAGGTCGAGGTGATCCTGTGGTGAAACGGTACCTGCAGGTGATGCCGCTCGATGAGGTATTCAGCCTCCTTTCCCACGAATTCCCCTGTATTCCCTCAACTGAGACTATCCCCCTCGAAGCAGCAACCGGCCGGATAACGGCCGGTCCCATTTTCGGCACATATTCAGTGCCGGAGATCCACCTGGCGGCTATGGATGGTATTGCGGTGGCGAGTGCCGACACGCGGGGGGCATCAGAACAGCATCCGGTTACGCTTGACAGGGCTGCCCGGGTGAACACCGGCAATGTGGTCCCTCCCGGCTTTGATGCGGTGATCATGATCGAGGATGTCTGGGAAGCTGACGGGAAGTACATAATACGGAAATCTGCCGGCCCGTGGCAGCACGTCCGCCCGGCGGGCGAAGACCTTGCGGAGTCCGAGATGGTGATGCCATCCCGTCACCGGATCCGCCCCTACGAGACGGGAGCTCTTGCCACGTATGGGATCATTGAGCTTGGCGTTATTACCGTGAGGATTGGGCTTGTCCCGACGGGAAGCGAACTCGTTGCGGCCGGCACCCGCCCCGCCCCCGGGCAGGTCGTGGAGAGCAACACGGTGATGGCAAAGGCGATGCTGGAGGCTGCCGGTGCCCGGTGCACCCGTTATCCCTTTGTTGAGGACAGGCCGGAGAAGATCTGTGATGCAATAGCAGCAGCCTGCAGGGACAATGATATGGTCATCGTCTCGGCGGGCTCTTCAGCGGGGACGAAGGATTACACTGCCGATGTGATCGCCGGGCTCGGTAAGGTGCTCGTCCACGGGATTGCCACGAAACCCGGCAAGCCGGCCATTATCGGGAAAGTCGATAAAAAACCCGTATTCGGTCTTCCCGGGTATCCTCTCTCAGCGATCACCGTCATCCGTGAGCTGGTCCTTCCCTTCCTCCGGAACTATGGCCTTTTTGTTCCGGAACCGCAGGTTATCCGGGCAGTTGTCACGTCTGCCCTCCCCAAGGAGATAGGATCCGACGAATTTGTCCAGTGTACGCTTGGAAAGGTCGGGGACCGCTGGACAATCTCCCCCCAGTCCAAAGGGGCCGGCGTTCAGATGAGCGCTGTGCGGGCGAATGCATACATAAAAGTCCCCCGCGATTCGGAGGGGTTCAATGCCGGCGACATGGTCGATGCCCGGCTGCTGGTACCATGGCAGGAAGCGGAACATGCTCTCCTCATCACCGGCAGCCACGATCCGGTCCTCGATCATCTGGCCGACCTCCTCCGGCCTGGGGGAGTTTCTCTCGTTTCTACCCACGTAGGGAGCATGGGCGGGATCATTGCCTTGAAAAAGAACGAGTGCCACGCTGCACCCATGCACCTGCTCTCCCCTGACGGAACCTACAACACAGGGGATATCCGGAAATACCTGCCGAAAACGGAGGTAGATCTCATCTGCATTGCCGGACGCCAGCAGGGAATAGTTTCCCGGGACGGGCTTGCCCTGCGGGATCTCAGGGGCCGTATGTTCATCAACCGGCAGAAAGGCTCCGGCACCCGGATGCTCCTCGATTATGAGCTGAAGAAGGCAGGGATCGATCCCTCATCGATTCCCGGCTACGAGCGGGAGGTCACGACGCACATCGCGGTTGCTCTTGCTGTAAAGAGCGGGGAAGCGGATGCCGGTATGTGTGTGTACAGTGCGGCAAAAGCGCTCGGACTTCCGTTTGTACCGGTGGCACAGGAGCGGTACGAGCTTGCCATCCGCAGGGAGCACCGGAAGGACCCGCGGATCAGCATGCTTATCGAAGCAGTCCGGTCAACGGCGTTCGGGGAAATCCTCAAACGCCTCGGCGGTTACGATACGACTGAAACCGGAGCCCAGCGATCGGCAGAATAAACGAAAGGGCATTTCAGCCACGCCCTTTTTGGCTTTTGATCGTGCCAGCCAATAAATAAAAAAATGGTATACCGTTCTGGTCAGCAGCGTGCTACAGAACGCCAACGCTTTGCATGACAAAATGCTGACAGACCGGGATTCGGCGGAGTGGGAAAAAAGATTATTCAGCTTTTTTCACTGCCAGCGGCACCGGCGTCTTTGAGACCTTCTTCTTCGTCCAGACCAATTCATTCCCCGCGAATTCAAACGAATTCATGGGATACACCCTGATACCTGCCGGCAGTGCTGATGTATCAGCGTTTAACGGGGCGATAACGGCTGCCTCATGCCGTGTTGGCAGGCCATCGGTTGTTGTATCCTTCCTGGTCAGATCTTCAACAAGTGATCCAGAAATCTCCTTACTGAAGGTAATGAGGACCTTTGCGATGTCGTGATGACCCCCGTTCATGCGCGTAAGACTGACGTACGTGTTGTACCCGCTGCCCTTCTTCAGCGGGGACATCTTCCATCCATCATAGCTTGAGTAAATCCGCTTGAGCTCCTGCAATGCATAATCGTTCATGATGTCCTGCTGACTTCCCATAGTAATAGGATCTTTTGAAAATTGAAAATTTAAAAACCTGTTTATTTTTATTTGCCTGATGTTCACGGTAGATAAATTCTATTTGATTAACAAAATGCTTTTATTAATTTGAATGCAATACCTTTATGCCCAGCCACAGGGCAAACCGGGATCTGGAACCTGATCACACACCAGCCACATCCTTCCCCTTGCCATGGGAGGATCTTCCAGAGCCCTCACATTGTTTTCCCTGGAGCGGGTTGTTAAGCACGATTATTAAAAAACAGAAAATTTCAGGAGCATGACGATGAGTCTGTTTCCGGAACAGAAATATGGTACAGCGGTCACACATGACCATGAACTGGCGAGAGAACAACCAGAACCAATAACCCTCTGTCAGCAAAAACCCGGATATTGTTTCAGTCCTGAACCAACTGAACAATATGCCGGGAACCCATCCATTTTCAAAAGAAGCTCCGCGGATTACCAGGGATTCTTTTTTCACAGGGTAATGAAAATGGCAAGAAAATCGTGTTAATTCTTGCGCACAAAAAAATTATTCTGCCCGTATGATGGTCCCTACATTCTTTCCGTTGATCGCCTTTTCGATGGTGCCGCGTTTGTGACAGTTGATGATGCGCACTTCCCGGATATTGACTGCGTCTTTTAAGAGTTCGATAACCATCGGTTCAAGAACCAGATCCTCAAGGTTCATCCGGATCAGTTCATCTGCGGTAATATCCCGGATATGCTCCGCGTCCGGATTTTTAAAGGGGTCTTCGGTATAGAGTCCGTCCACGTTCTTTCCTATGATGCAGTTCTTTGCCCCGAGGACTTCAGCGATCAGGAATGCACCGGTGTCAGTACGGTGAGGAGGGATCATCCCGCTTCGGGACGGGTGTTCATACAGCCCATAAGGAGGCGTGCCATGCGTCACCGGCAGGATGCCGAGTTTCAGGAGCATCGGAAGTTCGAGAAGGTCCCCGGTATGGATCCGTGTCCCGCCATATTTGGACAACAGGATCGAGACCATGATCGCGTTCTGCTCGGAGATCTTTCCGGCCAGTTCGGCAAGCACACCGGTAGGCATACCAAGGTCAATCCCTATGTCCATGATATGGCGGACCCTTCCGCCCCCTCCGGTGGCAATGAGGAGTTTATGCTTTTTTGACAATGCCCCGATCTCCTCACAGAGCGGGTGCATCACCTCCCGTCCGTAATCGATGACACCATGGCCTCCGATCTTGAGGATATTGATATCCGGGGCAATCCGGATCTGCGGGGCCGGTCTCCGCCGTCCTTTCATCATCCCTTTCCTGACAAGCGTCTCACCCTGCAGGCCACTTTTCAGCTCCAGTCGTTTTACCATACTATCAACCTGTCAGATTATCGCTATCAAAAGGTATAAGTCAATGTAAACCAATTGGTATATCAGAGCCTCAAACCCATGGTTCAGAATTCTGAGCTACTGGTGATGAGAGTGTGGTATGGAGGTTAAAAAACCATGAAAATCTATGTGCGTGAGCGCCAGAAAGTTGGCGAGGGTGTTGAATCCCCCAAGTATCGCGTTGTTGCCGTAACCGGCGGGCAGATCCAGATTGAGGCCACCCATTTCCGGAAATTTGAGATCGAGCAGATCGCAAAGGACGTCGGTGCGGAAGTCGTGTTCATGAAGCCTGTAGCCGACGATCACAAGAAGAAAAAGTAATTTTTTCTTGATCTTGAGCACGATGACGGGAGCTATCCGCCAGAAAATCCCCGTGATCACCGATGCATTGGTAGGGAACCCAAAAAACCGGCAAAAAGACCTATGGCAGACGTTTCCGTCGATGACCTTTTCGATGCTGCTGTACGTATACAGCTCCTGGAGCGGTCAATTGTTGTTTCCTTTGATGCCGATAATACGATCAGGATAAAATTTCCGATAACACGGCGGTTCGCGGAGTTCCTCGGCATTCCGCATTATCTGATTCTTCGCTCTTTTGCCCTGATGGAACAGGAGGATCTGGTGACAAAGGCTGAACGGGCGGGGATTGTTACAACCGCTAAAGGCAGCCGGAAAATGATCGGACTGATGAGGGAGAGATATCAGAAGGAGGCCGATGGGATACTCGGAAAGGTAATCTTTGAAGAACTGCTTAGAAAAATCATGTAGGAATCATCCAATAATTTTTCAGTATTTTTTTTTGGTATAGTCACATTTCAGCGACTCATTTCTTTCTTTGATGGATGCCCCCCTTGCGCCAGCCCTCCCCGTTGGGGGCTCAATCGCGCCGTGATTCTTCAGTAGTAACGATATGGATAATCCTGGTACTCAACGTCATCGCAATCGGGGCGCCATAGCGGCGGGGC
>Ga0116155_10003126_pt1 | contig 11087 bp, 8 predicted proteins | sample AD_UKC032_MetaG_FD_89890 | JGI IMG/M metagenome (GOLD analysis project Ga0116155, IMG submission 89890) | Active sludge microbial communities of municipal wastewater-treating anaerobic digesters from USA - AD_UKC032_MetaG | ecosystem: Engineered > Bioreactor > Anaerobic > Digestate | place: USA... | reverse complement strand
GATCTCTCGCGCAACCGCCGTGTCGGGCTGGCGCTGGCCGAAAACAAGTCGCTACCGCAAATTCTCGAAGAACTGGGTCATGTCGCCGAAGGCGTCTATACGGCCCGCGAAGTCGACCGGCTGGCAAAGTCGCTTGGCGTCGATATGCCGATCTCTGCTGCGGTCGCTGCAATTCTGGATGGTCGGGTCAATGCCTCCGAAGCGCTGGAGTTGCTGATGGCACGCGATCCGAAGGAAGAAGCGGCTTAGCTTCTAAGGCAGCCGCCCGGCCGCCACCATCTTTGCCATCAGGATGCCGGGGGCGACCCACGTTACGAGATCGTCGAAGTTATTACCCGGCGTGCGGGAAACAAATGTTAGCGTGGAATTTGCGTTTTCCAGTTCGTCTCCCACGGCGCCGGCGATTTGTGTGCCACTGGGTTGCCAGGCCCCTAAACCGTTGCTGCCGTGGCTGACGACGACAGCCGGTACATTGGAGGCGATGTTGGCGCTGCTACCGGCCGAGTCCTTGATATTGGCGTTGCCGAGCGTGGCAAGCGTGAAGGAGGCCAAGGCGCCAGTGGCGACCGGGCCGCTGAAGCTGCTACTGGCGAAGTACGTAAAACGCCGGCTCCAAGGGTCGGCCTCAGGTAATCCAAGCGTAACCCAAGGAATTACGCCGTAGGTACGGTTGCATGCAGAAGTGGCATTGGGCCTGTCTTCGGTTCCCACTGTGGCATCGGTACTGGTCAGCGCGGGGTTGGCAGGACAGGGCAGCCGTCCATTTGCCATCGCAAAGCCGAGCAGCGCCTCGCGGATGTTGTCGAGCTGGCGCTGCGCGTCGGTGCTTTCCGCCGATGCGCGCTGGGCAGTGATGCCCATTAGTAAGCCACTGGTCAGCAAGGCGATGATGACCAGCACGATCGCCAGTTCGACCAGCGTAAATCCTAAATTTCTGGGCGGAGGCTGTAGTGGTTGCACGTAGGTGGTATCCGGACTTTGTTTCAGTAGCCGAGTCGGTCGTTGAATGTGGCCGATAGCGGCGAATTGGCAAATCCGGTGACCGGGGTCTTGGCGTTGCCATCGCGCGAAATGTCGGCGTTGATGCCTTCGAGGAAATTGGCGGACGTCTTTGTGGCACGGCTCTGCCCGCCCAAAGCACGTCCTGCACTGACTGTCACGATGCAATAGGTTCCCCCGCCATTGATCTGTAACTTGCCAGAACATGGGGTACTGGCGTCGAAAACTTTCGTGGCCTGATTGTAGGACGAATGAACCCTGCTGCTCATCTGGTAGAACGTGGTGTTCGCCCAGTTGTTGGCCGTCCACCAAGATGTGCTGCCGCTTGCCGGTTGCAGGAAGGCGCAGGCCGTGCCGTACCAGACGGTGGGGAAGGCTTCGGCACCGCTGCTGTCGAGAATGCTGTCGAGCGTGCCGGCGCTGGTGAGAAGTACGTCCAGTTGGCTTGCGGTGGTGTTGAGGGCGGCAGTGGCGGCAGAGTGCTTGCTGCTGCTGGTGGGCGTGTCGATATAGGCCTGTAGCAGCGCCTGGGTGCCGCTGGATCCGGATATTCCAGTAGTCAGCTGGGCGGCTGTGGCATAGGCCGAACTACTGTTGTCGCTGGTGGCATTGGGTGTCTTGCGCGCCTGGGTGGCGATGTCGGTAGCGACGCGGGCGGTGATTTTTGACCAATATTCGATGTTGACCGCAGGAGCCTGCACTGCCTGGACATAGGGGATCATGGCAGCTTGGGTGCGTGGGGTGACGGTGGCGAAGGTCTCCTGGGCGGAAATGTAGGCGGTCGCGTCGACGGCCAGGCTTTCCTTGAGGACATTGTCGCCGTTGTTGGCGATGGCGCTGGCAAGGTTGTTGGCGGCGGTGATGACAGCATTGCTCGTCGCCGGTATCTGTGAATAGTCGTTGGCCGCCTGGGCAGCACTCAAGGCGGTGGCGAGCGCATTCAACGTGGCGGTACGAGAAGCGACGACCAGGCTGGAAGCGGTGCTGAGCGTAGTGGTCGTACTTTGCAGGTCGGAGATTCCCGTCGCCAGTGCACTGGCTGTCGCTGCCCCGGGACTGCTGGTAAAGGCGGCCAGCAGTGTCGAGAGCTGGTCGGCTCGGGTGCTAATTTCGCTGTAGTGGAGATTGACGCGGCTGGCGACGATGATGCTGCGCAGACTGCTGTTGGCAGTGACGAGCGCTTGGGCGGTGGTGATGGCGGCGGTCTGAAGGGCGGTGTCGGCGGGTTGAAGTGCAGCATAGCTAGCGGCAACAACGGTTGCCGAGGCGGCATTCTTTGCGTTGCTTAAGGCTGCGGAGATGTCCGGGTTGGGGGTGGTGCTGAGGCCGAATAGTGTAACGAGCACGTTGGCCTGCGTATGCAGTGCAGTGAAATTGGTTGTGGTCGGCGTGCTGTTTGCTGCACTGATTGTTTGCTGGAGAACCAGATCCTGTGTCTTGACTTCGTTCGGGAAGGGATCGATGCCGCTGTCGCTAAGGGCCGTCTGGAGGGCGGTGAGCGTGTCCCGGTTGGCGAGTGCTTCGGTACGCAGCGCGGTGCGTTCGGTGCGACTGATACGCCCGTTGGCGGTGGCGCTGGTGATGTCAGTATCAAGCGTGGCAAACGCCGCGTAACTGTTGTTGGCGACCGTAGCTAGCGCACTGGCGACGGTATAGATCTTGTCGTAGAGCGTTTGCGCGTAGATGGCGGCGTTGCTGACGGCCAGCAGTGCCGCCATCTGGTCGGTTGCGGTCGACGCGCTGGAAAGGGCGATTTTCGCATTGCTAAGCGCGTTGTTGGCCTCTTGCAGAAGGCTTTCGGCTCCGCTCCCGGGCTGGGTGGACGGAGCCTGGCCGAACATGCTCCCGGCGGTACCCCGGAAGGCGCTACTGGAAAGTGGTGCCGGCCACGGGTAAGTGTGGGCCGTGTTGGCGGTAGCAGCGGCATGCTGTTCGAGACAGGTCTTGAGTTCGTTGGCGACGCGCTTTTCGACGGCAGCCATCAGTTCCTGTCGGGTGATGGCGACCACCATGTCGTTGAATGTCGCCGAGGCTGGGCCGCTGATGTAGGTGTTGTCATCTCCGTTGCCGTTTTCGCCGTCCAGATAATCCGCGGGGTTGTTCGATGGCCGTGCCTGAGTGCCGAGCGGTGCGCGCGCCGCGATGATCAGGGCGGCGATGCCGTCGGCGGTTCCATCGAGTTTGAGCGTTAGCGCCCGATCGCTGTTGATCGGCTGGGCGCTGTCATCGTCGCGCAATTCCGGCGACAGCACGTACCACAGGCGGGTGCCGGTGTCATCGGTCAGTTCAGGCAGGTCAAGCGTGACCCACGGTAGCCAGCCGACATAGCTTGGGCATAGGGTCATCGTAAAGAAGTCGGCTTTTCCATCGCCTGGTATATTGCTTAGACCCACGCTATTGGTGATCAGATCGGGGCATGGCAGGCTACCGGGCCGGTTGGGGTCGGTCACCGCCCGCGCGATCAGTGCTTCCTTGGCACGGGCCAGGGTCGCTGCAAGTTTGGCATCTTGCTGGATGCGCGGGGCGCTGACATTGCTGCTCCGATAAAAGGCATATCCAGCAGCCATAATCAGCGCGACAAGAAACAGGATCAGCGCGGCGCCCGATTGTTTTTTCGCTGCGGATCGCCGTTGCTTCATGGTGCCGGGGGCTTGCGCTGGATAACGATCTTGCCGTCGCCGAGCAGGCTGTCCCGTTCGCCGGTGGCGGGGTGATATGTGTCGCCAGCGGCGACTTCCGGTTTGCGGGTGGCAGTCGTGTGCGGTACGCCATTGATCCAGCGGGTATTTTTTCCACTGCTGCGGCGGACTTCGCCGTCGAAGGTGTAGCTGGCGTCGCCGTCCAGGGTGTTCGGGCGCTGGCTGAGGCCCAGCAGGCGTTCGCGGTCGAGGGCGGCGCGTTGTTGCGGGGTGAAGAACAGGCGACCCAAGGGGTCGCTCTGCGGCCAGGCGGGAAGCGCAGCGGTCAGTATCAGGAAAAGGACAGACAGGCGTCTCATGGCTGTTTGGTTCCGCTGGCTGGCCGCAGGGTCACCCACTCCATCGCGCACTCTGCAAGCAGTTGCGCGCCGTCGGCCTGGTTGCCGCCGGGTAGCCGGGCCAGCTTGCAGTGGCGGACAAGCACCATGGCCTTGGCTTCGCGCTGCAGTTGCGCGATGAAGTTGAGCAGGTCTTCTTCGTGCAGCAGGCGTAATTGAATTTTCAACTGGCTGCTGTGATAAGCGTAGCCGGGTCCTGGGCTACTTTCCAGCGGCATCTGTGGCCCGAATTCGTAGGTCATGCCCGGCAGGCGGAGCTGGCGCTGGAGTTCGCGCAGCATCTCTGTCCAGTCCAGGCGCTTTTCGGGGCCGGTCATGCCGGCGACTTCCATCTGCTGGAACTGCAGGGTGCGCGTCTTGATGTCCTGTTCTTCGGTGCGCACCTGGCCGAGGCGCTGCTCGATCTGAGTTTTCTGTTTGGCCGCAGCATCCCGTTCAACCCGGGCCTTGCCGGTGCTGCCGAGGCTCCACCAGCCGGCAACGCCGGCAAGCGCAATGGCGACAATGGCCAGCAGCGCATACCATTGCAGCTTATTCAAGTCGTGGCGCTCGAATTTCATGGGGCCAGCTTTCGCGCGATTTGTATCGTGAACTGCCGAGGCTGGGCGCCTTCGCTGTCGATATCGCCACCGCGCAAGGCACGTCCTGATTCAATCTCGAAGGGTTGCTGCAGGACGCTGACTTCGCTGTTGCGGTCGACCCTCAATAAATCGACAAAATGCTCGAAGGTGGCCAGGGTCTGGCGGGGGGTGGCGGTCGGTCCGAGGCGAATGCTGCCGCGCAGGATTATGAATTCGTTATTGCTTTTGAGCAGTTCGCCGATGACGTTACGCGCTGCCGAGTTGGCCGCCGGTGCGTTGTCGCCCAGTTTCCATTCGATGCTTTCCAGGTGCACGTTGGGCATCTCGTTCAGCGCGCGACTGGCCATAAGGAAGGCGGTGTCCGGTGCTCGCTGTTGCCTGAGCAATTCCTTCTGGCGATCGGTGACACGGCGCAGGGTGTCGTTGTCGATGCCCAGGTGCGGAAAAGTCGCCGAAATTTCGCGGTAGCGCCAGTTGAGATCGGTTTCGCTGGCAGTCAGCGAAGCTGCTTCCTGGCGCAGGCTGTAGTTGTCGTAAAGCTGCTTGGCTGAAAAGAGAAATCCACCAAGCAGCGCGACGATGGCGAGTCCGATGAGTCCATATCGCAGTTGCGAGATGCGGTAGTCGTGGCGATGAGCCTCAGTAGCAAATTGGTGGCGTGGCGGTGAGCTGGCCAGGAGTTGCAGAAAGATCAGTTCGCTGCTGCTATCGCCAGGCAGGGTCTTGAGGTTGAGCCGTTTGGCTGCCTGGTGGCTGTCCAGTATCTGGTATTGCAGGCTACTGGTGTCAACGCAGGCCTGGCGAACCGTGGCAACCGCTTGCGGGTGCGCCAGCATGTAGATGGGGATCGGCTCGCTGCGGCGAATCAGGCGCTGACTGGCCAGGTACTGGTGCAACTTGAGCGATTCTGTGGCCAGCCGCGAGGCGATACCGGCGATGCTGCTGTCAAATAGCGGCACCATGCGTGAGAACAGGGGTTGCCCATCGACCAGGAAGCTTTCGCGAATCGAATGATCCTGATAGGTCAGGAGCAAGGCCCGCTTGCCCGTTTCGCCGAGTTTTCTGAGAAGCATGCCGCCGAGTTGGGCGATTGTGTAGATGCCGGCCAAGGCGGCATCGGCATCCTGCAGTGCCTTGAGCCATGGCTCAAAGTGCGCCGGATTGGTCAGCGCCGTGAGCAGCAGTTTCTCGTTCTTGCGCTTGTCCTTCTCGTAGCCCAGCGAAATGGCTGTCGCCAGCGGCGAGCCAAGAAAATGCTGGCCCAGCTTGCGGGTAATCAGCGCCTTGCGGTCGGCTCCCTGCAGAAAGGGGATGGTTTCAAGTTCGTGCCCCTCTTCGGCGACATTGGCCAGCATGTGGAAATGGCTGTTGGGGTGGGCGCGCAGATATTCCGCAAAGCGCTGGTGCTCTTCCGGGCGCATCTCGAACACGCCTTCCGGCTGCAGCCTGCCCTGCTGCCAGAGATAGGCGGTCAGGCGCTGGGTATCGAGGTAGAGGAGGCGGCGGGAAATCATGTTTTGATCTTGCCGATCACGTCGTAGATCGGCCCCAGCACGGAAAGCATGATCCAGCCGAGCAGCATGCCCATGAAGACGGTCAGCATCGGCTCGATCAGCGTCTGTGCCTTTTCGACCGATTCCTTGACGTCGCGATTGTAGAAGTAGCTGACGTTGAGCAGCGCCTTGTCCAGCCCGCCGGTGTTCTCGCCGACGCGCAGCATGCGCACGACGAGTGGCGGAAAGAGGCCGGCATCGCGGAAGGCATTAGCGACGTTCTGGCCTTCGCGGATCGATTGCTCGACCCGGCGCAAGGCCTTGCGCACGACGCGGTTGCCGACGATGTCCTGGGTCGTGCGGATCGACTCAAGGATCGGGATGCCGGCAGCGTAGAGCATGGCGAAGGTGTTGGCGAAGCGAGACAAAATGATCTTGTTGAGAATGGGGCCGAGTACCGGGAGTTTTAGCTTGACGGCATCAAAGCGCAGGCGGGCCAGCGGATTAGTGCGCAGGGTCAGTTGTACGGCAATGGCGGCGAGCACTGGTAGCAGCAGGAAAGCCCACCAGTAAGCGACCAGCAGGTCGGAAACGAAAAACAGCACCTGCGTCTGCAATGGCAGGGTCTGGCCCATGTTCTTAACGAACATCTTCAACTGGGGCACCATGTAGATCATCAGAAAGAAGGTGGCGCTGATGACGATGGTGCCGACGAAGGCTGGATACATCAGCAGCTTCTTTGTGTGCGACGCGAGTTCGTCTTCCCATTTTAGCGATTCGGTGAGGCTGCTCAGCACGTCGGGCAACTGGCCGGTAGCCTCGCCGGCGCGGATCAGGTTGACGAACACCGGGTTGAAGACCGTCGGATGGTCGGCCATTGCCAGCGACAGCGTCTGGCCGCCTTCAATGCCTTCGATGAGGCCGGCGATGACTTCGCGAAAGCGCGGATTCTCGATTGAGTCGCGGAGGTCACCGAGGCCTTCGAGAATGGGCACGCCGGCACGCGTCAGTTGGTCGAGGTGAAAACAGAAATTGATCAACTCGGGGCGCGGAATCTTGCGTTTGCCGAAAAGTTGTTGCTGATCGATTGCCTTGCCGGTGACCAGATCGAGATCCATGCGCTTGAGCCGCATTTCGAGGTCGACCAGGTTGATCGCGTCGATTCGCCCGAACACCATGCGTCCTTCAGCGCTGACGGCCTTGTAGTCGAAGACCATGACTACATCCGGTCGGTCAGGTCGACCACGCGCCCGAGTTCTTCGAGCGACGTAGTGCCGTTGAGTACCCGGCGCAGGCCGTCGTCAGCCAGCGCGATGAACCCCTGCTCGCGGGCCAGGGCGCGGATGTCGTGGGTGGTGGCGCGACGGGCGATCAGTTCGTCGATGCCGCTGTCGATACGCAGCAGCTCCATGATCGCGATGCGCCCGCGATAGCCCTGGAAGTCGCAACGCTCGCAACCCGAAGCGCGATAAAGCACGGGGCGCGAGCCATCTGCCGGGGTGCCGACCAGATGCATTTCGTGTGGTTCGGCGTGGTAGGGGGATTTGCAGTGGTCGCACAGACGGCGAATCAGGCGCTGGGCGACGATGCCGATGATGTTCCCGGCCATGATATCCGGGAGAATGCCGATGTCGAGCAGGCGTGGAATGGTGCCGATGGCCGAGTTTGTGTGCAGCGTCGAGTAGACCTGATGGCCGGTCATGGCGGCACGGAAGGCCATTTCGGCAGTTTCGGCATCGCGGATTTCGCCGACCAGGATGACATCCGGGTCTTGCCGCATCATCGAGCGGATGCCGTTGGCGAAATCGAGCTTGGAGGTCTCGGCGACCGAGGTCTGGCGCACCAGCGCCATCGGGTATTCGACCGGGTCTTCGAGGGTCATGATGTGGATGCCCTCGGAATTGATGTGATTGAGCACCGAGTAAAGCGTCGTCGTCTTGCCGCTGCCGGTCGGGCCGGTAACGAGGATGATGCCCTCCGGTCGGGCGATCATCAGCTTGAGATGCTGCAGGTGCTCGTCAGCGAGGCCAAGACCGTCCAGCGGTACGATGCCCTTCTGGCGGTCGAGAATACGCAGCACGATGTTTTCACCGTGGATGGTCGGCTGGCAGGCGACGCGGAAATCGACCTGGCGGCCGGACACCGTCAGCCCAATACGACCGTCCTGCGGCGCCCGCATTTCGGCGATATTCATGCCGGAGAGCACCTTGATGCGCACTGTCATTGCCGGCCAGTAGGATTTGTGCAACGCGCGAATTTGACGCAGCATGCCGTCGATGCGGTAGCGGATACGCAGGAAATTGGCTTCCGGCTCGAAGTGGATGTCAGAAACTTCACGCTTGACGGCATCGGTGAGGATCGAGTCGATCAGGCGGACTACCGGCTGGCTGTATTCGTCATCGGTCGCCGACAGGCTTTTCCAGTCGATCTCGCCGGTTTCGATCTCCTGCAGGATGCCGTCGATCGACAGTTCGTAACCGTAATACTGGTCGATCGCGCGGTCGATCTCGGATTCACCGGCAATCAGTGCTTCGATTTCGACGTTTTCGGGCAGCAGCGCGCGCACCCGGTCAAGGCCGACGATATTGTTGATGTCGGCAATTGCTACCGTCAGACGGTGGGCCATGTCATCAAAGTCGAGCGGCAGCAGGTGGTGGCGCTTGGCAACTTCGCGCGGAACCAGTTTCAGCGCCTGCGGATCGACGATGGCATTCGACAGGTCGATGCTCTGGCGCCCCAGGCTTTCCGACAGCGCTTCGCGCAATGTCGTTTCCGAGACAAAACCCAGCGAAACCAGCAATTTGCCGATTGGCTGGTTGGCCTTCATCTGCTCGAGCAGAGCGATGCGCAGCTGATCCTCGGAGAGGATGCCCTTGGCGATCAGGATCTGGCCCAAGGGGCGGCGCAGGGTGGCTGGGGTGTTCATGGCCGGCGAGTAGTCACGGCTGAAGTTCGTTCAGACGGAGCTTGACACGCTCGCGATCGAAGGCGGCCGGGCGCTGCTGTGCCGCCTCAAGCGCCAGGCGGTAGTGCTGGGCAGCCAGTTTTGCCTGACGCAGTTGGTCGAGACTGACTGCCAGGTTGAACAGGTAATCCGGGTTGTCGGCATCGGCGGCAACGGCGTTGAAATAAGCTTGCTGCGCTTCCGACCAGCGAGCCTGGCGCGCATAAAGGTTACCCAGGGCAAAGTTCAGCGGCCCGGACTCGGGCTGTGCCGTCAGCAAGGATTTCAACCGACTTTCGTTAACCTGCGGGTCACCGCCGGCATTGCTGCCGAGAACCGCTGCGAGCGCTGCCGGACTCCGCGGATCGGCCTCGATGGCGCGTTGCAGATAACGGTCGGCATCGCCGGCCCGCCCCTGGCGCTGGGCGATGGCAGCCAGCGCCAGCAGCGCATCGACGTTGTTGGGGTCGCTCGTCAGCGCCTTTTCGTAATCACGGCGCGCCGCGTCGAACTGATTACCCTGCAGCCTGGCATACCCTGCCTGCACGTTGGTGTCGGGTTCGGGGCGCGTGCGCGAGAAACGGATCGGAACGCCGGCTCCCGGCGCCTGACGTGGTTCAAGGCTGGGAGCGAAGTCCTGGCGCGGAGGCGGGGGGAAGCGGGGCTCGGCGACCGGGGCTGTTGCGGTCGACATCGAATTAGGGGGCAAAATGCTTGTTGCGCTGGGGGGCGTCAAGGGGAGTGCTGGCGGCGCTGGGGCTGGCGCTGGCGGTGCAGGACGCGGGGCAGTCGGTGAGGGCGCGTTGGCCATGGGCGCCAGCGAGCTGCCACCGAACGACTGCATCTGAATCCAGACATAGATGCCAATGCCCATCAGCGCCAGCCCGAGTAGGCCGAGCGCGATCCACATCGGGCGCTTCGAAGGTGTTTCATCCTCCTGCTTGGCGGCAAAGGCGTTGCGGGCTGCGGCCTGTTTGAGCGCCTCGCGGTTTGCTTGCGCTTGAGCGGCCGGTTGCGGCGCTGGCGAGGCTGTCAGTGTCGGTTCGGTGGCCGTGGCTGCTGCATGGTGAACCGGTGCCGCAGGGGCAGTGGCAGCAAGATCGGCATCCAGTGCATCGATATGGGCGGCCAGATCGGGTAGCGAACTGGTGTTTGCCGGCTGTGCCGGCAATGGCTCCAGACTCAGGCCATCGGCGGCTGGCGCAGGCTTTCCCTGTGCGGCTGCTGCGCGCGCCGCTTCCTGCTTGCTGGTCTCAGCCCGTTTCAGGGCGTCCATTAAAAGGCTCATTGTGGCCGCTTAACGGTAGGGGAGATTGTTGAAAGGCTGCGCCTCGGGTGGCTGGGCGAAGAAATTCTCGCCCGGCAGCATTGAGCGCAGGTTGGAGAAATCGCCATTGAGGCTGGGATCCTTGATGATCACGGGGCGCAGGAAAATGACCAGTTCGGATTTGGTTGCCGCGTTGTTGCGCGTCGTGAATAACTCGCCCACCAGCGGGATCTGCCCAAGAATCGGCACCCGGCCAGTTTTCCAGTTGACGCCGTCTTCCATCAGCCCGCCGAGGACAGCGATTTCGCCGCTAGTGACGCGCATCACCGATTCGATTTCGCGGGTGCGGATCTGCGGCACGTAGTTTTTTACGCCGGCCGGGATGCTGGGGTTCGGGTCTTCCTTGAGTTCGGAAATGCTCGAAATCGTCGGCCTTACGTTGAGGATGACCGCATCGCTGTCGCTGACCTGGGCCGTGACCGACATGACCAGGCCGACCGACACCGATTGCGGCGTGGTCGTGACGGCGACCGTAGTGCCGACGTTGGCGGTCGACGTGGTATCGGCCTTGACGTTGAAATAGACGAAATTCTCGACCACTTTCAGCAGCGCGGTCTGATTGTTCATCACCGACAGGCGTGGGCTGGAGAGCACCTTGGCGGTGCCGTAGCTCTGCAGGAGGTCGACGATGGCGGTAATGTCGAAAGCGCCGAGCTGGCTGAAGGTCAGCGTGAATGGCGAGACGGCGGTGCCGACATTGCTGTTG
>Ga0116155_10003123_pt1 | contig 11091 bp, 11 predicted proteins | sample AD_UKC032_MetaG_FD_89890 | JGI IMG/M metagenome (GOLD analysis project Ga0116155, IMG submission 89890) | Active sludge microbial communities of municipal wastewater-treating anaerobic digesters from USA - AD_UKC032_MetaG | ecosystem: Engineered > Bioreactor > Anaerobic > Digestate | place: USA... | reverse complement strand
GGCCGCAGATGTTTTCCAGAAAAAGGATATATTCATTAATCTGCCGCTCGACGTACCGTTTTGCTTCTTTGGTATATTCCGTGTGGCAAAAGGGAGTATCAAAAATAAAGAGGGGAACATTGAAATAACGGGCCTGTACCTCGTACCATTTCAGGACGGTCCCGCAAATGTTGTTGCAGCACACCAGCATGTCCGGTTCCGGGAGACCACCGATAGGGCCGCCGTTGACGGTCGCACAGGATATGTCGGAACGGGCATAGGAACACAGGTCGTTTGAATAGCCCATTGTCTCAGCTTTTTCACATAAATCGACGCCCATCTTGCTTGCGCCGACCATGGCCCCGTGATTTTCCGGATAAACGGGAATGACGTCCATGGCAATCAGAGGTTCCACCGGCCCGCCGCTGGTAATCCAAGCCACCTTCTTGTTATTCTGCCGGGCTGTTTTGGCGTCTATATAATAAGTCGTCATGATATCTCGCATCTTCTTTTCGGACTTGATCTTCCTTTTATCTTTTTCCAAGTTTGTTTCTGACATGACGTCTCCTTTCACACCATTTCCAGAAATGCTTCAAAACGTGTTTTCAGCTGCCCTTCGGCGGGCAGCGGGTCATCGATTTCCAGCAGCAGAACCGGAATCCCCGTCTCATCCATATATTTTTTGATGTCGGGATAATCGAACGCATGCGGGTCACAGAATTTGAACAGCAAAAAGATGACGCCCCGGGCGTTTTTCTCCTTTACCAGGCGGACGATGTGCTTGGCACGCCCGTCAAGATCAGTATGTTTTGCCGGGCAAACCACGCGGTTGATGAGCCTCCCTGCGATACGGGCTATGGGATCAGCCCCCTCCTGAACCAGTTCGGTAAAATACCTCGCTCCCGTGCAGAAATCATCCCATACAACGGCGCCGCCGGCTTCTTCGATCATGGGATAGATATCCGAATGGTTGCAGATGCCACCGGCAAGAATAATGCGTTTCAGGGAAGCGTCTGCCCTTTCCTCAACGGCTTTTGCTTTCAATTCCAAAAGCGTTTCGGACAGTAAATCAACCAGAGGTTCCCGGTCCATAATCATGGACGCTCGAACCAGCGTATATAAATCCGAACCCGGCATAAGACGGGGGTGTTGGCTCCGCAGCTCGTAAATGTCCCGTATCGACTTCCGGATGGCATTCGTCGTCGTGATTGCTTTTCGCAAGGCGTTATCGGTAACTTCTACCTGCAGCGTTCGACCGATATCGGTCTGGAATTTTTTCAGAACATCGATCATATAGTCCTGAGCACTTAATGTATTGAGTTTGACGGGCAAAACCAAGTCCAGATGAAACCCGAACGGGATATTCATGCGCCAAATGTCGGACAGCCTTTGAATGGAATCGCAGCTGTGCGGAAAAATCATGCCGTCTAAAAGATCAATCCTCCTCGATAGCCCTTCCTCCAAAATCCCCCGAACGACAGAACAGCAGTAGGATTGGAGATGGGAATCGGCTAGATGGATGTTCTGTTTTGTGCCGAAAAGACGAAAAGGATGCGCGCCTGCCGCCAGAATAATTTCCTCCGGTGTATAGGAGCAGACATAGCCCACCATCTTTTTACCGCTTTTTTCTTTGAGTTTTTGTAGATAAGAATAAGGTTGATCAATAATTTTTCTGAACTCAGCGATTGTGTCCATAGCGCATCCTTCCCTGCCGGTATATAGTATTTATTGTTTCGCCATTTCGTGACGGCAAACTAGCATATTTATAACCAAAAGTCGCAATAATTTACATCCCCTTGTCGGCATAGACGCAGATGATTCACACGAAGGAGATAATGGCAAACATAGCCTGGAAAATTATGAAGCCCTTTATCACAATAGACGTTCTTGCGGCGCACCCCTTCTCCGTAAAAAACGCCAGGTCAAAATGTAGGAAAGAATCCTGCTTTATGTCAACAGTTTGAGAAAAATGGTTGCCAAGGTCAGGTATGAAAAAAATCCGAAAGCGTCGGTAAAGGCTGTCAACAGAATATTGGAACCAAGCGCCGGGTCAAGATTGAGTCTTTTCAGCGCGAGAGGAATCAAGACGCCGACCATCGTGCCCACGAAAACACTGATGATCATGGCCAGACCAATAACGAGTCCCAGAATGGGTATGCCTTTCCAGAAATAGGCAATAACAGCAATAACGATGCCTACCGCAATGCCGTTGGTCACTCCCACGGTAATTTGCCGGTAGAGAACGCGCTTGGCGTTTTCAAACGTGATTTCCCCTAAAGCGATGCCGCGAATGATCAGTGCCAAGGTCTGTCCTCCCGCGTTACCACCCAGACCGGCGATGACGGGCATGAAAAAGACCAGAGCAACCATGAGCTTGATGGTATCCTCGAAAAAACCGATGACCAGCACGGAGGTCAGCGCCGTCATAAGATTGAGATAGAGCCATGGAAGACGTTTTTTGACGGAGTCGATGGTTTTGTTAAAAATAGTATCGTCATGGCCCAAGCCGGCGATGCGATAAATGTCTTCAGATGTTTCTTCCTGCACGGTATCCATAATGTCGTCAATCGTGATTCGCCCCAGCAGATGCTGTTCTTTGTCCACAACGCCAATGGAGACAAGATCGTATTTTTTAAAAAGACGCGCCACCTCTTCCTGGTCCATTTCTGCGTTGACGCTGGGAATGTCTTCATCGATGACGTCCAAAATGGACGTGAACCGCTTCATAGTGATCAAGCTCTGCAGGGGGACGGTACCGACCAGCTTGTCTTCTTCATCGACGACAAAAATATTATGGATATTTTCCATGTCGTCTTTGGCGTCCACAACCGCCTGAAACGCATCATTAATCGTTGCCGTTTTTTTGACAGAGACCAGTTCCGACTGCATGATGCCGCCAGCGGTATCATCGGCGTATTTGAGCAGTTCTTGAACTTCCTGGGATTCCTCAGGTTCGATGGCTTCCAGAACAGCCTTGGCCTGGTCATCAGAGAGCTCGGCGATGATGTCCGCCTTATCATCCGATTCCATCTCTTCGATGATGTCGGTGAGTTTTTCGTTAGATAGATCTTCGATAAGCTGTTCTCTGGAATTATCCGAGAGTTCCAGAATAACGTCGGAGGCTTTTTCCACATCGAGCAGCGAAAAAAGATGCAGGCGGTCTTCTTCATTGAGTTCATCGATCAGATCGGCAATATCCGCCGGATGCATGTCGGAAAAGAGATCAATGATGTCAAACTCACGGTTGCGGCTGATCAGATCTTTGAGGTTTTCCAGTGTTGTCGGTTCTTTTTTCTTAAACTGTTTCATAAGGCTGCCCGGTAAAAAATATTGGGTTGATAATTATTCCCTGTTCAAACGATTCAGCAGGAAATACTGGAATCATCCCGCCGGTGAGCCATCTGGCGGGAGACAATTTTTTCTGCGGTCATCATAAACGGGCAAGTTATTGCTTTCCGGCAGCGGAAATATAAGGAAGTTCTATTTCTATGTCAATGTTTTTCTAAGAAAATATCGAATTAATACCGCTACAAAAAGATTAGAAGAGAATTGGCCTCGTATTTTCCAACACACGACGAATGGCTGACTGCCGAATAGGGCTAAAAAAGGCGACCCTCCTGCCGATATTCGCATGCGGGTCGCCTTTTTTGGGAGGGAGTGGCTTATTGCACCTTGTGAGCACAGAGCCGCAACTAATCTTTGGTGCTGCCGATAAACCGATAGATAGCTGCGCCAAGCGCACCGCCGACAATCGGCGCTATCCAGAAAAGCCAGAGCTGGGCAAGCGCCCAACCACCAGCAAACAGGGCCACACCGGTGCTGCGGGCAGGATTCACGGAGGTGTTCGTCACCGGAATACTAATTAAATGAATAAGCGTCAAACAGAGTCCAATGGCAATGGGCGCAAATCCCTGCGGTGCACGTTTGTCCGTCGCTCCAAGGATAACGACAAGAAACATCATGGTCATGACGATTTCGGTGATCAGCGCCGCAAGCAGAGAATAACCGCCGGGGGAATGCTCGCCGAACCCGTTGGAGGCAAAACCTGCGGAAACATCAAAACCAGCCTTACCGGAGGCAATAAGGAAGAGAATGCCGCCTGCGACTATCGCACCCAGCACTTGCGCAATCACATATGGAATGACCTGTTTTCTGGGAAACCGACCACCGGCCCACAAACCGACCGACACGGCCGGATTAAGGTGGCAGCCCGATATGTGCCCGATGGCGAAAGCCATGGTCATTACGGTCAATCCAAAAGCCAGGGCTACGCCCAGGAAACCGATGCCCAGACCGGGAAAGGCGGCGGCTAAAACCGCACTGCCGCACCCGCCCAAAACCAACCAGAACGTTCCAAAAAATTCCGCGCCATACGCTTTCATAAAAACCTCCTTTGTTCAGAAATTTTCATTCAGGGTTGTTATTACTTAGCACGTTAGTCATTTTACAACACATGGATTGGTGGTTGTATCTGCGGTAATGTATCGCCTTCATATAAAACTTTTTCCAGAAAAAGACCGGAAGGCGGTGCTGTGTGGCGCGCAGGAACGTCGGAATAGGCACGAAGCATTTGTTCCAGGTCTTTGGTCGTGATATTGCCGCGTCCGGTTTCGACAGTCATGCCCACGATGCGGCGGACCATTTTCCACAAAAAATGGGAACCAACAATCCTAAGAGCAATGATATCGCCAAATTGTTCAAGTCGCACGGATTCAACATCAACTTTTGTCGAGGCGTCCTTATCCATTCTCTTGTCGGCAAAAGACTGGAAATCATGAAATCCCTCAAAAACGGCCAGCGCTTGATGCATTTTGCCGGTATGCAGTTTGTCCTTGACCCACCAGACATACTTCTTTCCGAAGGCGGTGCGCCGGGTAGCGATCAGATACAGATAACTCCGGCTGACGGCCGAATGGCGGGCATGAAAGCGCGGGTGAACGTTTTCCACGGTTAAGACATTGATGCCGGCTGGGAGAAGATCGTTGAGTCCGATCCGCAAGGTTTCACTATTGAGTTTACGCGTGGTTTCCAGATGGGCTACCTGCCCCAACGCATGCACACCGGCGTCGGTGCGCCCCGCTCCCTGAATTTCCACCGGCATGTCCAGAAATTTTTCAGCCGCATCAATCAGGGCACCTTGAATGCTTCTGGCGTTTTGCTGCGCCTGCCATCCACTGTAGTTAGTGCCGTCGTACTCCAGAACAATTTTATATTTGATCATGGGGATGGTTTCTCCTGATTGGCGGGAACCAGGATATTCATAGCAGCAATGTTATCAAGCAAAGAGCCGGCGGCCGAATCAATATCCCGCAACTCCCGCCCCGGCTGGAGTGTTGTAATCACCGCCTGTCCGATTATTTTCCGTCCTTCACGGCCTGCTAAATCTTTTGTCCGGATGCCCCAGACGTTATGAAAGATGAGTGCCCGGCCGTCCTTTGATCCGATATACAGCATGACGTGTCCTTTACGCCATAAAAGACTGAGGTAAGGGACACCCTTCTCCAGAATAACTTTTTCTTTTTGTTCGGGACTAAGGCCGGAAAGGTCAATGTAAGCACCTGCTTCTTTCACCTGATCTTCCGAGTGACGTGGCATCCAGATGCCGAAGACGGTGAAGAAATCAAGAGTCATAGAGGAACAGTCACGGTTACCGTAAAGTCCACCCCAGCCATAGGGTTCGCCGATCATTTCATTCGCTATCTTTGCTGCATTGACCAGGTTGAAGCGCACTGGTTTTTCTGCGGCAGCGTCCACTGAGACGAAACCCCGTTTGATGACCGCCTGTCTGTCTCGATCAGCCACGGCGATCAGCATTTGCATCTTGTCCGACGAATGTTCCGTTAAAGGGAAAACATGCCCTACTGACGCTCGCACAAGGAACCGGCCATTTTCATCCAGAATGGACGTATGATCACGGATGATTACCGCATAGCGTCCTGATTTCCACGTTTTGATAAATTCGTTGTCCGCGGAAGCGAAATCCTCAACCGAAATCCAACCGTAGGTGTGGGAAGTTTCAACCAGCGCCCAGGCTTTATCCGCGCTGAGATGGCAAACATAAATCGGCGTATTGACGGGCACGGAAGAGCGCTGCAGATTATCGAAAGGCCATGCGGAGCTGTCGCCGTCGGGGCTGCTGAAATCAGGCGTGGACGTCGGCAAAACCCGTAAATTCGTATTCCGGGTGGTGATCCCTCGAGATAAAGCGTTAGGATAGTTTTTGAGCGTGGCGTTTTGTTGAAGTTTTTTCAACCAGGACGGGGCATGCCGTTTTTTGTTTTCGCCATAACCGGGTTTGAGAGCAAATTTCCTGAAATCCTGCTGGACACTATCCGGCAGAGCGTGAAAAGGACCGTTTTGGTGCCAGACCGAGAAGTAGATGATGTTATAATCTTCATCCATTCGGGCTTGACTTGCGGCAGCCAACAGCTCTTCGCTTTTGACACTGTCGGTAAAATAAGAAGCATGATCCTGACGTAATTCACGGACGTCCTGAATGGTATCCGGTATGGCAATACAACCTGATAAAATAAAAGATAAAACCAATACTAAACTTAAAATTATTCTCATCACGAAGACGTCCCCTAAAAGATGGTCTTATATAATCTTTTTTTAGAATTCAGGCAAGACAAACGGTTTATGACTTGCCTCATCATTTTATTTTGCATTCTAAGAAATTTCGTGTAAATGACAACCATGATTTCTTGGGTGTTTAATAATTCCCTAGCATAAGAAACCGAGCATTTATTTCAAAAGGAGATGACCATGCAGGATTTTGTTCCTAAAAAGATTTTTTTCACCAAAGGAGTCGGCACGCACAAGGATGAATTACATTCCTTTGAGCGCGCCTTGCGCAATGCCGGTATTGAGAAATGTAATTTAGTTCAGGTGTCCAGCATCTTTCCTCCTGGTTGTAAAATGATCCCCAAGTCGCAGGGGCTCAAATCGCTGGTGCCGGGCGCGATTACCTATTGCGTCATGAGCCGCTGCTGCAGTAATGAACCCAAGCGGCTGCTTGCCGCTTCGGTGGGTTGCGCAATCCCTGCGGATAAATCATCTTACGGCTACATCAGCGAACATCATGCCTTTGGCCTGACTGAAAAGCAGACCGGTGACCATGCTGAAGACCTAGCCGCGGCCATGCTGGCCTCCACGCTGGGCATTGATTTCAATGTGGATGAAAGCTGGGACGAGAAAAAAGAAATTTTTAAGATCAGCGGCAAGATTGTCCGGACGCTGAATGTAACCCAGTCAAAGATCTGCATGGATAACAAATACACGACCGTGGTTGCCGCCGCTGTTTTTGTTTTCTAATGATTGGCCGACTGGCAGCAGGATAACCATTCTTATGTTGATAGAAAAGGTTTTGCTCCCTGATGAAAAAAGAAATACCTGGCTTAAAAATGCAACATGTAGGGAGCGCCGAACTGCCCTATTTTTATTACGCGGGAGGTGCGCGTCAGATTCCTTGCGCGCAGGCCACGGAAATTTCCGGAATCGTCAAAGAATTCATTGCAAGCTGTCCTGAAACTTATTCCGGGAGATTTTAGCATGTCCAGTCCTGACATTATCGCTTTTTGCAATCAAAAAGGAGGCGTCGGAAAAACAACCTGTGCTCTCAATGTCGCTGCAGGCCTGACTCTGTTTAAGAAGAAAGTCTTAGTGATTGACTTTGACCCGCAGGCACATCTGACTTATTCTCTAGGACTGAACGCTCATGATCTGAAAAACACGACTTATTCGGCGATGAAAGGAACAACACCGATTACCGATTCGCTCATGGACATCAAGGGCATGAAAGTTCTTCCTGCAAATCTCGACCTGGCGCGGCTGGAAATGGAAATGTCTGCCCTTCCCAAGAAGGAAATGATTCTGAAAAGCCGCCTGTCGGCTGTCTCCGATGTCCAATATATTATCATTGATTGCCCGCCGGCATCAGGACTGCTCACCATTAACGCGCTGGTGAGCTGTCAGGAAGTTTTTATTCCATTACAGATGGAGTTTCTGGCGCTCAAGGGCATGAGCAGGCTTTTGAATTTGATCGAGGAAATCAAAAAGAAATTTCATAAAGACGGGCCCTTGTATCGGGTCATTCCCACACGCTATGACGCACGAAAAAGGCTGAACAACGCCATCATGGATAAGGTTCGAGAACGGTTTGGTGCACAGGTTTTCCATTCCGTTATTCGCGAAAATATTGCGGTAGCTGAAGCCCCCAGTTTTGGCCAATCCATTTTTGAATACGCTCCCAAAAGCCACGGTGCAGAAGATTACCTGGATCTCTGTAAGGAAATTATCCGCAAGAAGCCTGCCGGTTAATATTTTATGGGTCTAGACTAGATGAGCGATTTAATTTCTCATCAGTTTCAGTATAAGTTGATAAATATTTTGATTCCGATGATTAAATCAGAATTCACACTCTTTGAGATGAAAATAAAAGGTTGCTTTGGGGATACCGTGAAATTTCATGAGTCTCCTTTTGGCGTAGGACCAGAATGATGCAATACCATTGATATGTTTTTTCCCATGAGCGAAATCATTCTTTCCATGATGCACGCGATAATGTTTTTTTATCCCAAGTCAACCAGGCCATTGTATCCTCGCCACGAATCGGAATGAATAATGCTTTCCGGATCCACTCTGCAGAATCATTTTGCGCTTACGAGTGAAAATTACAGATTGAAAAATTCAATAAAAAAGACAGGACCATATCTGATCCTGTCTTTCCTTTCATAAAAAGAACCATGATTGTAGGGATTCACTGCATCGAGTTTATTTCTGAAACCTTCTCCTTATTCCTGTTGGGTTTTGAAAAATGGTGCGATGAACGCTATGGTTCGTATATAATCCCCTGCGTTGCCAGATTGGAAACAAAGGCCTTGAGGTGATTAAGCGAACCCTGCAAAAGGTTTGTATAAACGTTCTTTATATCTCTGTGTATGGCCGATGCAATTCCGGAATTCAGATCCTCGATGTCCGTTTCCTCTATATATACACCAACCTTAAGCGCCTCAACCATAGAATTACTTCCCTGTTTTATCAGCTGGTGATATAATTCTTGCAATGTTTCATTGTTAAACTTCCCAATATCATTACCTTCGGCAGGATTAGGAATTCCATACTTGACAAGAAGGTTCTTGATGGAATCCATATGCCTCTGTTCGCTAACTTGGATGTTATTGAATATTTGAACGCCCCACAGGTTATACATAGTGATGTATACATCCCTGGCTAGTTTCTCTTCCTCACGCAGATACGTGAGCCAATACTTTTCTTCAGAGGTCAGGCTGGTTGCAGCCTGACCATAGCCTGCTGAAGTGATGACGAATAATACTAGAAGCCCTGCTACAACGAGCATCTTCGTTGAGGTAGCTTTAATGATATGTCTCATAATCCAAAATCCTCCTTTTTGTTATTTTCACGTATTTTAATTAAAGTTTAATACATGATTAATTAAAGTTAACGATCAATATTATTTTCAGTAAGTTGACAGCAAAACTATAATATTTTAGGGGTCACTCACTCCCCTATTTCAGAATCGATACCCAAGGCCTACGAACCCTGTATGATAGGTCAGCGTGTCGAAATCTCCCTTTTCTCGCGTATACGTATAGCCGATCAGGGTGAATAAAGATTTTGTGAAATCGTATCCCAAGTTGACGCTTACAGCGTTGCGATCCACGGTTTCTGAATAAACGTCTGCATTATATGATTGTGAGAATGAAAGGTGCTGCCCCATCCATCTTCCTGCCTGCGTGGTCGCCACTGTCGATGTGCTGACGGTCCTGAATGAGTCACCGTGAGAGTATTCATAGCCGACTTCCGTAAAGAATGCAGGAGTCCAATTCACCCCCACTAAAACGCCGACGGCATGCTCCGAGTAGGAATAGACATCCTCATTCGCATGATTATCTGTGTACGTGTAATACTGACCAGTGTACAGAGTCTTTCCCCATGTTTGTTTCAAGCCCGCACGCACACCGTAAGCTATGGCAGATTGATCCGAGTCTGAGACTCCTTTAGCCTGAGCGAACGGCGCAATATTCAGGCTCCATTGGGGGTTGATGGCAATATTGATTCCCGGTGAAATGGTTGCTGCCGAATAATTCAGGTCACTGTAATCCGCATAAGCTGTGCCTTCTACAATGGCGCGCAGTGTCCAGTCCACCCGTGTTTCTCCCGAGGGTTGACGAGAATAAGCCGCGTAAGCCGTCGCAAGGAAATCGCTGTCTTCATTGTTGACGGATCGGTTGACGTTGGTATCGAATGCCATCCGGGCGCCGATTTCCCATTCAGCCCGTACCTCATGCGTAAAGCCCATGGCCATTGCAACTAAAAGGCATAACAAAAACATCTTTTTCCGAGTCATCAAACATTCCTTTCTTCAGCAATCCGTCCTGCTTGTATCAACGTCTGCCCCGACCACCAGCCCCAGCTCCGCGGCCAACTCCATCACCTCTCATGGGCGATCCGAAACCACCTTTCCCGCCACCCAATTGTCCACCACCACGCCAGGCCGGGAAACCATCGTCATCCCTGAAAGACAGTGTCTTACCTGAACTCAGGACACGGACCTCTTGGGCAATCATATAAAGTTTTCCGTCTCTGCCGAGTGATTTGGAACCTCGTACCTGGACGTCCATGCCTTCAATTGCGTTTCCTTTGAGATCGCTCCAGAACCAGGGAGGGGAGGTAATGATCGTGAATGTTTCGCGCCCCGCAGCTACAAAGAATTGAACCGGACCACTTTCAGGAATGTGAATCCCGTAAGCCTTGCCTCGCACAATCCCCACGGTGTTCATATCGAATCCGCCGGGATAGTGAATGCCGCTTCCGGGAAGTACGATATCGTTCTCGTTCGCTGCCATCGTCTGCATTGGCAAAAAGAATATGAAGATCAGCGCGAGAAACGGCAGGGTGGCGAAAACCGCCCTGCCTAACCCCGTTTGCTGTTTATCTGTTTGCTGGCGCACCATAGCCTGTGCCATCCAAGGGGCGATCACCCGCATTGCCTGTACCATCACCCGGCCCATAGGTATTTCCTTTCTTCTGAGCTTCGCCTGCTTTCGTCTGGGAAGCACTCTGGAGGCACGAACCATCGCGAAGCCTGTC
>Ga0116155_10003122_pt1 | contig 11092 bp, 5 predicted proteins | sample AD_UKC032_MetaG_FD_89890 | JGI IMG/M metagenome (GOLD analysis project Ga0116155, IMG submission 89890) | Active sludge microbial communities of municipal wastewater-treating anaerobic digesters from USA - AD_UKC032_MetaG | ecosystem: Engineered > Bioreactor > Anaerobic > Digestate | place: USA... | reverse complement strand
TAACGATATTAATTGTCCAATACATGTTTCAATGCTTGAAAATGGAAATTATTTGATATGTAATTCAAAAAAATGGGGAAAAGAAAATTCTGGGGTTTCATCAGTGATTGAAATTTCTAACACTGGAGAGACAAGTTTTTCTTTTAATGAAGACAAATTTTTATGTTCTTTGGAAACTGGCGGTTCTGCTATTGAATATGATGATAATTTTTTTGCAATATGTGGAATTAGTGGTGATCCTACGACTCTTAATACTGACGATGTAGAAATAAAATCCATAAAAGTTCATGCGGGAGATGATTCTAAAAATTCATTCATAATCAATGAGTCGACCAATTTCCAATTAATGGCAGATGCCTATGATTCTAATAATGGAAAAATACTTGGGGATAGGATTTATTGGTCGTCTAGTAATTCTTCTATAATTTCTGTATCATCCAGCGGTCTTTGTAGGGCAAATGCCAAAGGAACGGCCACTATAACGGCAGAAATAAATGGAGTTATAGGAACTGCCACTATTGAAGTAAAGGTAGGGGAACAGAATCCATCCATATCGGCTGCTGTTTTTAGCAGCACAGAAAAAGATATTGCTGAGAAGGCTGTTGGAAAGACGATTTTGGTGGATAGGGCAAGTGGGAAAATACAATTTACTTATATTTCATCGGATGGTTTATTTCCATCATCAATTGATATTGAGAGTGTTGGGCTGTTTGTTATTTCAGAGAAATCACTAGTTGAAGATGTAAACAGTAGAGTTATAAAAGTAGACATTAATGGAAATGTTTTATTTGATTTTGGATATGGTCAAATTGATAGTCCTAATAGTGTATATTCTATTTTGGATAATCATATAATCATAGGATCATGAGAGTGTTTTATGCATTTGAAAATTTATTGTGACCGTTGGGATGATTTTACAAAAGAAATATTATATAAAATTCATGAATGTGGATATAGAATGGAAATAATAATTTTCTATGGCAACAAGCCGGAAAATGATAATTTCTTATCTTTTTATTCCCAAAGATTAACAGGAAATTTTATACAATTATTTATTTGTCATCCAAGCAGATTGGGAAAGAATTTTTCAGCCAGCAAGAATATTGCTTTAATTCCTCCTAGTTGTTGCGATTTTTTAGAAAAAGATATTGAGTCATTAAAACTGATGGATTATATTTTTGTATCTCAAAACTATTTAAAAAATAAACTCATGAATAATGGGATAGAAGATGGAAAAATAATCAGTAAATTATATATATGTGATAAAAAAAATATAGAAAAATCAGAAACCAAAAAGTTTACCTTTCTATTTCATGCACCGTGGAATGAAACATCAGGATGGCAGGAGCTTTTATTTTCTTATTGTAAAAATATTTACAAAAAAACAGATCTTATAATATCCGTTAATGAAGATTTAGATAAAGTAAATTCTGAAATTGATAACTTTTTTAATATAAATGAATTTGATAGAAAAAAATATTTAGGGCTATATATTATAAATGGAAAGAATTTTGTTGAGGCAGCAAGACTTTCTGATTGTTTTGTCCTACCATATAGATTTAATTATTATGATCAAAATTTAATATTGGCCATGCATGCCGGCATTCCTGTTATAATAAACAATGTTGAATATTATGATTTTTGCAAAAAAAATTCTTGTTGGATTCCAAATTCTTTATCCAATGGGCAGGTTGATATTTTTAGTTTAGAAGAAATAATGTTTAAAATAATATCTGATAAAAAAGAAGTTAAAAGAAAATCCGAATATGCTAGAAAATTTATAAACAACATATATGTCCAAGAAAATTTTGCTAAATCTATGGAAGATATTTTTGATAAATTTGATATTGATAAAATTCCCAATGTATCTTTAAAAATTAGTAAGTATGGAAATATTTTATGAAAAATATAATTAATTTTTGTTCTCCGTTTCAAAATAATAATAGTGTTGCCAAAGTTGGAAGAAATTTGTTGAAATATCTAAATGATGTTAATTATCCATTTGGTATCTCTGATTTAAGTTTATTTTTTGACAATATGCCTTTGGAGAAAAATATTAATTTATTAAAGTTGATAAATAGAAAATCGAATATTATTTCTAATAAAAATATTTTGCATGGAGATGTGAATTTTATTATAAAAAATATTAAAAATGATATTCCGTATTTTTCTTTAAACGTCAATAGAATTCCTAAAAAATACGTTAAGGCACTACCTGAATGCGGACCCGTTTTAGTATACAACGAGTTTTCTAGGCTTTCTCTGATGGGTTCTGGGGTAAAAGATGAACTAATTCATATTGTGCCGCCGTCCATTAATGTTGATTTATATAAAAAGAAATCTTCGTTAAAAATTAATGGAATGAAGTCTTTTGCGTTTTTAAGCACCATAGATTGTTCGAAAAATTCCGACTGGCTTCAAATGGTCGCAGCCTTTTATGATGTTTTCAATTACGAAGATGATGTTTGTTTGGTTTTGAAAATTAATAACAAGGAATATTCTGAGTTTTATCAAAATAATATTGCTAGAGAAATATTATTAGAGAAAAATAAATATAATAAAAAGTTGCCAAATATTATTGTTTTATTAGATCCTTTAACAGACGATGAAATGTCCTCTTTATATTCTTCATGCCACTGTTATGTAAAAATTCACAATGTTTATTCTGGGCTTGGTTTTATTGAGGCTTTTGCGTCTGGACTAATATGTATTGGACCAGAAACCGGAGGGGCAAGAGAAATTTTAAACAAAAACACTGGATTTATTGTTAACAAAAAGGGAGAAAGAAAAATTTCTAATGAATCAGATTTTGATGGAATAACCTATGATATTTTTGATAATGAACATTTAAGAGAAAATATGAGATGGGTTTTCGATAAATATGACAATTTGAAGGAAAAAACAGATAAAGAAAGAAAGTTAATATTGTCGAAATTTGATTCTCGTGTTGTTGGCCAGACATTCCTAAAATTCTTAAGGTGAAAAGAAGATGGCAAATACCAAATATACTCTATGTTCTTTAACTGACCTATCTTTTAATTCTCAAGAAGATATTGGTCAAGAGCCTTCTCTTTTATCTTTTAATGGAAAAAATTATGCATCATTAGAAGAATTAGACGCAAACGAGATGCCTAAAAATATATTTATGAATAAACCAAATGTGGTTATAGCATATGCTGGAACTAAAAAAAGAGGAGGCGTTGATACGGGAGAGCCATGCGTTGTGGTGGGAGTAACTGAGAAAGTTGATATTTCCCAATTGAAAGAAGAAGAGAAAATTCCATCAATTCTTCCAGATGGTGTTATTACAGACGTTGTGGTTTTCTCAAAAATAGAGGCTCATGGCACCTGCACTGATGGGGGTGGTGATGGGTGTTTAGATCATGCTACAAAACATAGACCGTTAAAAGGAGGAATAAGCGCAATAAAAAGCGGAGGAACAGCCTGTACCTTGGGATTAGTGGTTAAGGACAATACAACAAAGAGATTAGTGGCTTTAACAAATAATCATTGCGTTGGGTTATTATATGATCCTGCTTTTAAAATTCCTACTTATGGAAGTTTGGCTGTTGCTGGAAATAATATGTTGCAGCCTTCTCCTAGTGATGGAGGAGATGCTTCAGATATTTATGGAACTGTAGTCAGGGCTGTTGCGCTAGAATTCGGAACAGATTCAACTCAAAATAATCAAATTGACTGTGCAATTTCGTCTATTGGCACTAATGATGCTTCCACGGAAATATTAGGAATTGGAGATGGCCCATTTTCTTTTGCTTCAGTTTCTGATTATTCCGTTGGAACGGTTTTATATAAAAGCGGAAGAACAACTGGCAATACACCCCCTCCCACTACGACAATTATTAGCACTAATGCTTCAGTTAGAGTAAACTATGGGCCAGGGGGCGATAAGGATGTTGGATATTTTACAAATCAGATAGCATATAGTGGACCTACTAGATTTACACAAGGTGGGGATTCTGGTTCAGTTATGTTAGCTCTCGTTGGCGGATCTTATAAAGTTGTGGCATTACATTTTGCTGGTAATTCTGAGGGCACTTTGGGCATAGGAAATCCTATTAATTTAGTTGCTTCTGGTTTAAATGTGTCGTCCTGGAATGGCGATATTGTAGTAGCCGAAAATGATTCCCCATCAATAATGGTTGACGGAATTTGTTATCAACGGGTTGGATCTACTACTGACCCAATAACGCATACTGTTGATGATCAATTTTCTAGTTGTTTGGATTGTTTTGGAGTTCTTGATCAAAGTAGCAGTAGCGAAAGTAGCACTTCTTCATTAAGTGGTGAATCGTCTTCTACTCTTAATAGTTCTCTTTCATCTTCGACGCAGGTTATGCCCACATCTAGTTCTATTTCTTCTATTAGTTCAAGTTCTATTTCTTCTATTAGTTCGAGTAGCGATAGCTCATCAACTCAACTAAAAACAAGTTCTAGTAGTTCAGATATTAGTGCATCATCTAGTAGCTCTGAGTTTGAGGATATTTTTGAACATGCTGTTCCAAAAAATTTATCTTTAGAAGTAAGAGTTGGGAATGAGATATTTTTGAGATGGAAGGCAATTGGAAAAGCAACAGGTTATGTAATAGAAAGAAAAAATGGATTTGCAGATTGGGAAGTGTTGGGAGAAACGAATTTAACATCCTATTTAGATGTTTCATTAGATTCTGGTAAATATTATCAATATAGAGTGAGGGGATATTTGGATGCCTAGAGTTTATAGCGATTATTCATATTTTGATGCAGTTATATTTTCTCCTGGAATTCCAGAAGATTTGAAATTGGATCAGATTGGAGATTCTATTCGATTGTCATGGTTGGATTCTACAGAATATGAGGATGGTTTTGTTGTGGAGAGAAAAATTTATGGAGGCTCATGGGAATCTCTTTATTATGTAGATAAAGAGAAAGATTTTTTTGTTGATTATGGACCTTTTATAGATGGACAAATTTATTATTATAGAGTTAAGTCATATTTAGTTTTATCTAATCAACATTATCTTGTTTCTGCTCCGAGCAATATTGCCGTAATAACTTTTAATTCTTCAATTGTTGCGAATAATAGTAATATTATTGAGATAGAATTTAACCAAACGGATTCATTATCCATTGACATTCAGCAAAACGCAAGAATATATATAAAAAATTCCAATGAATTATCTGAATATTTATGGTTTTTGAATGGAGATTGTGTTTCTTTAACTGGAAAGGGAGAATATGCAGACATAATACCTCTTTCGGTTGGCAGTGGAGTAATTATTGCAAAAACAAAAGATTCGTCTCAGGAAGCAATTTTAAACATAACTATAACCCAAGATGAAATAAATGAGAATCCTACTTTCGCAAAGAATTTGAGGCTAATGCAGTTAAATAACTCTTCTATTCGGGTTTTGTGGAATTATGATTCTAATCCTGATCCGTCAATCTCTCATTTTTATATATATAGAATAGAAAAAACAGGATCTTCATCAAAACATAATTTAATTGATTTTTCTGATCTATCTAAGAATAGAATTGGCACAGTTTCATTTGATAATGCATTATCTATATATTCATTTGATGATAACGGTTTAAAATCTGGAACATCATATATTTACACTGTAGTTGCCATAAGCAAGTATAATAAAAGCTCTCTATATGTTCAAAATAATCAATATGATTATGTTGGAAATAAAAAATATGTAATAGGATCTTCTGCAAATAGTGATATTGAAATTGATCCTAGTGTGGCCTATGTGTCACCTGGGAGTGGAATTTATCTTGGAATATTAAATCCGAGCAATAAAGTTTTATCTCCGGAATGGGAAATTGAAGATAATGTATCAGATAGTTTATTAAAAGATAGTAGTGCGTCTACTATTTATTTTGAGGCATCGGACAAGTCTATATCTAAAGATTCTGTTGTTGTCAGATCTGGTCAAGATATAGCGAGAGCAAAAGTTATAGTAACGGAAGTTTTATAAAATGGAAATAACATATAAATTAGTTTCTGATTGGAATTTAAAAACAGATTTTGATTCATCTGTTAGTACCGGCGGAATTATATCCATAGCATTGGACTCATTTTTATCTTCCAATAATAATGGTGGGTCTTATGATTTGGCTATAGATTCTTCGTCAATAAGACATGGAACATTCTCAAAAAGTGTTACTCATAATTTGTATTATTTTACATATTCAAATTTAAGCAGAGAAGTTTCTGTTGAAAAAATATTAATAGATAATCAAGATATAAATGGAATTAATTCTAGATTATCTTTTGACAATAGTGAAAATCCTATAATAGTTTATTATGACACAAATTCTTTTTCAATAGCTGCATTAACAAAAAATGGAGCTGAATGGGGAAAAACTAATATAGATTATGTTAATTTGCAATCGCCATACCAAAAAAGACAGTTAGACACTTATAACATAAATGGAAAAATTTATGGGGCATATGTTCATAAATTTAATGAAGACCAATCTGCAATACAGTATATTTATTTTAATGGAAATTCTTGGGTTTCTGAAACGGTTGCCACTGACGATGAAGATGCTAGATTTATTACCGCTGCTATAATAGTTGATAAAACCATGATTCCAACTATATTTGTCGGAACTTCTGCTGGGATTTTCGTGTATCAAAAAATTAGAAAAGTATGGCAGTTTGATAGACAATATTTAGACTCCGCAAGTGTTAATGAAATAAGTGCAGCCTACGATTCTTCTAGAAATTATTCTCATGTTGTTTATTTATCAGGAACAACAGTTAAATATCAAAGATATGACAATGGATTATTAAGAACTCTGAATAGATTTTTAATATCTAATAAGTATATTGATTTTAATTCTTCGTCAGTTTCTATTGATGTTAATTCTTTGGGAGATCCGTGCATTTCATATTCTCACGCCGAAGAGGGTTCTCCAATTAAAGTTTATTTAAAAACCGCTATTGGATCGGCATATGGAGATTTATTTAAAACATATAATATTACTGGATATTCTAATGCGATGTATGTTGGATATTTGTCTGATTTGATATATGACGCCAATGATAGAATGTGTATTTTATATTATGACGGTGGCATAAAAATATATGATGAGCAAACAAAAATTAACGAGGAAAATATAGCTGTTACAACTTGGAAAGATAAAACATTTTCTAATAATTTGTTATCTTCCAATAATCCGCCAACAAGGGATGCGCAGAATACATATATGAATTTTTCATCTAATAATGAGCAGTATTTTTATATTATAGATGAAAACTGCACTGATTTGGATGAGGGAACAACTGGATTTTCAATATTATTTTCTATTATTCCAGCGGGTGGAAATGGAGTTGATCAAGTAATAGTATCCAAATCCTCAAGTGTTTCTGGTTACAAAATATTTCTAACTGGAGAATATGGATTATCTCTTGCTTTTAATATTTTTACAGTTTATGGAAATTTAAATGAAACAGTTGTGGATTTACCCATAAATGAAACAACAAAAATAGGATTTGTGTATAGCGGATATGATGTTAAAGTGTATGTTAAAAAACCAGAAGATGAAAAATTTACAGTATATAAATATGATATTTTCGGTGACGTGAAAAAAACAAATAATCCGTTTGTAATAGGGGCTTATGGAGAAGTTAATTGGAATGCTACTCAAAGTAGTGAAAGCAGTAATAGTTCTAGTTCTACTGAGGCTAAAAACAGTAGCTCTACTGAAATAAAGTCTAGCAGTTCTACGGAAGCAAAAACCAGTAGTTCCACGGAAGTTGAAACCAGTAGTTCCACAGAAATTTTTAGTAGTAGCTCTGTGAGTTCTCGAAGTTCTAGCAGTAAGAGTTCTAGTTCTACTGAGGCTAAAACTAGTAGTGAAAGTAGCTCGACAGAAATAATGACAAGCAGCAGTAATAGTGAAAGTAGTTCGAGTAGTAGTTCTACCGAGGTTAAAACTAGCAGTTCTACAGAAATTTTTAGTAGCAGTTCTACAGAAATAAAAACCAGTAGTTCTACTCATAATTTAAGCACTAGTTCTATATCTGAATCTTCGGATTCTAGTAGTGGATCTGCCGAAGAATATTTATTTTCTTATTTCTTGAATGCAAAATTAATTTGTGTTAGATATTGGAAGAGAGAATTGAATTATGCGGAAGCATCATATAACGATAGTGATGTTGTTTCTTATATTAATTTAATTGATCCTTATTCCGATGAGATGGATTACAATATTCGCGGTTCATCTTGTGGGACAACTCATTTTGTTATGCATGGTGAAGATTTGGGTGTTATTGATTATGGAGGCATAGATAAAATAAACTTATTATCATATTCTAATTATGATTCGGAAGAGAGAATTACGAATTCTACCGGATATAGTATAGATCCATTTTTAGTTAAGAAACAAAACGGAGAAATGTGTCTTCTATATGCGGATAAGAAAAGCGGATATTCTGAAATTTATTTAAATAATTTTAATGGAAATAATAGTTCTAATTATCTTGTTAATAATAGTTCTTTTATAAAATGTTATGGAAGAAATGGAAGCACTACTTCTATGAGTAATGTTTTTGTAGATCCGAGAGCGAATTTTTTAAATTCTGGTGTATATATAGGGGATTTTCTTTGTATAACTTCCGGATCAGACTATATTGGATTAAGAGTTCCAATAATTGGAATATTGGGTCAAACTTGTTTAGAAATTGGAGTTTATTTTTCAAAGTCGCTATCTGATCTTGGATATTATATTGATAAGATTAACGAAGAAGACGAGGATACTTCATTAATACAATTAACTAGTTTGTCGCAAGATTCAATAAATCCAGTTGCTGTTGCTGATACTATTAGTGATTTGCATGCTGTTTGGCAATCAGTTTCTAATGAAAACTATGATATATATTATCAGCGTTATAGAACAAATAATTCAGTTCATCAAATATGGGGAAGTGTTAAGTTGACAGATAAGGTTGGAAATTCAATTAATCCATCATTAGCTATTGATTCAGAAGACGTATTGCATTTAGTTTGGGAGGATACTAGAAATAAAAATCATTCTATAATGTATGCAAAAAGTTCTAAAACTGTTCAGAATGGAGAGGATCAATTTGTAAATTGGAGTTCCAGTAATTTTGGTGGAATAGATTTAATGATTTCTTCTTCTTATTCTGAATCCCCTGTTGTGGCCGTAGATAATAACGATATTGTTCATATTGCTTTTTCAACTCGTTTAGTTTCAACTGACGATAGCAAATATGAGATATTTTATTGCAATAATAAAACAGGAATATTTTCTGCTCCAATACGAATAACAAATTTGGAAAAGAAATCTAGAACGCCAAAAATTGTGGTTGATAAAAATTCTAATGTATATGTGTTTTTCAGTTGCAAGCATACGGATGTTGAAAATATTTATATGGTTAAATATGATTTTTCGCAAAATGAATGGACGTTTCCTAAGAGAATTTCTTTCTCTGAAGTTGATTCTGTAATGCCTTCGGTTGTCATAGATTCCGATGATATTATTTATATATATTGGGTAGAAAAAACTTCCACATCAAACAGTGTTGGTTTTTCTAAATATAATACAATTTTAGATAGATTAAATTCTGAGATTATTAGACCAAGTTCTTCTCCAAATAATATTGACAAAATATCCACCGCAATAGACGAAACAAAAACGGTTTATTTAGCGTGGGAAGATGGAAGATTGGGTAGTGAATATGGGACTGAGATATATAAAAATCAATCAATCAATTTAATTAATTTTGATCAAATAGTATCAGATTCATCCAAAACCAAAACAGATGAAGAAATAATTTCTGAAGATTTAAATAAATTCGTTATAGGCAAGAAGTATTCTGATAATATTTCTCCGTCTGAGTTGCCTCTTTCATTGGAGACTTCTGGTGACGTTGTATTAACACTGTTTACTGATAAATTAAGCTATGAATATCCTGTTGATATATTTAATCTTGATAATCCTTTACAAAATAGAGAAACAATAATATTAGACTATAGGGACATTTCAATAAAAATAAAGGGATTGCCCAGAACATTGGCGTATCGAATAAAGAATTTAGATGACGCAGAAGCTTCTTATAGTGAATTTAGAGAATTTACTATAGATGTTTTCCCAGATACGACAATTGCCTCATGGAGATTGTCTTCTGGAAATGGGGCGAAATCTATTGGAATACAGCTATATACACTTCATGGTTTGCTTTCTCCAATTGTTGTTAATTTATACCTTAATGAAAAAGACATTTACGATATAGCTTTATTTAATAATGAGGGAGACAAAATTGGTGAGGCGGTTGATACTGAATATCAAAATAAAACCGTTCTTAGTTCTAAAATTTATTGGGTTAAAATAAAACCATATAAAGTTATTGGCGATGAACAGGTTTTAAAATTTGATGTAATAACGCAGGGAGATGATATTAGAGATGTTGAGACATCTTATGATGGAACATATTATGTTGGAAAATTCTCAATAAATCCTTATGATGGAATCAGGCATATTGATGGTAGTGCAAGAATTATTCCCAAAGTAGTAGATTTATAACATTTTTTGCAAGAAAACCAAAACATCTTTAGTGTTTGGGATGAATTGCCTTTTTCTTTTTTGAAGGAATTTTCAGATATTTTGTTGTATAATATTCTTTGAAAAAGTCATATGGTTCTGAATCGAAAAAATCCAAAGGATTTTTCTAGATTCAGGTAAAAATCTTGATAGTTTTTAAGAAACGAAATATTTTCGACTATGGATATGGAGCGTATTCTTAGTATAAATAAAAACGTGCAGAGGCGTTGTCAGTCTTAAATGACTAGACTTGTCTTTCATGACAAGTCGAAAGACAAGTCTGCGAATCACGAAACTACGACATCTTTAGTGTTGTGGTAGTTCATAAAGGAAGTTTAAAAGAATAATGAGAAGTTATGAGAAAATATAGGAGATTTAGAAATGGCCATACAGTCTAGTGATATAAAAATATATTTAACAGGATTAACTGTTAATGGAACAAATTACGATGGATCAAGCGCTCAAACAAATCCTAATCTTTCATTGGGTGGTTTTCGATCATCTACAGAAATTAACG
>Ga0116155_10003118_pt1 | contig 11097 bp, 12 predicted proteins | sample AD_UKC032_MetaG_FD_89890 | JGI IMG/M metagenome (GOLD analysis project Ga0116155, IMG submission 89890) | Active sludge microbial communities of municipal wastewater-treating anaerobic digesters from USA - AD_UKC032_MetaG | ecosystem: Engineered > Bioreactor > Anaerobic > Digestate | place: USA... | reverse complement strand
TTAAACTCAGTCCTATATATCATAACACATTATTGTTTACAATTTTTTGTTTTTTTGACTTAACCTTTTAATGCTTTTATAATCTCGCAGTTTTTTTTACTCACGAGGTAACATATGAAAATGATGTTCAAATACCCGAAAACTTTTCTGATTCTGATATCCGCGCTGGTTTTCTTTCCGATCCTCGGGGGTTACCCGCTCCTGTGTCAGTGGGAACCTCATTACGGCAGGGTGGCGATGGAGATGATGGCAAGCAGTTCATGGGACTGGTTCCTTGATCCTGTCTATCTCGGAAAGCACAATTTCTGGTCCAAGCCGATATTCTGTTTCTGGATGGTTTTCCCTTTCATGAAAGTTCTCGGCCCGACCGAGCTTGCTCTGAGACTTCCTTTTGCCATAAACGGAGTCCTGTTCGTCCTGCTGATATATCATATTGCAAGGAGACTTTTCAATGATGTCCCGAAGGCTTTCACAGCAGGTTTCATTGCAATATTCACTCCGTTCACATATCTGATCTCAAGACAGTTCATGTGGGACATAACATTTGTCACTTTCCTGACAGGTTCCATCGGGTTCCTTTATCTGGGACAGCGAGACAGCGATAAGAGAACTCTGAGACTTGCATACCTTTTCATGGGTCTGGGAATGCTGACCAAAGGACTCCTTGCAGTGTTCTTTCCCGCAGCCATAATCGCTTTGTGGATGATGGTCATCACAGATTATTCGGGCGGTTTCAGGAAAACAATGAAGGATTACGGTGCGTTTATAAAATCATTACGGCCGTGTGAAGGTACCGGAATATTCATCGCTGTCAGCGGATGGTGGTATCTTTACATGTACATAAAGCACGGAATGCCCTTTTACAGAGAATTTTTCGGAGAGCATCATTTCGGCAGACTTGAAGGGACGATCGACAAACCGGACGGCCCTTTTGAATTCTATGTCTGGCAGTTGAGCATAGGCGCTTTTCCGTGGATAGGTTTCCTTGTTCCAGCTCTTTATTTTACGGCAAAGAAGCTGAATGAAAAAAAGTCAGAAGCCTATGTGATACTGAGCTTTTTCTTCATGTTCATGTTCTTCACGCTGACCGCTACAAAATTTCCTCACTATATTTTTCCCGTTATCCCGTTCATGTCGATGATCTTAGCGGTCGGGGCTTTTGAGCTTTTCAGCGATCCGAAGCTTCCGAAGTACTATCCGGTGACGGCTGTGATAGCTGCTCTAATTGTAGGAATAATCGGAAAAGATCTCGCCACGGGGCTTAACTATGCTGATATACTGTACATTATAACGACACACAAAGTTCAGACATGGTTCGGCAGAGTGTTCGACATGCGTTTTCCGCTGGAGATATTCACCCCTGTAATGGTCGTTTTCATACTCGTTCCAATGGTTGCGCTTTCGAAAAAATGGCTTTACAAACTGTCGGTTGCGGGATTCATTCTTACTGCAGTGGCATGGGCGGGCTATCTGAATTTCTACTGGGTTCCCAGGATGCTGGATGTCTTCACTCCGAAAAAACTTGTTGAAAAGTACTTCGAGCTGAAGAAAGACGGCGATGTAATAGTGGATTACGATAACTGGAAGAACAGGTCGATGTACTTTTATCTCGGTCTTAACGAGACGCTTCACCGCGTTGACAGGATAGAGCAGGTGCAGAAAATAGTTAAAGACCACCCTGAGAACAAAGTGTTCATAACCACAAAAGTTAACAAAGTTTCGGAACTCAGGGCGGCGCTTCTCAACGACCCCGGTGTTCCGATGACAAAGATAATGGATGATGCTGTTGATACATACATGGAAATTGAAATGTACTCAGTGTCAGTGAAAGACAAGGATTCCCCCGAAGCTAACAAATGGCGCGAGAAGATAATTGACGAAGCGGAGATCCCGTCGAACATTGAAAGAGTGAACGGCACTCTCGGTGACGGAACTATTGAGATAATAGGATACAAGCTCAACAGTAACAGGTTCGATCCGGGCGCTGATATGAGAATTATCATTTATTACAGAGTTTTAAAGGCCATAGAAAAGAGCTGGAAGGTTTTTTTCCATTTTGATGTCTACAGCGGAGCGCTTCCTCACAGCTGGAAATTTGACGACTATCCTCTGCAAGGGTTCTATCCTACGAATAAATGGGAAGTCGGTCAGATAATCAGGGACGAATTCAATACGGTCGTTCCAAAAGCCCATCCCGGAGGCGGAGTCAAGATCTATACCGGATTTTACATCAACAACGAAAGGATGAACATTGATAAAGAATCGTTCAACGACGGTCAGAAAAGGTTCATTCTCGGCACTTTCAATGTGAATATAAAGTAGTTAATCGTCCATGTCGGGCGCATCTTCGCCCATTTTTTCCATGAATTTCTCTCTTTTGGCTTTCATGATCTCGTGCATCTTTTTTCTCTGGTCGACGGTAAGGGATGCCATGACATCGATCTTGAAATTACCGATAAGCATGAACTGTTTTTTTCTAAGGTCGGCTATCTGTCCATTCAGGTTTTTGAGTGTGTTGATATCGGGTTTGTCCTTATCGAACTCGTTTTTCATCTTAATGCGCAACTCTCCGATATTATAGTTGATATCCATCATTTCCTTGTGAATTTCATGTCCTTTTTTCCTTATTTCCGCCCTTTTTGCCTCCGGAACTCCCGCTTCTTCAAGCATCATTTCGCTCATCATACCTTTCATTCCGTGTCCCGGACCCATTTTGCCCTGTCCTTTTTTCATCGGTCCTTCCTGAGCGGCAAGAGTTGCAAGTGTTAGAAAAATGATCGAAAAGGTTAAAAGCCTGATAAAATTCTTCATGATCTTCTCCCTGCTAATAAATTAATAATTCCAAGTCATTATCAAAAAAAGCATCATTGCTGATGATAGCCACTTCGATCTCACTGCTTTTATCGGTCTGTGCAATGAGGTCCTGATCGCTTTTTTCCGGATCTTGTAAGAACAGATATCCGGCGGCGATCAGTGCGGCAAGTGAAATGAGGGAGGTCCTGATAATTTGGCGCCTCTTTCTTATGGATCTCCCTTCTTTCATAACGCCGGTGAGCATTTCATCCCATTTGATGCTGCTGTCGTCATGCATTTTTTCTCTCCATCCTTAAATACTTGTCTCTGAAATTTTTCATCGCGACACTGAACAGGTTCCTTGCGGAAACCTCAGATATTTCAAGCGTCCTTGATATTTCAGCGAAACTTTGATCTTCAAATATCCTTAATGAAACCACGGACCTTCTTTTAAGCGGAAGCGTCGAAAGATAATCGGAAAATCGTTCTATTCCAGCCCGGTTCAATGCTTTGGCCTCCGTGTTCTCGGATCTGTCGGGAAGGAAATGTTCCGAAATGTCATCTATTGAAACTGAAGGTATGGCTTTAGAGTTCCTGAAATGGTCCATTACTTCGTTTACTGTGATCCTGTGAATGTAACCATCAATATTTTCAACCTTTTTTATCTTTTTTATGTTCAGGTATATTTTAAGGAACGCCTGCTGTACGATATCTTTCACAGTGTTCTGGTCCTTAATGTATTTTCTTGCGATAGAAAGCACCATGAACCTTTTCTCCCAGAATAACTGTTCAAAATATTTGTCATAATCGAACCGGTCGAACATAGCCGTTCCTCTCAACGATCTGATGATTATAACAGAAGTGACACAAAAAAAGTAAAAAATGATTTTGCATTTCAGGCTGTTTGGCTGTATTCTGGAACCGAACCTGAATCTGGAGGAAAAAATGAAATATTTTATTAAGATCGCGGCCATCATGCTGTTTTCACTCGGATTTTCAAGTCTTTACGGCGGAGTGAAAATAGTTACCGAAAGCATTGACCATGAGAACAATGAAAAAAATCTTGCAACGCTCTACATTCAGGGCGACATGGTTATGATGGAGACAAAAGGTGATGATGCACAGTCGATAATTTACGACCTCATCAAAAAGGAAGTGACAATTGTCAACCATAAAGATAAGACATGGATGAAAATGACAAAGGACCAGATAGACAAGTCAAGGGAATACATGAAAAAACAGATGCAGGCGATGATAGAACAGCAGAAAGCCTCATTGTCACAGCTTTCTCCTGAACAGAGAGCCGCAGTCGAAGCGCAGATGCAGGTCATGCTTGGTGAAAAGGACAATGTTCCGGTAAAATATGTGAATACAGGCAAAAAAGGGAAGTGGGGAACAAATGAGTGTTCTGTATATGACGGAATGATAGATAAGATAAAAATTGAAGAAATATGCACAGTTGCACAGGATAAAATACCGTGTTCCATGACAGATCTTGATAAGTTGAAACAGATCTCTCTTGATTACGGGCCCAAAGGTGAAGCTGAAGCCGCATGGAAGGATATAAAGACTACAGGCATTCCTGTTGTAATAAAGTATTTTCAGACAGGAAGGATAATGAATACAAATACTTTTGCTTCTTTTGAAAAAGCCGAGATCCCTGCTGACAAATTCAAAGTTCCGGCAGATTATAAGCAGTCACCGTCACCTTTTGATGCTATGCAGGCTCCTGCAGTGAAGAAATAAACCGCTCTACCGCCTCGCTGACTCCCGATTCTGTGCATTTTGAAACAGTACTGTAGTTAATTTTAAGTTTTTCAGGCGCATTTCCCACCACGAAAGGATGCCTTACTGCTTCAAGCATTTCTATGTCGTTGAAATCATTGCCGATAGCTCCGGTGCGTTCTATGTCGACCCCGGTCGATCCGCAGAGGCTTTTTATGGCGTTTCCTTTTGATACATTCTCAGGATATATTTCGATCCACAGAGATTTTCCGTCAAGAGGCGAAGTGCTTCTTATGACTTTCAAGCCTTTGAATTTAGGAGCTATTTCGTGCAGGAGTTTTTCGTTATCGTCAATTATCCCTATCAATTGACAGCTGGGCCGGCTGATAGGAAAATTGTAATCTCTGACACGGTAGTATCCTTTGTAGAATTTATGTCTTCTGACTACATCCGGATGAGGCCTTTTAAATATAAAGGAATCAAATCTGTGATTTTCGGGAACCTCATGAAGCACCATGAAGTCAAGATTGTAACTTCTGAAAATGTCTGCTGAAAAAGCCACCTCTTCACTTGTGAGGTCGAATTTTTCAATGATATCCTCCTGAGGCCATTTCATTGTAATGCTTCCAGTCGAACAGATAAGGTAGTCGATAGGGAATTTCTTATCTATTATCTTTCTGGCCGAAAACGGTGAACGCCCTGTCGCTATGACACTCAAGATGTTATATTTTTTAAGCTTTTTAAGAGAATCCAGATCTTTTTTTGAAATTCTCCCGTATTTATCTGCAAGTGTGCCGTCGAGGTCGCTAAAGAAAATGCCGGAATATTTTTCCATTATTTTTCCCAGATCACTACGGCTGTCGCGAACTTTCTTTCATGACTGATCGAGAGGTGGAAATTGCCTTCGAAAGGGACATTCTCAAAATAAGGTTTGCCAGACTCAGTGTGAAGTATGTTTATATCACAAAATTCGATCGATGTGTTGTCAAGAGCTTTCACAAGGGCCTCTTTTGCCGCCCAGAAACCTGCGACATGCTCTTCGGGCTGGATGAAGCGGGAGATGTATTCCCAGTCTTTTTTTGAAAGGAACCTTTTCCACAGGTCTTTTTTGTCTTTGAGCCTTTCGATCTCAATGATGTCCGTTCCTATCCCTGCTATCATTTGAGCCCCTTTATGAATGCCGCTACGCTTTCAACGGAGTTTTTCACTTTTAAAATGTCAGGTCCTTCCGCCATTACCCTGAGCACAGGTTCTGTTCCGCTATATCTTACGAGCATCCTTCCGCCGGCAAGTCCGGCTTCGTTCTCTTTTATAAGTTCGGCAAGTCCAGGGATCTCTTCAAGCGGTATTTTTTTTTCAACTTTAACTTTTGACATGAACTGCGGGAAAAGGGGGATCTCTTTCGCAAGATCTGAAAGCCTGTGCCCTGTTTCAGTCATTATTTCAAGAACGGTAAGTGCCGCCACGATGCCGTCACCTGTGGGGTTAATGTCGGAAAATATTATGTGTCCGCTGTTCTCTCCTCCAAGTACTGCTCCGCTTTTTGACATCTCTTCAAAAACATATCTGTCGCCGACGGGGGTTCTTGTCATTCTTATCCCTTTTTCAATCAGATATTTTTCGAGCCCGGCATTGCTCATGACCGTTGTCACAACTGTGTCTTTTTTCAGTCTGCCGTTCTTTTTAAGATGTTGCGCACATATTCCGATGATCTTATCACCGTCAACCACAGTACCGGTTTCATCAACTGCAATGAACCTGTCTCCGTCACCGTCAAAAGCTATTCCGATATCGCTGCCGTCACTGAGGACTTTTGTTCCGAGCTGTTCGGGGTGGAGAGCGCCGCATCTGTCATTGATGTTGATGCCGTCCGGTTCAAAGGAATAGTATTTCACATTTTTCTTTAAAAGCGCGTTGAACACTCTCTGTGCAGTAAGGAATGTCGCTCCGTTGGCAAGGTCTATGCTTGCTTTTATTCCGCTGGACTGTATTTTGGTCCCGAAAACAGAAATAAGTCTGGAAACGTAGGCTGAATCAGGGTTTTCAATGATAAACGCCTTTCCCAGAGATCCGCCGGTGACATTTTTCTCCGGTCTGCCTGAAAAATAGATCCTTTCTATTTCCAGTTCTTCATCATCGTTCAGTTTCGTCCCTTTTCCGTTGAACACCTTTATTCCGTTATCTTCGAAAGGATTGTGGCTTGCGGATATAACGATGCCGAAGTCAGCGCCGCTCTCGATTATGAAACTGCTTACAAGCGGAGTTGATACCGTTCCAAGGACCATAACATCACATCCTGCACTGCGGATGCCTGCTGAAACGCTGTCTGACAGCATTCCCGATGATATTCTCGGGTCCATTCCTATGACAGCCTTGCATTTCTGTGTCCCGCATTTAACCTTGAAGTGTTCTGCAATGGCAATCCCGGCCTTCACGGCTGATGCGGGATCAAGTGGCGGAATGTTTGCGGTACCTCTTATACCGTCAGTCCCGAACAGGATTTTTTTTGTCATTTTGTTCCTTTTTTACTGTTTTTATTACGATCTCGGCAGGAGTGATCTTTTCAATTTTTATCTTTTCGCCGAAAGGAAGAATGGATGGATCAAAAGACCTTGTGTACTTGCCGGGCTTCTTTGATGAAAGGTCAATTGTGACAGAAAGGTCCTGATCTTTTATTCCTGCAAAATCAAAAACGCTTCCTTTTGCTTTGACCTTGATGTTCTCAACCGTTTCTGAAACGACAGTCTGATCTTCTGCTGTAACGATCACGACCTTGACGGAATAGGTCCTTGAAATCTCGTTGATATCTATTGCAAAGGAATATATGACGACCGTAAGTATGAGCGCTATCAGCTTCTCTCTTGAATAACCGGTCAGGAAAAATATTATTTTCTCTTTCATTTTTTCTCCTTGACAAGGTATGTGGAAAGGACTTTTCTGACAATGTCTCGGCTCATGTTCCTTGTTATCCTTCCTCTGTTGAGCATCGAGATCTGGCCTCTTTCTTCACTTACGACGAACACAAGGCTGTCAACAACCTCGCTTATGCCGTATGCCGCACGGTGTCTTGTGCCGAAATTGGGGTCTATGTCGGGATTTGTGCTGAGCGGAAGTACCGCTCCGGCTATCACTATTTTATTATCTCTTATCACAACAGCTCCGTCGTGAAGAGGAGAGTTCTTTTTGAAGATCGTGAGCAGAAGCTCTTTTTTGACATTTGCATCAAGCTTTATCCCTCCTGTAATGAAGGATTCCGGATTTCCTTTCTGTGCGATCACAATGATGGCCCCCTCAGATATGGATGCAAGATGCCACAAAGATTCCGTGATCTCATCAACAATGTGGACATTCTCTCTTTTTTTACCTGAGCCCTTAAAAAGATCAAAAACCTCGAAACTTGAAAGGATGGACCTTATTTCTTCATGGAACAGCACGACTATGATTATGAAAATGTTCGCGAATATTCCTTCAAGAAGCCATTCTGTCGCCTTGAGCCCGAGCTGATGCCCGATGAGATATACAACGAGCAGGACAAAGAAACCTGAAAGTATCTGCATGGATTTCGTTCCTTTTACAAGCACAAGGAACTTGTAAAGAAGGAAGTATACTATGAAAAGATCGGCAAGGCTTATGAGAAAGGAGTATATCGAACCTCCCCACACAGCCTGCCAATATGCATACAGATAGTTGATCAGCATGTCTGCTCCCTGTTAAGTGCCATATATATCCTGACAGTGTCTGCCGCTTCTTTTATGTCATGCGCCCTTATTATTGCGGCTCCTTTTTGAAGAAGTGATAAATGCAGGGCTGTCGAACCTGCAACCCTTTCTACGGGTTCTTTTCTGCCGGTTATGCTTCCGATGAAGCTTTTTCTGCTGACTCCCGCAAGCACTGGCATGGCGAATGAATGGAAAACCTCGAGGTGCTTTACTATCGCAATATTGTGCTCAAGCGTCTTTCCGAAGCCTATGCCGGGATCAAGGATGATATTCTCCTTTTTCACTCCGGCGGCAAAGGCAGTTTCAACCGATCTTTTCAGATGATCGAGCATTTCAGGGAAAATATCCTTGTATTCAGGGTTTTTCTGCATTGTCGAAGGCCTGCCGAGAATATGCATCAGAATGACAGGAACGCCGCTTTCTCCTGCGAGATATGACATTTTATCATCAAAAGTGAATCCGCTTATGTCGTTTATGATGTCAGCTCCGGCATCAAGGGCGGCCTTTGCGACTTCGCTTTTTGAAGTATCTATGGAAACAGGGACCATTATCCCGTTCTCTCTCATCATCTTGATAACAGGAACGGTCCTTTTTATCTCTTCCTGCGCTTCCACAGGCATTGAGCCGGGTCTTGTCGATTCTCCGCCGATATCTATGATGTCTGCTCCGTCATGCACCATTTCAAGTGCCCTTTCAAGTGCTTTTTCAGGATCGTGGAATTTTCCGCCGTCAGAGAAAGAATCGGGCGTCACATTAAGGATTCCCATTACAAGCGGTCTGTCCGTTTTAATTTTTTCAGAATTGAAATTGAACCACGGAGCAGTGCACGAAACAATGTTCTGTATGATCTCAGCGGCCTCAGGAAGTTTCCAGCACTGACATCTGAACTTTTCCAGCAGTTGAGGAAGCCTGTCTTCGCGGATGGAAAACACCAGATCGCTTTTAGGTTCGGAACAGTTAACTGAATGAGCTGGAACAGCCGCTTCTCCGCCCAGAGCCAGCACATGCTGCTTAATGACATTTGCCGCCGGGGTCGAAATATCTGTTATCATGAACGATTTCAAACTGAAACGGTCTTTCATGATAGATGTTCCGGTATGTGATACTTTCAGCTTGTTCATTAAAAAAATGTATTCTTCTTTCCGGATCTCGAACGGGAAAACATTCATAGTGCCACCGGACCTGTAGATCGTTCAAAAGATATTACGGAATTGGAATTGTATTGTCAATCAAAACCCTCAATTCATAATTGAACGATTGAACAACTGTTAAATTATGGTTTTTTATGATTTGACACCAATTTAACAATCTGATACCCTGATTTTGTTCAATTATTCTCCGGGGCAGAATGTTCAGGATTGCACTGATATTTTTTATAATCTTTTTTGTTTCATGTAATTCCGACAGTTCAAAGCCCGATACAGATGCAGTTCAGGATAAAGATTCCGTTACAGATACAGATATTCCGGATAATATTCCTGATGACAGCGAAGATATTGATCAGCTGACAGATGCAGATACGGACTCTTTGTGTTATCCGTTACTTATTGATGCCCCTTTTCCGTATTATGATAAAGATGGAAAGATAACATTCTGCCGTCCCGGATGTGATGCACCCACAGAAAAAGATCCTCAGTGCATGAGCAACCTGTGGAAGGAGCAGAATCAGGCATTGTGTACGCAAATGCCGCAATATGACTGCTGCGGATATCCTTGTGTGATGGAAAGTTTAAAACCGCTCACTAAAGATGAACTTTACAAACTTGTTCCTGAAATGGAAAATCTGGTTCCTATGCATAAATGTGATTTATATTTATCCAGATGGGGCATTGACGGCACAATGGGAGTTGTCAAGTCATGGAACATGAGTGACGGGAAAATAGGGTTTCATTTATATCCTGAAAATCTGGATTCTGAGAAATGGCCGGTTAAAAGGAAGTATGTAACTTATAACATTGCAACAAAACAATACAGTTTCATTGTTCCGGCGAGAGGTCAGGAACAGGCGTATTATAAAGGGAAAAGGATAGGTCTTACTGCTGACAAGAGGAGTCTTGATCTGAATAACACCAATATTTTCATGGCATATATGAGTGATGACGGGAAAAAAGAACTCATTTATAACAAAAAGGTAAAACAGCTGTCTTATGAACCCGCTTTGAATGACAAATGGGCATTTGCGAATATAAGTGAACCTGGAAGCAAGAAAATGGCTTATGCCAAAGTCGGGGAATGGAAATGGACGGTGCTGGGTGAAGGATTGGGGTGGTTTCCTTCTCTTGTGGGTGATAAACTTTCTTTTACTGATGATGATGTTAATGGCTGGATATGTGATCTGTCGAAGAATCCGCAGAAGCTGACCGACTGTCTTAAATTTAACAAGGAAGGAGAGCAGACGGAATATTTATTTTTTGACAAAGAAAATGAAACCCGGCTTGTTTATTACAGCACATTTGAAAAAAAGATTGTTTTTGCAGAAAAAGAAGGTGATTCTTACAAAAGAACCGATCTGATAACTGAATTTTCTGAAGCATCTTCAAAGAACGCATTTTCACTTCTTCCAAGAATGTTAAGAGGAACGATTCTGCTTTATGAAGAGGTAACCACAGATGGAAATGAATACGGTGGTCTCCTTTGTTATTACAGGATAGACAAGAATAAAAAATATTGCATGAAGAAAATGGAAAATGACGAAACCTATGCTGATGGAACGACAAGATTCCCGTATGGATATGCCGAATTTGAAGGAAAATGGCTGCTCTATCAGAAAAGAAGCTCAACGCCGTTAATCCTCAGAGACATGGATTGCTACTGCAAAGAAGAAGAAATCTGTCCGTTTGAGGAATAACTTTCCTTTTTT
>Ga0116155_10003108_pt1 | contig 11120 bp, 14 predicted proteins | sample AD_UKC032_MetaG_FD_89890 | JGI IMG/M metagenome (GOLD analysis project Ga0116155, IMG submission 89890) | Active sludge microbial communities of municipal wastewater-treating anaerobic digesters from USA - AD_UKC032_MetaG | ecosystem: Engineered > Bioreactor > Anaerobic > Digestate | place: USA... | reverse complement strand
GTCTCCTTGTCCTGACCACGCATCGGCAGCATCTTCCACGGGACATGCACCCGCAACTGCTGCGCCTTGGTGCTGACCAGGTGGATCATCACCTTCGCCATGTTATCGTCGTCAATCAGCCACTCGCGGGGGGCGTAGGTTTCGCAGTAGGAGACGATACGGGTGGCGGTCTGCTCGGGGTCCACACGTTTGCGGTCAGCTTCAAGAATGTCCCAGTTTCCGTCTGGGTCAATTGCCACAATGAAATGTACCGTGTAGTCCCCTGTATTGACCGACAGAGCCAAGTCTGTAAGACCATAGATCGGTGTCTCCCCGGAGATGACCGGCGACGGTCGGTGACGGATATCATCGACGGTGATCCAACTCCCGGTGTCGGACGGCGGTTCCTGCTGGTACATCGTCTTCCACGTGAACTCGTCCTTCGAGAGGTCGACGACCATCTCCGGCGTGTACCACTCCGGCCACAGCCGCTCACCCGGCGCGCGACCCAGCGGGTCATTCTCGCCGGCCAGCATCGGTAGCACGATGGTCCGCAAGCGACGTGTGGGGTTCTTGGCGAACTCCTTCATCATGTACCCGGCCATGTCGTAGGCAGCCGTGCGCTGGCAGATATTGACAATCTTGGCATGTGGTTTCATCCGACTCTTCAGGTCAGCCTTGAACCATTCATGTATCTTCTCCAACTGCGTCGCGCTCTGCGCCTGCTCGAAACTTGCCACAACGTCATCGAGGATTACTAGTCCCGCACGGAAGCCCAGGATGCTCATCCCCACACCCGCCGCGAGGAACTCCCCGTTCTCGGACGTGCTCCACTTGCTGACCGACGTGCTGTCACGAGAGAGTGTGCTGTGCTCGAACACCCGCGTGTGCTCCGGCGACGCCACCGTATCCCGTACGCGACGCGACCACTTCTCGGCCAGCGTGGCGGTATGGCTGGCGAGGATCACGTTGTCGTCGGGAAACCGTCCAAGGAACCACGCTGGAAACGCGTGGCTGACATAGGTCGACTTACTTGATCCAGGTGGCATGCAGATCACGCAGTCGTCCCACTCGTCGTTCAGTATCCCCCGCTCCAGTTCGTCGCAGATGTACCGATGGTGCAGCGCGGGGGTGACACCCACCACCCGTCGCGCGTAGTCTGCCAGGTGCTGCTCGGCGTCCGCCCGTCGCGCTATCTCCTCAACGAGCATCTGCTCCAGTGCTGTGAGCGGGGCTGTCATTATGATTTCTTGAACATATACCAGATTACAAAAAGAGTTCCTACGAACAATATCCAATTGATATGGTCTTCGGTCATTTCGTGTCTCCTCTTGCGCGGATAGCTATCTGAAGGGCGCAAAAATCATCATGTGCAGCGCGTGTAGTTTCTAAGTGCCGGTTTGTGGCGCAGTGGATTGCCCACCATTTTCTAGCGAATTCTCCGGCGTTCTTCGCGCATTCTTCCCGTTCGGCTACACGACCAGCCTCAAATGCGATGGTATAGAAGCATTCATCTGAAACCGTGTGAAAGTCAGGGTGATATTCACCTTCGCATGACAATTGTCTAGTTGCAAACTTATCAGCCTCTTCGCGCAAAACGATAATGTCTTCACGTGTCGTCACGCCGCCTCCTCCTCGTCCAGTGGGTCTTCAGGTGTTACGTCGATGGTATCGTCTCGCTCCGCGTTCCGTGCGAACACCCGGGCCGCCATCGCCTTAAGCTCGGGGAGTGAGAGCTTCGCCAGGTCGTCCGCGCTGATGTTCGCACTGAGCGACGTCTGGTCAATCTGGATGCGCTTGCTGTCCCCGTACCGCTGTGGCGACCACTTCTCCATCAGGTACGTCCTGCTCTTCATCCTGAGCGCGCTGCGCTGCACGTCCTCCATGACCGGCTCGTTGTCCGGGTTGAGCGCATCGGCTATCGCCGTCAGTTCATGCGCCATCGCTTCCGCAGCGATGCTGCACGCCTCCTCGTACCTTTGCTTACGGGTTGCATCCCGATTGATCCAGAACAGGAACCGGCCCAGTTGGATCCCACGGGGGTCGTTGGCGATGATCGTGGTGAGTGGCGTACCCCCCATGATGCGCTCCATGCTGGATTCGAACAGGTTGGCGTAGGTCTGATGGCGGAGCAGGTGCGTCTGCCGGCTGGGCGTGGGATGGGGATCGTCCGGCGTGGGCAGCTGGGGGGTTTGCATCCAGTGGGGCAGATCATCCACGGGTGCGACAGACGTGACGGGAATGGCCGATTGGGTTTCCATAATTCGGGGTTATACGTCAATCGTTTGATCGGTGCAAGGGGGTGGGGAGTGTTAAAAGTATCTTTGATTCTAGAATTTGAAAAATTTTGTGAGATTGCGTGTTTGTGGTGGGCGCAAACTTCGACGGGGTGGCACCGCGATGACCCGGGGGTACCTCGGATTTTCCGGAAGCACTTTTTCAAGGCCTCGATATTCTAGCAGCATAAGAACAACAGCATAAGAACGATAGCATTATCACGTGCTCAGTTTCAGAGCATCAGTGTCCAGGGCTTCGACCGTCTACCAGGTAGCGCTCATACCCTACCTTCCGCATAAGCCGATTCTGATATACCTTGTCACGTCTGTCACAGTATCAAGGATGTATTGATTCTCTAATACAAGATACATTGATACTTATGGGCTGATTATGCGGATATCATGTATAACAGAATCATTGAAGCAAGGCGGGAAAGTGGCGTATCTGTCACATCACATATGACACAAAAGTGTGTCATCCAGTGTGTTATGCATCATTTGTGACTCTCACAGGAATAGACTTTGTTTTTAATATATAAAAAGTGTGCAAAACTTTATAAACTTTTGCACACTCTCTACTCCCAAAAACGGATTCCAATCTTTTCCGTGTTTTGGCGCATAACGAACTACTTGACACAATGATGGACAAGTGACACAATGGCGACTAGCACTTGGAGAAGAACATGATGAACCGCGAAATATTCAACACTGCCCGCAACTCTGACGATATCAATGTTATGAACTTGGTTGGCTCTGCCGCTGACAATGCCGCGCTAACAATAGGTGCGTCGTTTGTTCAAGGTAACTTCACAGAAGAGTTTATTTGTATCTTCATTGAGTCAATCCGCGGATTGCTCGCCACGGGCGAAGTGAACGAAGCGACAGTTAAGTTTTTCGCTGATCTGGGTCTTAACGCTTAACCACTGGAGGCAACAACATGACTCGACGCTGGACACCTTGGGCAGTAATTGTTGAAGCAAGCAAATATGAGACACGCTCACAATTCCGCAAGGCAGACTCATACGCTTACACAATGGCCGTAAAGCTCGACCTGCTGAATAGTCTCTTCCCACGAACTAACACACTGGCTTCAGCTATCGCTTTAGCGCTTGAAGTGAACGATTCTGCTCAACTACGCAAACGTTACCCTGCTGCTGCTCGAATGCTGCATCGCAATGGCTACACCAACCTTGGCGTGAAACGCGAGCACTACGACCGTGGCTCATCGCTGGAGGAAACCATAGCCCTGGAGATTGCCGCGAACTACTACATCGAAGCTGAAGAAGGTGAAGACCTGCGCGATGCCGTGCTCGACTACTTGAACAACAACACGACTGTAGTCGATGACGACTGCGACGGTTCGATCCTGTACGTGTCGGCTTTCTAGGGAGAATGATGATGTCGACTACTGAAATAAGAATGTTTCGCGCTCATGCTTCCGGCGGTTTCGCTTGTTCTATGGACACACCACAACAAGCAGCCATCAAGTTTTTCGAAACTTTTCCCACTAAACGCAAATGTGATGTCATCGAAGGCTGGGTAGACAGAGTAGGTTTCTTTACCGTCAAGTTCGGCAAACCGTGGCCGAAGTCATGGAAAGCCATTACAAAGAAAACCGCCTGTAATTTACCCGATAACAACACTGGAGAATGATTATGTCTACACTTGGGTCGAACGCTACGCTGTCTGAACGCCTGCGCCATGGCGAGACTATTTCCCGTGAGGAACTCACCGATGCACTGGACTTGTTTGAAGCCACACTGGCCGCACTGGATGATGCTGACCTGACCACGGATAACACCCTGATGCTTTCAAACGAACTGGAGGCGCTACAGGATGCTTCGTGCGCCTGTAACGACGAGCAACATTCGAACTATTCCGACCTTAAGGAATTCTTCGACGATTGTGTTGGTGCGCTCAATGCACACTGGCCGGCTGCTGAAGCCTATGATCCTCACCTTCGTTCAGTCATCACCGAAGCCATTGCCCGTGGCGATGTGAAGGAGGACGAATAATGTCTCCACTTCTCTACTCTGCTCGTCACATCCGCCGCCGTGGCCATGGCTCGCTTCGGTTTTTTCTGATGGGCGTAGCACTGGGTACTATCATCGTCATGAGCATCTGACATGGACACGATGTTGACTATCCTCATTGGCGGGTTCTTCATTTGGCTCACCGTCATCGCTTGGGCAGTGCACCCCGCGCTGGGTATCATCACTGGCCTGATTCTCTTCCTTGGATAAATCATGTACCTGATTCTCAACCTGCTGCTCAATATCCTGCTACCGCGAAAATCCCGGCGCTGAACATCCTCACAAACCCAACAAAAACGGCGCATAACGCGCCGTTTTCTTTTTACCCTTGTCCTACCATTCAGGCTGCTCCCCTAGCCAAATAGCGAGCGTCTCCGGTGGTGTCCCTACCAATGCTTTCAGCGTGCTGGCGCATCTTGTCCTTGATCTCCTGTTTCACGCTGATAATACGCTGGCGCTGATGTTTGAATTGCTCGACCAGGTTGGGATTGATTGCCCACATGGTCGACTTGCGATTGTCCTCGACCACTGCCACCCACTGGCGACCTTCAAGCTCCGCCATGACATCACGCACAAGCTGGTCAAGGTCAAGCGGGCGCATATCTCCCCACTGGCGGCGACCACTGCGTTTGATGTCGGACAACGATACCGTTCCTTCATTGGCGATCTGAAGGATGTGGGCAGTGATCCAGTATTCGTGTGATTCTTCGGTCAGTCCGCCAATGTCCGAGTAGCAGTAGCGGAAGCTGGGAATGATGAATCCTCGCACTAGGGAAATTACCCGGTGCATGATGTCGGCGCTGACCTGGGCGCTGTCGCGGTCTTCGATCATGTGCAGCACAAGCGCCAGGCGTCCGGTCAAACCTTCAAGCTTGCCAAAGGCAGTCATGAACTCCACTGGCGAGCGTATCAGGCGTTCATCGTGCTTGCTGGACTCATACCATTGCTGAAACTCACGGAACGCACTGTAGGCGTCCGGAGATAGCGTGTAGTGGCGTTCACCTGCCGCGTGTATCTGCCGTATCAGATGATCCCACGTTGGCTTGCAGGATGACCATGCCGGTACGGGATTGCCCAAGCGTGTTTTCGATGGGCGTAGGGTCATCGGAATGAACCGCTGGACAAAGCCGTCGCTGGACAAGCTGGGAAGCACGCGCTTGAATACCTGCGGCTGCACATTGCAGTAAAAGGATACTGCCAGGTTCTCGGCGACGATGCTGCCAGTGCCAACCCGGTCCATGAAGTAGCGGTCGGCCTCGTAGCTCACCACCCATGCTGAACGGTCGTCACCACTGGTCGGGTTCGTCAGCTTGTTGAAGAAGCCGTTGGCTTCGTCCAGATAACACAAGACACCTTCAGGACGTTCGGCGGCGATGCGCACCATCTTCTGCGAGGTGCTGTCGCTGATCACCAGCCGCTTCGGCACCGGCTGCGGGCGCAGGGTTGGCAACGTGGCAAGACCGGCCAGTGGATCGCCGCCCAGTGAACCCAGCATGTGCTCGCCACCACCCGCTTGGGTAAGGAATGCCTTCTTGGTCGAGGCGAACATTGCCTCTTCGGCTTCCCAGCGCTGCATGTCCATCTGATAACGGACACGATCATCACGCTCGATGTCGGCCAGGATGCTGAACATGGGCTTGCTGCCGGGTGATTTCTTGTCGGCTGGGCTGCCGATGGTCATGAACCACAGGACAGGTGGCACCTTGTAGCCGTTGGTCAGCTCAAGGCGTGACCGTGCGTCGATGGCCGAGCAGGCGGCTGCCATGCCAGCGGAGATTGGCACCATGACATCACAGCCGACTGCCTCGCTGACCTCCATCGCATAGTCGCGCAGCACTGACGGGAACAGTTTGATGTTTGCCCCCGGAGGACTGACGATCATGCCGGACAGCAGGTCAGACATTCCCTCCAGGGGCTGATTGAAAAGCGTGGTTACGTCGATGGGCGGCGCGACCCAGCCGTTCTCCTTGGCATAATGGAACAAGGTGCTGATGGTGATCCCGTTATCCTTGTCCTTGAAGCTGCGCCAGCGGATGTCGAACTCGCGGTCGCCCGGGTAACGGTGTGGCGCAGTCTTCGACCACTCGCGGGCCAATTCGCAGGCATCGGGATGGCCGGTGCTGCTCATCGCCATCAGAACTTCGATCCACGTATCGTGCGGGCAGTCTGCACTGACGCTGCCAAGGGCAGAGCGTACCTCGGTCAGGTCGTCCAGTTTCTGCGCGACGGACGATGATGTGTGGGGCTTCTCGGCCAGCAACTCGTTCCACCAGAGGCGAATGGCCTCGGGCAGTAGTGGCAGGTTCCGCCAGTCGCCCTTGCCACCCCACGAATAGATGGTGCCGGATGGGTGCTGGGATGGCGGCAACAGGTCTTGCACGGTCAGCAGATCGGCGGTCGCGCAGCGGAACTCGACGATGGTCTTGACATCGATCTTCAGGCTCTTGCTCGGCAGCGGCATATCGAGGTGATAGATCAGCTTCCCGCTACCTGGGCGACCGGAGATGATCTGGACGGCATCGGGGGCATCGAGCAGGGCTTGCAGATCGATGCCGCGCTCGGCGAACATCATCTGCGCCATGAAGGCGTCGTCGAGGTCAATGGCGCAGGTGCCGGAGAACGCATGGGCCAGACCGGCACCCATACCCTCGGGGATGTCGCTTGATTCGTTGATGCAGGCTTCCTCGGTGTTCCAGCCGGGTGTGCGCGGCCCCTTGGTTCCTGCGTTGATCGGCACCAGTTTCCACCCGTGCCTCAGATATGGCCCGAAGGCAGATGGGTGTTGCATGGTATTCGGCGCGGCCATGGTCAAGCTGCTTTGGCTGGAGTGATGGACTCGATGTATTTGACGATCTTTTGTACCGTGTCGTAGGACGGTTGGGTGTCGGTATGAACGAGCCGCCAGACCCGTCCGTAGTTCACCCCTGCGCCCTTGGAGACATGCACAAGGTTCATCGCCTTGAGCATCGTCTTGAGTTCGTTGATGTCGATCATGTTGTTTGCTCCTTCAGAAAATATTTATCGGAAACGCTTGACAGTGATCGGGAGTGTATGAGAATCTTCGTTCCGTCGCAAGACATTTTTGTTTGTTAAAAGTGTTTGACAATCAAACATTCTCTCGCTACGATAGCGCAAATTAACTTTTTAACCGCAGTACCTTTTGATCTGGAGAACCTTTGAAATGAAACTGTCCATCTTCACCATCATGCTTCTGATTTCGGTCGGCGCTCACGCGCAGTCCTATATTCAGACACCCGCCCAGCAGCAACAGGAGTTCGAGCGTCGCGAGTTCATGGACCAGCAACGCCTGCACAACGAGCGGGTCGAAAATCACATGCGTCAGCAACAACAGCAGTCTTCACAGATGCCGTTCGCCATGTCACGTCCCGACATCGGTGGCGCGATTCAGCGTGGTGTCGACCAATACAACCGTCAGCAAAAAGGATACTAAAATGAGCATTGAAAACAACCTCGCTTCCATCGCCGCTTCCCTCGCGACCATCGCTGAAGCTTTGAAGAGCCGCACTCCCAATGACACCCGTCAAGCTGCCGCCCCTGTCGCGGTTCCTGCTCCTGTCGCGGCAGCACCTGCCTGCCCGATCACCGACCAGCCGTCGCTTGTCGCGTACGTGATGGCAAGCTACAAGGAAATGGGGCCGGTCAAGGGCAACCAAATCCAGGGTGTGCTGGCTGCACTGGGCATCGCCAATATCAACGAGGCGAAGCCGGAGCAGTACCCTACCATCCACGCTGGCGTCGAAGCCCTGAAGGCGCAGTGATGAGCACCCATGCAATGCTCTCTCCCTCGAAGCGGTACCGCTGGGCAGTGTGCCCCGGCAGTATCCGCGAAGAGTCGAAGCTGCCTCCGAAGCCTGGTGGTCCTGCTGCCATTGATGGGACACACACCCACACGGTGCTTGAGCACTGCATCAAGCACAAGCTGGCTGATGCGAAGCTGACCCTTGGCATGACCATGGTGGATCACGAAGGCACCTTTGTGATCGACGCTGACCGCATCGAGCGCGTGGGGTTCGCCCTCGACTACATCGCCAGCCGCGTTGCCACCAACCCCGGTGCAGAGGTCATCGCCGAGGAGCGTGTTGATCCTGCATACCTAGTCGGTCGTGACGATATGTCCGGTACGGTCGACGTGCAGATTGTCGGCAGCACCGGCCTCGAGATCATCGACTACAAGGATGGTATCAACGCAGTCGAGGCGAAGGACAACCACCAGATGGAGCAGTACGGTCTGGGCATCATCGCCAAGTACATGGCACAGGGTCGCTTCTTCGAAACCATCGCCATGACCATCGTTCAGCCGAAGGCGCGGGAACTGGGCGGCACTGGCATCAGCACCCACTACACCACCGTGGCCGAGATGCTGGGCAAGGTGCAGCAGATCAAGGCCGAAGCTGCCGCCACCGACGATCCCGATGCCCCTCTGGTGCCGGGTGACAAGCAGTGCAAGTACTGCCCTGCTGCCGGTGGTTGCCGTGCCCGTGCCGACCAGTCGTTCGCATCCCTCGGGGTGTCCTTCGACCAGTTGTCGCAGAAGGCCGCTGACAAGCAGCCGAACCAGATGTCCGACGAGGAACTGCGCGAGATCATCGAAGCCGCGCCGCTGATCCGTCAGATGCTGGCCGGTGCCGAAGAAGAGGCTCTGCGCCGCTTCGAGGCGGGTATGCCTATCGCTGGCCTCAAGGCAGTCAATGGTCGCGGTTCCCGCGCGTGGGCCTTCCCTGAAGAGGAAATGGCCGACAAGCTGAAGCGCATGGGCATCCCCAAGGACGTCCTGTGGAAGACCACCCTGATCTCCCCCACCCAGGTCGAGAAGGCCACGTGGGAAAAGACCAAGGCTGGTGAGAAGGTGTCGGTACAGTTGTCACCGCGCCAGATCAAGACTTTGGAAACGGAGTACATCAAGAAGTCCGCTGGCAAGCTGACTGTCGTTCCCGAGTCGGACTCTCGCCCTGCTGCGAAGACCTTCGAGGTGAAGATGTTCGATGCACCTGTAACACCTGTTGAAACTTTGCCGTCTTGGCTTGTTTGATCCTTCTGGAGAAACTGAAATGACCATCCTTTTGCAAAACGTCCGTGCTTCCTTTCCCAACATCGTTGAACCGAGGGTCGCTAAAGCATTTCCAAATACCGCGCCCAAATATTCAATAAGTTTGATTCTTCCAAAAGATCATCCGGGTATGGCTGAGTTTCTCGCGGAAGCCCATAAAATGGCGCTTGAGAAATGGAAAGAAAATACACCGAGAGTTCTCGCAGAGATTAACGGTAACCGGCGTCAGCGTTGTTATGGTCCCGGAGAAGAGATTGTGAGTGCTACAACCTTCCAGATGCATCCCGGATACGGTGGAATGTTGTATATTTCTGCCAATTCCGACAAGGACCACCCGCCGCAGATCGTGAAGCGTGACGCTAACGGCATCGCCCAGGTCGCCCATGACCTCGAACGTCAGGAACTGGCGAAACGCATCTACGGTGGCTGCTATGTCAATGTGGCAATCTCCCCGTGGTTGCAGGACAACGCCGCTGCCCGTGCTGTGCGTTGCAACCTCCACGCCATCGAGTTTGCTGCCGATGGTGATCCGCTGGGTGACTCGGCTGGTGGCGTCAATGTCGCCAACCTGTTCGGCAGCATCCCTGCCCCGGCGGCAGCATCGCCGACCGCTGCGGTACCGGGTGGTATGAGCTTCCCCGGCCTGCCGTCCTTCCTCTCGTAGTCGTCCCTTTTCCTCCCCTTCGGGGGAGGCTTTTCTTTGAAGGTGTGACAAATGAGAATTGTGTATGATATCGAAACCTACAGCAACTGCTTCACGCTGGCGGCTGAACACGCCGACATGCCGCTGCGGTGGGCGTTTGAAATTAGCCCGTGGCGGGATGACAGCAAAGAACTCTGGATATGGCTGACATGGCTGCGTGGCTTTGGCGCACAGATGGTCGGCTTCAACAACGCCGGCTTCGACTACCCTGTGCTGCACCTCTTCTGTCAGATGCAGGGTCACGCTACCTATGGTGAGTTGTACCAGAAGGCGATGCAGATCATCCGGTCGCGTGACGACGAGGACAAGTTCGCCCACACCGTCTTCCCGAGCGACCGATTCGTCAATCAGATTGACCTGTTCAAGATCCACCACTTCGACAACAAGGCGAAGATGACCTCGCTCAAGGCACTGGAGTTCAACATGCGCCTCGACAGCGTGGAAGACCTGCCATTCCCCGTGGGCGTGCCGCTGCAGCGCGAACAGGTGCCGGTGCTGCGCGAGTACAACGCCCATGACGTTCATGCCACCAAGGCGTTCTATCATGCCTCCCTGCCGATGATCGACTTCCGCGAGGAACTGAGCAAGAAGCACGGCAAGGATTTCCTGAACCACAACGACACCAAGATCGGTGCCGAGATCTTCCAGATGGCTCTGGAAGCTGCTGGGGTGCCCTGCTACGAATATGGCCCTGCCGGTCGCCAGCCGCGCCAGACACAGCGTCCGGTGATCCACCTGAAGGAATGCATCCCGAACTGGGTGCGCTTCGACAACCCAGCGTTCAGCCGCATCCACACCCACCTGTGGATGCAGTCGATCACCGAAACCAAGGGTGTCTTCAAAGACCTGACGGCGTTCTGTGGCGGGCTGGAGTTCGTCTTCGGTACCGGCGGCATCCACGCGTCGGTCGAGAACGAAATCTTCATCGCTGACGACCAGATGATGATCCTCGATTTGGACGTGACTTCGATGTACCCCTCGATTGCCATCTCACAAGGGTATTACCCGGAGCACCTTGGTCCGACCTTCGTCAAGGTCTATGACGACCTGCGCCGGCAGCG
>Ga0116155_10003106_pt1 | contig 11125 bp, 5 predicted proteins | sample AD_UKC032_MetaG_FD_89890 | JGI IMG/M metagenome (GOLD analysis project Ga0116155, IMG submission 89890) | Active sludge microbial communities of municipal wastewater-treating anaerobic digesters from USA - AD_UKC032_MetaG | ecosystem: Engineered > Bioreactor > Anaerobic > Digestate | place: USA... | reverse complement strand
TGGACGCGCGGATTTCGTTCTACTGGACGCGGCGGCATTCGACCGACTACTCGACGCCCCTGGTTGCCACGCGGGCGCATATGGCGCTGCTGACGAACCGGCAGGCAGGTTCGGGGGGCGACATGCTCCCCGCCGAGTTCCGGCTCAGGAAGATGGGCCCGATCATCGGCACACGCACGTGGGGCGGCCTGGTTGGGATCTCGATGTTCATATCCCTCGTCGATGGCGGCGGCATCACCGCGCCGGACTATCGTGTCTACAGCACGGAGGGCAAATGGGTCATCGAGAACGAGGGCGTCGAGCCCGATATTCCGGTCGATCTCGATCCCGCGGAGATGGCCCGAGGGCACGATGCGCAGCTCATGACGGCGGTCGACTTCCTGAAGCAGAAGATGGCCGAGAAGTCCCGACCCGTCCCGCCGAGACCGCCGAGTGTCCGGTAAGAACGGCTTGGGGGGTCTGGGGTGGCAGGAGTGGGGCGTGGCCTGTCATTGCGCCGGCCTGGTCTTCGAGCTACGCTGGGCGCCATGAGTCGCGTCACGAAGCTCCTGCACACGCGGTATCGGCTGAACGACCTCGAACGAAGCGTTCAGTTTTACAGGAAGGTCCTTGGTTTGACCGAGGTCCGGCGGCATAAATCGCCGCGCGGTTCCGAGCTGGTATTCCTGAAAGCGCCCGGCAGCGAGGAACTGATCGAGCTGTGTCACTTCCCGGACAGCGGCCCGGTCGAGGTGCAACCGGACCTGACGCATCTGGCATTCGAGGTCGACAGCCTGAAGGAGTTCGGGCGGCATCTGGCGAAGCACGGACTCAAGTACTCGGACGGCCCGCACATGCGGGATGATGGGAGCGGCTTTGCGTTTATCGATGCGCCGGAGGGCTACGAAATCGAGTTGATGCAGAAGCCGACGCAGTTCCTGTTGGCCGGTCAGGAAGGGAAGTCGGGCGGCTGCTGAGCTTCTGTTGGTGCTCCTACTCTGTCGGCAACCGTGTCTGCAGGATCCGGACCGGGCCGAGCAGGCCGGCGGGCAGCAATGGCGTGTTGGCCTGCACGGTGGGCGCGAGCAGGACGGTGTGGCGCGCGGCGGCGGGCAACGCGGCATCGCCGACGAGGCGGTTGTTCCACGTATTGATCACCTGGATTTCGAGGGTGTTTGGGCCTGGCTTGACTGCGCCGGTGATGTCCAGGCGCCACGGCGCCATCCAGAGCGTGCCGAGATCCTTGCCATTGAGGCGAACGGTCGCCAGGTCGCGCACTTCGCCCAGATCGAGCACGAAATGCGAGGCGCCCTCGGCGAAGCGTGAGGCAGGCAATTCGAACGTTTTGCGATACGTGGCTTGGCCGGAGTAATGGCGGATGCCATCTTCGCTGCGGTGCGTCCAATCGGAGAGCGAATCGAATGTCGCGCGCTCGGGCGCGCCCCAAGCCGGATCGAACTGAACCTCCCAGGGGCCCGTCAGAACCTGCTCCGGCTCGGACACAGCCGCGACCCTCAGTGGGCGTCGTGTCCCGTCGGCGAACATCACTTCGTAGTCGCCCGGCTCGGTCGCCACCGCACCCAGTTCCCGGCCGATTCTCGTGAGCTGAAGTGCCGGACCGCCGAACGCGAGGTCCGGACGCGGCATCGTGCTGGCGAGTTGTGCCGCCTCGCTGTCGCTCGAAGCCCGACCGAGCTGAGTGAAGCTGCCGATCTTCCCACGGAACTGCGCATGAGCGCCTGCGGTCGCGGCGCAATGGACGATGTAGTCGCTTTTCAAGCCGGTTCGGGCCATCGCTCCGTTCAGGTAGAGGCTTGGCTGGCCTTCGCGGTACACCACGGTGACATGGGTCCAATTGGTCAGCGGCGCGGCGTGGACGAGTGTTGGCGCGAAGTAGTTCGCCCCGTGCTCGAAGACGCAGACGCCGTTGGTGCCGATGGAGAGGCCGCAGCCTGCATGGCCGCTGCCGCCGAAGCCGTCTCCGTGGGGCGCAACCAGGGCATCGTTGCGTTTCTCACTCATGCCGACCACGCCGCGATTGGTCTCGGGGACGAGCGTCGTGGCGTCAGCCGGTTTGATCCAGGCCGCGAAGGTGAAGTTGTTGGGGGTGTCGCCGTTGGCGTCATGCGCCGCCGGGGCAACCTCCGTGGAGAGGATTTCGCGTCCATTGTGCCGCACCGAGACGACACGCTCCGAGCGGGCCGCCGCCTTGTCGCGGAACACAACGAAGACCGATCCGAGTGGCCCCAAGGATACAGGCAGCGTGACGGTTCCCCCGGCGAGGTCGTAGGCGGCGGGACGCTCGATTCTGCCGGAGTGGGGCCACCAAAACTCAGGGGCTTTGTGGTCGACGCGGAAGGCGGCAGTGGTGGTGAGCGGCTCGGCCTTCGGATTTGCGACAAAGTAGATGTCGGCATCACGGCTGCGTCGGTGGGTGAATCGCAGCGGCGTCGAGCTCTGGAAATCCGGCGATGGTTCGAGGGTGGCCAGCAGTTCTTCGAGCGGCTGGCCCCACGCGATGCGGCCTTTGCCGAATGCGCGAGAGCCGGGCTGTCGGGTATCGACACCGCCCCAGAGCTCGGCGGCTAACTGGCGCACTGCGTCATCACACGCCGGATAGCTCTGCATGCTGGGGGAGCGCGATGGCGGCGGCCCGAGCACGGTGGCGCCGGCCCGGACCAGGCTGCGGATCTTGCGGAGGACTTCCGGCCGCATGGTGTCGAGGTCCGGCAGGACAAGGATGCGGTAACGTGTTCCGTGCGGCAGTTCGAGCCGGCCATTCCGGACACCCAGCCTGGTCTCGATCACCTCCGCATTGATGTAGTCGAAGTCGCGTCCGGGCGGCAATGCGGGTTGGCGGAGCCCGGTCATTTTGGGGGCGTCTTCGCCGATGAAATAGGCGACGTCGGCCACGCGGTTGCCCTGTTGCAGCAACCAGCAGCATCGGCGCAGGTAATCCACCCAGGCGGCGCTCCGATCGAACCAGGTGTTGTGGCGGTTGAACTCGGTGCCGAACCAGGCATTGACGCCCGGTCGCTTGTCCTCCCACGGCTGGTGGATGTTGACGTGCAACACGAGATGGTTGACGCCTTCGCAGAACGACCAATCGCCCCGGGCCTTGAGGGCGCGGGGCGCGTTCTGGAAAGCCGGTCCGCCGGTGAATGCCTCGGCCGAGACGTACGTGTGGCCGTAGGTGTTCGCGCACGAGGAGGCGGCGCGCAGTTCGATCGAGCCGAGGTCGCCGGTGACCCAATACTCGCCGCCGATGCGGTCGGACTGGCCGCCGTACTGGAGGAACTCGCCGGGAAACCCCCAGTGGCCATAGTTCTCGAGCCACACGCCCAAACCGTGCGGCCTGCAGGCCTCGCGCAACCCCCCGACGTATTCGGTCGCGACCCGATCCGCCACCAGCCGGCGCAAGTCCCAAAGAAAGCGCTCGCTCTGATCCGCGCTGCCGACGAGGCGTCCGCTGAGAACAGGAAGCCAGGGTTTGGGATCGTAGCCGTAGCGCTCGAGGAACTGCGCGTCGAAGCCGTCGGTCCAGTTCTGCGAGCCCATTTCGTAGCTGTCTGCGACGACGCGCTTGAAGGCCTTCCGGTCCGCGGGCGGCATGCGCCGAACCAGTTCGCCGATGAACGCGTCGAAATGGCGCTTGGCCAGGGCGCGATTCATCTTGTCCACTTCGAGTCCCTGGCCCTCGACGGAGGCCGGCGAATTCTTCATGCCGGTCGGCCTCATGCCCACGCGCTGGATGATCCAATCCCCGTCAGGCACATCCCAAGTCAACGCGCCATCAGGCGTCATTTGCCGTGTTAGGTCGCGCACCGCGGCGCGCGGCACGACCAGGTCCGCGCTGTCCGGTTCGGCTTGTGTCGGCCACAGGTAGGCATCCCACATCGGCAGCGGCGTCGGATGCATCTTGCCCAGTTGCTTTTCGACGTACGCTTCGAGCCGCGCCGCCCCGGAAAGACTGATTTCGGACAAGGCCGGTTGGCCGCCGCCGAAACAGCCGGTGAAGACGACGCGGAACCGGGTCGCAGTCATGGCGGGGAATGACACGGCCACCGGCCCGCGCGGCAAGAAGCCCACGCCCAGCGCCGTGTTCGAGCGGTCGCATTTGAAACGGCGCACCGTTTGGTAGACGCCGTCGGCCCCGGCCGCTTGGAGTTCGCATTGGGCGCCGAAGGGATCCCCGGTGGGGACGATTTCGAGCGATCGCGCCGTGAACGGCTCAATCACCTCGAACTCGACCGTGAATGGAGTCTGGCCTTGTCCCGCGCCTGCCGGGAACCGGATCGCCGTCGCGATGTCGCCGTCCGCCAGTCTTTCTGAATTGCTGACCTCCGGCACACACGCCACCCGTACAGGACGCGCGGACATGGAATCGGCGTCGTGCGAGGGCGTTGGAAAGGCGAGGACGGCGACGTCCTGGAACGGCTCTTCCGGTGCTGGCAATTCCGCGGCGAACTGACGCGGACCGCGCACGCGTGTCTCGGACGCCGTCAGGTAGCGCATCGTCTCGGTCGGCTTGATCCACGGTCCGCCCGACTGGCTCCAGCCGGGGCAATTGAACATGCCAATGTTGACCCCGGTGCGACCGCCTTCGCGAATGGTGTGCTCGACGAGCGACCACCATTCGGGCGACAGGACCTTGATGGCGCCCGGAGGCACGTCTTCGAGGAAGATGTTGCCGATGAATGCCTCGCCGATGCCGGCGCGCGCCATGGCTTCGAGGTCGCGCGTAATGCCTTCCTTCGAGATGTTGTCGCTGATCCAGTACCAATAGCACCACGGTTTGGTGGCCTCGGGCGGGCGGGCAAACCCTGCCTCGAGCGACTGGGCGCGCCCCGGCAGTGGGGTGCCGACAACGAGCGACAGGGTGATAAGAACTGCGACTGTTTTCATGGGCCGAGTCTGGCGATCTGGCGATTGACGGCAAAACTGTGCGCCTGGTCCATCGAGCCAACAAGCCCAAAGTCGGCGCCACTGTGGATTCGCGTTTCTGATGTTTGCTTTCGCTGCGGAGTTGGATTTGAATTGCCGGGGAAACCGACGATGAGCGCATACGTCTATTCTTATCTCGTGGGTGGGGTGTTTTTCGGGATTGGACTTGGCTATGCGGCCAAGCACGGCTACGTGGGATTCACGGGCCGAAAACTCCGGAACCTGCTGATGAGCCTGGGGGTGATCCTGTTTTTCTTTGTGCTCCAGGGGTACTTGCAGTGCGCGCCGATGAGCGAAGCCCCGGCGCGCGCCTACACAGGCGGCGCTGAGGCGGTTTTGAAGGACGTGGGCCACATCCGCGGCACGCCGGTCGATTACGGCATCGTGCTGGCCTACTTCTGCCTGATTCTGTTCAACGGCTTGTATTTCGGACGCCGGCAGAAGACGACGAAGGACTTCTTTTTTGGAGGGCAGAGGTTTGCGTGGTGGTTGATTGCGATCAGCCTGATTGCGACGACGATCGGCTCCTACAGTTTCGTCAAGTACAGCGAGATCGCGTACAAGTACGGGCTTGGGGCCACGCAGGCTTACTGGGACGACTGGCTTTGGTTTCCGTTGCTGGCGTTTGGGTGGCTGCCGCTGCTCTACTTTTCGCGGATCGTGTCGGTGCCCGAGTACTTCGGACGTCGCTACGGGTCGAAGGTGCGTTTCTGGGCGACTCTTTACATGCTGGTGTACCTGGTGGGTTACGTGGGGGTGAACCTGTACACGATGGGCGTGATCGTGAACATCCTGGTCGGGTGGCCGATCCCGCTGGCGGCCATGGTGGTCGCGGCGATCTCGGCCACCTACGTCACGGTGGGAGGGCAGAGCAGCGTCATCATGAACGATCTGGTCAACGGCCTGTTTCTCTTGCTGGTGGGCCTGCTGGTGATCGTGCTCGGCGCGGTCTACCTGGGTGGGTTCGACGCGCTCTGGCTGAACCTGCCGAGGGAGGCGCGGCTGGCCTTCCCCAATTTCAACGAAGATCCCGAGTTTCCCGCGGTCGGCATTTTCTGGCAGGACGCCTTTGCGAACTCGGCGATGTTCTACTTTCTGAATCAAGGGATCATCATGCGCTTCATGGCGGCCAAGTCGCTGGATGAATCCAGGAAGGCCGCCACCATCATGATGGTGGCTCTGATGTTCATCGGCGCCCTGGTGGTCTGTTCGGGCGGATTGGTGGCGCGCGCCTTCACGCACGCCGGCGTTCTGCCCGAGGTCCCGGCCCGCGAGGCGTTCTTCATCGCCACCGAGTTTCTCAGCCACCCGGGCATCTTCGGCTTGATCCTCGCGGCCATGACGGCCGCGCTGATGTCGACGGTCGACACCCTCATCACGGCCGTGTCCGCGGTGACGGTGAACGATGTCTATCGCCCGTATTTCCACCCCCAAGCCACGGACCGCCAACTGCTGCGTGTTGCCCGGATTGCGGCGATGAGCGTCACGGTTTTGGGCGTGCTGATGGTGCCTGTGTTCATGCAGTTCAAGTCGATCTATGTGGCGCACGCGGCCTTCACGGCGGCGGTGACGCCCCCGATGGTGATCGCGCTGTTGTTCGCGGTGTTCTGGCGGCGATTCACGGGCGCCGCGGCGCTCAGCACCCTGGTTGGCGGCCTGGCGCTCATGGCGCTTTCGATGCTCCTGCCGGCGGTGATTGTGCCGTTCGCTCATGGGGTCCCCGGAGGAGACACCGCCTGGGATTTCCTGGCCGGGATGCGCGAGCAGCAGTTCATGCGCGCTTTCTACGGCGCTGTGCTGTGCGCCGTGATCGGGGTGGCCGTCACGCTGTTCACACGACCCGAGCCGTTCGAGAAACAGCGCGGTCTTGTCTGGGGCACAATTGACGACGCCCTGCGGCATTACCTGGGTTCGCCGGGGCGCGAGAGTCCCGTGACGCGCGCGACGGCGATGCCGGTGGCCCTGGAGGCCGGACTCCCGCACTTCGGGACGGCTGAGCTGGCGGGAGTCCGCATTTCCTCAGCGCTGGCTCGCGCGTTGGACGCTCACACGGGCGATCTGCTCTACATCACCGATTCGCGATGGTGGACGGGCGGACTGCATTCCGCGCACGTGATTGTTGCGGCGGTTTCGGACGAAGGAGACCGTGCCACGGTGGCCATGGAGCGGACCGCGTTCCGCAATGTGGTCGGCAACAGGGTGGGGCGGCCCGTTCGGCTCGAGCGCCTCTATCAGAGCGAGGGTCGGGGACAGGGATGAGATGCAACGGGAGCCCTTCCGCGAACCGGTTTTGGTTCGCGCGCTATGGGACCGGCCTGCGCGGCATTGTCGCGCTCCCCTTCCAGCGAGACCGTCCACTCTTCGAGATCCAGCGTTCCATTCGCGCTATGGACGGTGAAATGCACGCCGCCGGATTCGAAGCCCGGACCTTCACGGGAGGTTTTCCAGATCGGCGAGGTCTTTGTACCGCCCACTGGCTTGCTTGTTCTGTTTCAGATCATCCAACGCGATGATGTTGACCGCTATGCCCTCGATGGCGGCCACCACGCGCCGTGGGTACGCCTGGCTGAACTCGACCCCGGAGATCCCGGTTTGGATTTCAATCTGATTGGGTTCGATCCCCATCCGAATGATGCGCTCCTTGCGGAGAAACAAACCCGGTGAGAGGTCCGAAAGGTCGAAGCCGAAATCCTGAAGGGCCCTCACCATGCGGTGCGCATTCTCCTCGTGAACAGCGATCCAGACATCCAGGTCTCCCGTGGCTCGAGGATATCCATGATAGCCGACGGCGTGCCCGCCAATCAGGAGGTATTCAACCCCGTGCGCGTTCAGACACTGTAAGAACTCTTTGAAGTCTCTGGTTAACGACCTCGGGTCCATAGTTCAATTCGCGCAGGGTTTCCACGTGACGCAGCCGTTCCAGCGGTGGGCGGCTCTGCCAGTACGCTCGGTCTTCGCGGTCCGCCTCCTCGAAACTGAACACTCGCAGGCCGGTTCTGGCCCGAGGCGCCTGATTTTGCAGGGGCGAAGCGGCGACAGATTGAGGAGTCGGTTCCATGCACGTCATTGTACCCAGACTCTTGGTGCCTGTCGAACGGATTGGCAGGGCGCTGCGCGATCGCAGTTGAGGACAGTGCAGAATCCGGCTTGCCAGTCCGGCAGGGGGGCTGGCATGTTCGGACATGGCAACCTCACTGCATCTTTCCGAAGTGGACCGGCGGCTTTATCAGCCGGCGGATCAGTTCTTTCCTGCGCAGGGCCGCGTCGCTCTCACCTACGACGATGTTTCGTTGGCAACGCTGTATTCCGAGATCTTGCCCCGCGACACGCAGCTTCACACAACACTGGCCGAGGGAGTTGCCCTTGGCATACCGATCATTTCGGCTGACATGGACACCGTGACGGAGGCGCGAATGGCGATCGCCATGGCGTTGAGCGGCGGATTGGGTCTCATTCACTACAACATGCCCGAGCGCCAGCAAATGTCAGAGGTCAGCCGCGTCAAGAACCATGTTCATGGCCTGATCCAGGAACCGATCAAGGTGGCGCCCGACCAGGCGATCGGGGACGTGCTGGCGATGATCGAGGAGCGCAAGTTCAACTTCAGCACATTCCCGGTCGAGGCGCCGGACGGCCGGCTCGTGGGCCTGTTGTCGGGGCACGTTGTCAAACATCGGCACGCCAAACGGAAGGTGGCCGAGGTGATGACACCGCGGGGTCAGGTGCAGACCATCCACGTGAAGGATCTCGGCGCCGATCCCATCAGCCGGGCGGATCGTTTCTTCACGGATCATCCCGGCATTCACAAGCTGCTGGTGGTCGACGATGAAGATCGCTTGCGCGGTCTGTTCACCATGAGCGATATCGAGCGAATCACCCAGGAGCGGAGCGCCCAATTCAAACCGGCGCGCGATGCCCGGTTCCGGCTCCTGTGCGGGGCTGCCGTGTCCGCAGTGCGCAATGCGGCGGGGGCGTTGGATCGGGACAGGATCCTCTCTCATGTGGGGGGCCTGGTGGAGCGGGGTTTGGACGTCGTGGCGGTGTCGACCGCACACGGTCACACCAAGGGCGTCGGTGAGACCGTGCGCCTCATTCGCGACGCATTCCCCCAGCTTCCGATCATTGCGGGCAACGTGACGACCGCGGGCGGCGTCGAGTTTCTGGCCGATGCCGGCGCCAACAGCGTTAAGGTGGGCCAAGGCCCCGGATCGATCTGCACGACCCGCCTGGTGGCCGGCGTCGGCATTCCGCAGTTGACCGCCCTCTACGCTGCGTCCCGCGCGGCGGAGAAGCGCGGCGTGACGATCATTGCCGACGGCGGCATCGCGAAGTCGGGTGATCTGGTCAAGGCGCTGACGCTTGCCCACGCGGTGATCTGCGGCAGCCTGTTGGCGGGGTGTCCGGAATCGCCCCGCCAGGTCATGGAGATCGAGGGCAAGCTCTACAAGCAGTACCGGGGCATGGGGAGCCTGGCCGCCATGAAGGCCGGATCGGCCGCTCGGTACGGTCATGCGCCGGACACCACCCGGAAGATCGCCGCCGAGGGCGTCGAAGCCTTGAAGGAGGCGTCGGAGTCAGTCGACAACGTCCTCATGCAACTGGTTGGCGGAATCCAATCCGGCATGGGTTATCTTGGGGCGGCGGATCTGAGCCAGTTGCGCGCGCGGGCTCACTACGTGCGAGTGAGCCCCGCCGGACAGAAGGAAGCTGGCACGCACGATGTGGTCGCGATCAAGACAAACGCTTAGCCCGGATGCCGCATACAGCTTCACCGTGTCTCACATCCGGACTCCGGCACAACCGCTCGTCGGAAGCGACCAATGTCCGATCGGCACGGAGACACTCTCCCACCGGCTGGCCGGGCCGATGGGAGAGGGGCGATCTGAACGCGCGCGGGGGGGCTACCGCACTGTCACGGCGCGGTAGAAGCGCTGTGTGCGGCCGACTGTCGAGGTGGGATCGACCACCCGGATGCTCGTGCCGCCCAGCGCCGGGATGTCGTGGAGCAGTTGCCACGTGTCCGCGGCCGAGAGCGAATCGCGATACTCGACGCGGTAATGCGTGCCGGGCACGCCTTCGAGCGTGATGCCCGCCTGGCCTGCATCGAGGTCGATCGACAGCGACGGACCATCTCCGCCGCCCGTGAACGCCTCGGCGTGCTTGAGGATCGTGGCTTCCGGGACGAGCCCATTGTACGCGGCCAACCGGTAGATTCGCCCGGTCATCGCCTCGCCCCCGCCCGCCGTGGCACCCAGGTAACCCGGTCCCGAGGGCATGACAAAGGCGTCGCTGACACCCGTGGTGGTGCCCGCCAGCGCACCGTTGATGTAGAGCTTCATGACGAACTCAGCGGCATTCCACGCGTACGTGACGTGCGTGGCCGCCGTGGGCGAAGGCACGGCTGGAGTGAACATGTAATCTCTCACCCCGCTCTGGGTGAATCCCATCTGGCGGGTGTTCTCCCACTGCGCATAGCGCAGGCTGCTGCCGCTCACTTCGCCGACAGCCAGGTAGGCGTCCGCACCGGCCGCGGGGTCGCCTTCGAGAATGAACTCCATCGTCACGTCCCCGAACGTGGCCCCGAAATCGAACGGGACGCCGCCCGACCCGGTGAGCGTGATGGCGCTGGCCAAGCTGGACACGGGAGCCAAACCGCCGGCCGCGTCGGCCGCGATGACGGCGTCGTAGGCATCGAGCAGGGGCGTCACATAGACGGTGAGCTTGGCGCTGAGCGTGGACACGGCGTTGGACGCCACCAGGGTGTAGGTGGTGGTGGCTTCGGGCGACACAGTCAAGCTCGTGCCGGTGACCGGGGCGTTGTTCACGTACACCCCGGTGGCGTACTCGACATCCCAGCTCAAAACCGAGGAGCCCTGACCCACGATTTCGGCGGGGTCGGCCGCGAAGGAGGTGATGATGGGGGCGCGCAGCACGCTGGTGAAGGCCTCGGCGTGCCGCTTGACGGTCGCCTCGGGCAGCGCTTCCCCGTAAACCACCAGGCGGAAGATCCGGCCAACCATGAGCTGCGAGCCGTCGGCGGTGGCCCCAAGCCAGCCGTATCCGGTCGGCATCGCAAACGCGTCGCTTACGCCCGTGACCTTGCCCTTGGCCACACCGTTGACATAGACCGCCATCGAGAATTCAACAGCGTCCCAGACATAGGCCACGTGGGTGGCAATGGTCGGCGAAGTCACGGCCGGCG
>Ga0116155_10003101_pt1 | contig 11129 bp, 12 predicted proteins | sample AD_UKC032_MetaG_FD_89890 | JGI IMG/M metagenome (GOLD analysis project Ga0116155, IMG submission 89890) | Active sludge microbial communities of municipal wastewater-treating anaerobic digesters from USA - AD_UKC032_MetaG | ecosystem: Engineered > Bioreactor > Anaerobic > Digestate | place: USA... | reverse complement strand
GCTGATTGCAAATATATCTTATGATATTCAATCCAATAACTTCTCCTTCAACATCATAATCTGTAGCTACTGTAAGTGATTGAGCCCCTTTTGTTAATTTTAAAATTGTATCATAATACCTTTTAGTGAAATCTCCTTTTCTTGCAAGATAATTTGGAATCCATGAAATATCAAAATTTGGAATAGAATACCCTCCATTTTTTTGTTTTAAAGTAAATAAATGCCCCACAGCACAAGCAACTAAGATATTTTTTCCATTTCTTTCAACATCGTAATATGGAACACTGTTTATGTTTCTTTGAACAGATTTTCCTAGAGCACTTGCAATTTTTAGTGCTGCTTGAGGCTTTTCAGTTATTATTAATTCATATCCATTTTCTTTTAATTTAACTACAGGATGAGAATATTCTTCTGCTTTTTTGGATTTTTTGAATTTCTTTTTTAAAACAGTGAATTTTTCAATTTTTTCTAGTTGTTTTTTTCTTGATTTTTTGTGATTCTTTTTAATAGAACCTTTTTCAATTGTTTCATTTGAGGGTATTTTAACAATCTTTTCAGTCACATTTTTTAAAATATTTTCCTTTGGCAATGCATTTTTTATTTCTTTTTGAGTTGCATACTTTAAATCTGATTGGTCTACTCTGAAATTTCCTTCTGCAGCCAATTCTTCTTTGGTTTTTTCTTGTTTCTTTTTTACCATTCTATAGAATTAGAGTGTTTTTTGTGTTTTTATAAATTTTGTGTATTAGATTTCAAAGATAGTTGGTTTTCTTGCAACATGCAAAACAATTGTTTTTCCTATTTTTTCCTGAAGTCCACCCGCTTCATGAATATGTCCTGTTATTAGAACATCTGGTTTGAATTCTTTTATTGCTTTTTCAACTGCTTTTGAACCTGAAATTCCTGTGAATTCAGAAATTCCTCCTCTTGGGGGAGTATGGGTTACCATTATTTTCTTTTTTATATCTTTTATCTTGTCATGCCCTTTTTTTAATGTCTTAAAAATTTCTTCGTCTTCTATCCAAAATGGGCCAATAGCAGAATCATATCCTGCCCCAAAAATCCCCAAATCATCTTTTTTTACAGAATAACCGTGAATATGCTTTGTTTTGGAATATGTTTCTGTAAGTGTTTTTATTGTGGACATAGTTTCATGATTTCCGGGAATTATCATTACTTCTTTATTTTCTCTTATGAATGGGCCAATTATATTTTTTGTTGATTGCTCAAATAAAGTTAAATCTCCTGCAATGATGATTATATCAACGTTTTCATCCCTTGCTTTTTTTGCAAGTTTTTCAACTAATTTGCTGTCTCCATGAATATCAGAAACAGCCAAAATCCTTGTTTTCTTTTTGATTTTTTTTACCATATATAAAATAAAATAATATAGTTAATAAGGGTTTTTATTGAAGAGAAATCTATTTATTATGAAAATAAGAACGCATTTTGGAATAAAATTTATTGAATGAACTTATTATTCTATATTTTAAAGTAGGAGTAAACTTTTCTGTTTCATCTTCAAAGTTGTAAGTCATATACCCTATAATATTTTTTTGTTTTTTTTCAGGAAGATGCATTTGTCTTTCTTGCTTATTTAGTATCATCATTCTTTCAAATTTCATAATGGTATCGGATATTTCACTCATGATAAAATTAATTTTTCTTAGTTTATAATTATTGTTATAATAAAGTTCCAAATTTTCATCAAAACTCTGTAGTGAATATATATCTTCCAAAACATTTAAGATAAAAAATTCTAAGGAATTTTTATCCAAATTATTTTCTAAAGAAAATAACTTGAAGTAAACTTTTAAATGTTCAAATTTTCATCAAAACTCTGTAGTGAATATATATCTTCCAAAACATTTAAAAGGAAGACACTGTCTGAATATATACTTTAAAAAACATACAATCCGAAAAATGAGTCCAAAAATGAAAGACAATTTTGATATCTTTTTCAGAAGGAAGCCTGCTTTAATGCTGGTATCTTTGAAAAAGAATACTAGGATGAGGTATGGTAGTATTTTGGCTAAAGAAGTGGATTGCACTTATAGCCATGCAGTAAAAATTCTGCAGACATTAGAAGAACTTAAGTTGGTGGATTTTGAAAAAAGGGGTAGAATAAAGGTGATAAAACTAACTAAGAAAGGAACAGATGTTGCAGATGCTATTGAAAATATTCAAAAGCTAATACGATAAGTAGTGAGGTGATTGCTACTTGCCCCTTAGGTAAAAGAAAGCGCGAATAGAAGTATTTGTTATTATATTCTATGAAATTTTAACAAGTTTTAAATAATTCTTATCTTAATTATAAATATGGTTCTTCAGTATAAAAAAAAGAATGTTGCAAGGTGGAAAGATTATCCTGGGAAAGATAAAATAGAAGGGAATGTAAAAAATTATGATTTTAGATTATTGAGTGAAAACAGAAAAAAGATTTTAGTTGAAAAAAATTCTTATGAAAAGGTTATGAAGAGATTTCGACAAATTGAGTTTTTTAAGCATAGCAAATAATTTATACTCTGTTTTTTATTAAATTAAATGATGAAAAAGTATTCTGGTATAAAATTTCCCCCCCTTACTAATAAAGAAATTGAAGAAAAATATAAAGAAGCTGAAGAAGAGATGCAGGAAGTTTTACAATGGAGAAAAGAAGAGGAGGAACGACTTAATGATAAAAAATCCAAACCTCAAGCAATAGGTGCTGCAAAAAGAGCTTTAGTTAAAGTAAAAAGAAGAATAAATACTGTTAATGGAAATCTTTTGTATTGGAAATTGAGAAAAGAAGGAAAAAATCACTTTTATGCAAATCTTGAAAGAAATGAATATTGGGATAAATTGAAGAATGGGGATTCTGATAAAGAAAGTGAGGGAGAAGATTAAAAGAAAATGGCCCCGATGGGATTTGAACCCACGACACCTAGATTAAGAGTCTAGTGCTCTAACCAAGCTGAGCTACGGAGCCATTGTTTTTGGACGTAGCGAAGGTATTTTAGTTTTTCTACCATTGTAGTTTCTTTTTTCTAAAAAGAAACCCATGAGCTACGGAGCCATAAGTTAATTAGAAATAAATTGTTTAAAACTTTATCTATATTCTCTCCAAGTGTGATTACACTTGGTACATTTGAAGAACTTTGTTTCTGCTTCATCCCCTGCACGAGTTTGGATTGTCCAGAAATAAGCTTTATCATTATCACATTTTTTACATTTTTCAACAACAATAGGAAACGTATTAAGTTCTTTTTTTATTACAACCACTTTTGTTTTTTCATCTATTTTTTCAGAAGTTTTTAATTTTACTTTATCTTTTGTAGAATAATCACATCTAGCACAACCAAAGTTTTTCCTTTTTTGAATTAGAACAGCACCACACTTAGGACAAAAATCCATTTTTATATATTATTTTTTATTTTTGTTTAGTTTAAATTTATTTATAAAGGTTTTGTATTGTCTAATTATTGTTCTTTGCATAATCCTCTTTCATAAGGGTACCTTAAATGTTCATAAAAGATTAATTTCCCCCATCCAATGAATGGAACAACTTTTAATACAGCTTTCCCAACAAGTTTATCTGATTGAATTTCTTTTTCAACACTTAATTGCCCGTTATTATTATCTCCAATTGTTGAAAAAACATATTTACCATTTTCTTGTTTTATGCTAATTACTCTATGTATTAATGGATTTTTTTCTCCTGCTTCAAAGATTATTATATCGCCTATTTTAACTTTCTCTGGTTTTGCACGAATTATAAACAAGATATCCCCCTTGTTAAATCCTTTTTTTATTGGAAAATCTGAAAATTCTGTTTTATCTATGCTTAATTCTTTATATTTTGAATCGTGTCTTTCCCACCAAGTATTAAAACTTCCAAAAACATCTCCTTTATGATACATACTGCAAGATTCAACTATTGCAAGAGGCAAAGAAGTTCCTGTTACAAGATTTAATAAAGGAAATATAATAAATTTTATTACAACAAAAAGAAATATTAACGAGATAATCCACCCTTTAAAACTATCATCTTTCCAAACCACCTGCCAGAATTTTTTCCAAAATCTTTTGAATTTATTTTCACCCCTATTCATTAGAATAAAGATGAATTATAGTTTTTAAAATGTTAGTTTAATCACCAAAATCTTTAAATAGTATCTATTTATAGGTGTATACATAAAGGTGTATACATCACCTCAAAAAAACCGATGGCGAACGACATATTTGACAACACAATTTTATGTAGGAAATGTAATTCTAAGATGCAAAAGGCAAATATTGTAAAAAATGGATTTGTGTTTAGAGCAATGATCTGTCCAAATAAAAATTGCAATGAAAAAATTATACACCCTGCAGATGAAAGTGAGTATGATAGATTTATAAATTTAAAAAATAAGGAATTTCACGTTAAAATGAGATTAGTTGGAAATAGTTATGCTGTTTCAATTCCAAAAGAAATTGTATCTTTTATGCACGAGCAAGAAAAAATAATGGATGATATGGTGAGATTGTGCTTTGAAGATTTTGGAAGATTAAGTTTAAATTTTGATAAACTAAAAAATCGGAGAGAATTATAAATGCCTAAAAAAGAATTTCAATTAAAAGTTGTTGAAGCATTGCAGGATGATGCATATAAAGGAGTTGCAAAGATAGATGCAAATATAATGAGAGAACTTGAATTAAAAAGAGGAGATGTTATAACAATTAAGGGGGGAAGAGAAACAGTTGCTGTTGCGGATAGGTCTTATCCTGCGGATGTTGGAGAAGGAATAATAAGAATAGATGGAATCTTAAGAAGAAATGCTAAAACAGGAATAGGCGAAGTTGTCACAATTTCTAGAGCAGAGATTAAAGAAGCAAAAAAAATTATTATCGCTCCTGCTCAAAAAGGAATAATGGTTCAAGGAGATCCCCAAAGTTTGAGAAATGGTTTGCTTGGAAGAACAGTTGTTAAGGGAGATACTGTTGTTTTAGGAGGAATTCAAAGACGAAGAGATTTATTTTCAGAGATGGGGATGGATGATGAATTTGGGAGTTTATTAGGAGATATGTTCGGAAATATGGGTTTTGGAAATTTAGGTGGGGCTGTTTCCCCAATTAAATTTTTAATTGTAAGTACAAATCCTGGTACAATAGTTAAAATAACAGAAAATACAGAAGTTTCTCTTAATCCAAAAGCAGTAGAAATTACAGAAGATAATCTTTCTGAAATATATTATGAAGATATTGGAGGTTTAAATGATGAAATAAGAAAAATTCGTGAGATGGTAGAAATACCTATGAAGCATCCTGAATTATTTCAAAGATTAGGTATTGAACCTCCAAAAGGAATTTTGCTTCATGGGCCTCCTGGAACAGGTAAAACTCTTTTAGCAAAGGCTGTAGCAAATGAATCAAAAGCTAATTTTATACTTTTAAATGGGCCTGAGATTATGTCTAAATTTTATGGAGAATCTGAAAAGAAAATAAGAGATATATTTGAAGAAGCTGAAAAGACTGCTCCGACAATCATATTTATAGATGAATTAGATGCGATTGCTCCTAAAAGAGAAGATGTTCAGGGGGAAGTTGAAAGAAGAGTTGTTTCCCAAATATTAACAATGATGGATGGATTAAAATCAAGAGGAAAAGTTATTGTTATTGGGGCAACAAATAGGGTTAATGCAATAGACCCTGCTTTAAGAAGACCCGGAAGATTTGATAGGGAAATTGAAGTTGGAGTTCCAAGTAAAGATGGAAGATTGCAAATATTAAAAATTCACACAAGAGGTATGCCTTTAACTAAAAATGTTAAATTAGAAGAATTAGCTTCTTTGACTCATGGTTTTGTTGGGGCAGATTTAGAGTCTTTAGCTAAAGAAGCTGCAATGGGTGTTTTGAGAAAATATTTGCCAGAAATGAATTTAGATAAAAAGCAGGATGAAGAAAAAGATATACCTGATGAAATTTTAAAAAAATTAGTTATAAATCAAGAAGATTTTAGAGATGCGCTTAAGGTAGTTAGGCCTAGTGCAATGAGAGAAGTGTTAGTAGAAACACCAAATATTAGCTGGGAAGATGTTGGGGGATTGGATGAGATAAAAAGAGAGCTTAAAGAAGCAGTTGAATGGCCAATGAAATATCCAGATAGTTTTAAGAGAATGGGAATAAGGCCTTCAAGAGGAATTTTATTATATGGGCCCCCTGGAACAGGTAAAACTCTTTTAGCAAAAGCTGTTGCAAAAGAATCTGAAGCTAATTTTATACAAGTTAAAGGACCTTCTTTGCTGAGCATGTGGGTTGGAAAATCAGAAGAGGGAATGAGAAAGATTTTTGAAAGGGCAAGACAAGTTGCACCTTGTGTTATATTTTTTGATGAAATAGATTCCTTAGCAGGAAAGAGGGGGGTAGAAATGGGCACAAAAGTCACAGAGAGAGTTTTGAATCAAATGCTTGCTGAAATGGATGGTTTAGAAGATTTAAAAGATATTTTAGTTATAGGTGCAACAAACAGGCCAGATATGTTAGATGCTGCATTATTAAGACCAGGTAGATTTGACAAAATTTTATTGGTTGGGGCTCCAGATGCAAAAGGAAGAATAAACATACTTAAAATACACACAGAAAAAATACCATTAGGGGAAGGTAAAAAAGCCTTTATTGCAAAAGAAAGAGAGACTTTTTTGAAAGAACTTGCAGATAAAACAGAGGGATATACTGGTGCTGATTTGGAATCTCTTGCAAGAGAAGCTGCAATGCTTGCACTTAGAGAATCTTTAGACTTGGAATTTGTATCAAAAAAACATTTTGATGAAGCCTTGAAAAAAATAAAACCAAGCATAACAAAATCAACAATGGAATCATACAAAAAAATTGAAGAAGCATTTTTGAAATCAGCTAAATCTGCAATCCCAGAAGCAAATAGTTATTTGGGATAAATTGTTATTTTTTAGTAGTTACAAAATAGAAGAGTTTAAATAATCTTTAATTTTTGAAATTTTATGGAAAATCTATGCGTTTCGGTTGGAACAGGAATTGGGGGACAAAAAGAAATAATGAATTCTTTAGCGAAAGCAGGGTATAATGTTGAATCTGGTGTTGAACAATGGCCAAGAGATACCTGGGTTCATTTCAATGGGAAATACATAGAAAGAGGAAGCATAGGAACAGATGGAAATGTTTTTGGAGATGGGGGAAATGTTCATGTTGGAAAAGATTTTGTAGTTGTTTCGGATAATGCAATTTATTATAAAGATGTATCAAGAAAATTAAAAGAGGCTTTTCCTGGAGTTAATTTTGATAATTTAACTGAGAAACATAATTTTGTGGCTAAAAATTACGGTCTTTTTTCAGATTTAATTTCTGATTATGGCAAACAATTTTTTGAATCCAGAATTCATGTTGCACCTACAGGATATTATCAAGGTAAAATGGGGAATACGCATATAGATTTATTTACGCTTTTGCTTCCTAAATCAAAAATATTAATTTTTGATAAATTCTTTGGAAATGACGCTAATCTAGAAAAACATTATAATAAAATTGCAGAAAAAGAAAACTTGGATTTTATTGAATATGATGGAGCTAAAGATGGAGTTTGGTTTCCATTAAATTCTCTTGTTGTTCCAAGGAATGGAAAAGATATTGTTGTAATTGATAGTGCTTCAGTTTCATTGAAAAAACTTTTGGACAAAAAAGGAATAGATACTCTTTGCGTGAATATGCCTCAGATAAATTATCCTGCAGGAAAAATTAATTGTCAGACTAACATCTATAATATGAAAGATAGAAGACTTATAAGAAAAATAGAAAATTCTTTGTGATTATCTTAATTCTAAGAATTAACTCTCTTTTGTTGTAATTGTTTTTTTCCCGTTTTCTTCAATTAAAACAGTGTTTTCTGTTTGAGCTACAATTCCTTTCCCTGATTCTACTAGTTGCGCATATTGGTGTAAATTTCCATTTTGTTCTAATTGTTTTAATGCAATTATTGCTCTTGTTCCGAATTTCTTTATTATCCATCGTGAACAAAAAGGTAGTTGTTGATATTCTTCTGCAATGTACTCCAATATTTCTCTTGCATCAGGGTTCCTTATATTTCTATAATCTATTAAAGAATAGATTCCAGATGGTTTTCCGTCCTTAACTTTCCCGTTTCCATTTGTAGCAAATGGTTCTATTGCATATAATCCCGGATGTATTTTTATGTTTCTTCTATCATCTATATTTGGGATATTTAATCCAGAGTGTAAACTATACTGATCTATTTGGTGCCCTGAAAGATTTATTATTGGAGAAAAACCATAATTTTCTATTGCTTCTTGAATAAATTTCCCAATTTCATTTGTTGTCACACCTTTTGTAATTGTTTCCTCTGCTTTTTGAAGTGCTTTTTCAGAAGCTTCAATTAATTTTTTATTTTCATTTGAGTTTTCCAAATCAATTGAAAAAGCAGTGTCTGAAGCCCATCCATCCATATGAGCCCCAAAATCCACTTTAAGTAATCCATGAGCGAGAGTTTCATCATTATAAGAAGGAGTATAATGCGCTGCAATCTCGTTTATCGAGAGATTTGTTGGAAAAGCAGGTTTTCCCCCCAATTCAACTATTTTGTTTTCAATTTTTTCTGCAATCTCTAACAAGGAAGAATTTTTTTTAATTAAAGGTTTAATATATTTTTTAACTTCTTGCGCAATTTTCCCTGCTTGGATTATTTTTTTATTATCCATTTTATTTTTTAACAGATTTCTTAATCTTTTTTTTATACAAACTTTTGTTTATGAAATAAACAATTGCAACTAGAATATACAATCCCAATAAATAATATCCTATTGTTAATTTTATTACATTACCAACAATTCCTGATTCTTCTAAATTCTTCATGAACCAAAATACTGTCCATAAGAAAATTAATGTTCCAGATGAAACCCAAAAAAATCTTACTGTTTTATTCATTTTATTCCTTTAATTTTTTCTTTTGCATTGTAGGATTTTCTAAATCCCCGTTTTCTACCATTGTAGTTTCTTTTTTCTAAAAAGAAACCCATTTACATCCATTTACTTAATTTATCTTGACTTTTTTTGTTTATTAATTCTTCTGTATTAATATTAAATATTTGAAAGATATTTTCAACTGCAGGGAGAACTTGTCTCTCAAGATAGTATTCAATGTTATATTCCCCTTCTTCACATGGAAGTTTTACTTTTTCCCTTACTAATTTGGACTTTTTTTCATTTGTTTCAGCTATATAATATTCAATTAAATTTCCTTCACTTAAAGGAATGTTTAATTCCCGCATTTTTTTTGCAGCAATCACATGTGGAGAAATTGCCTTGTATTCTGAAAGAGATTTTTTAAGTTGAGTTCTTATAAATAATTCTTCTTTTGCAATCTTTCTTTCTTTTATCTTTTTAATGATTTCCTTGACATATTCAAGTGCTTTTTTTTCATTTCCTTCTTTAAGAATAAACCTTATTACACTGTCTTGCACTTCTCTTGCTAAATCACACCAATCTCTTCTGACTGTTTCAAATCCCCTTATTTTTATTTTTCCTTGTTCATCTATTAATGCATATTTCTTCTTTGCTCCAAAGTCCCCTGTTCTTTTTGTAACCCATATTCCTCTTTTGAAAAACCCCTCTAAATCCAATTCCATTATCCCTGGAAGCTCTTTATTTATTTTTTTAAGGAGTTCAAGAGCCTGCTTTTTTGTTTTTTCTTTTAAAACTACTGCAATAGAATCAGTATCGCTATAGATTGGTCCAAACCCATTTTCTTCAAATATTTTTATTGCTTTTTGAATATTTTCCCTTGCAAAATATGCTGTTGAAGAAGCTGCCTCAACTGAATAATATCTCGCTCCAAAAAACCCCTGATAACCATAAGCTGCATTTGCAATAAGTTTGAATGCATTACTTCTTGCTTTTAAAATTGGATTGGGGTTTTTAGCATAATTCTCCTTGAATTCCCTTCTTTTCATTATTATGTTTTTAAGTAGTTCTGGTAGGAATCCTGATTCTTTGGAAAAATATACTTGCTCTTTTTGATATTCTCCAATATATGAATTTTTTTTGTTTTCTGTTTGAGTTGATTTTGATAAATTATAAGTTACAATAACACTCCCATACATACTTGAAAAATCAAAAAATGCGATATTTTCATATAAACCTGGAGTCGGTTGAAAAACAAATGCTCCTTGATATTTTTCTCTGCTTCTTCTCTCTGATATTTCTGGATTATATGGTTTCTTTTCTGGTATTTCATTAAACTTATCCAAATTATGAATTATATAATCTTCAAAATTCCCTGCCATTGTGCTTCTAGAGACATTGAATAATGGTTCTTTTGTTATTTGTGTTATTTCTTCTAAATCTGGCCAGAGTTTCTCAAAAAGCTTATAAGTTAATTCAGAATCTTTGAGATTATACTCATAGAATTTTTCCCAATCTATCTTATTTTTTTTAGATTCTTCCAATGGACTTAAATCTATTTTTCCTTCTCCAAGAAGTTCATTCGAAATTTCATTTAAAGAAAGAGTTTCTGATTGTAGATATTGTGAATAGGCATTTTTTATAAATCTCAATAAATCAATATGAACAATTCCCTTTATTTTTCCTGTTAAAAATATTCCTCTTGAAAATACAGGTTGGGAATTATCAATGCCTAAATTTAATTTAATTTTTAGTTTTTCTGCACGTGCTTTTATATAGGGCAAATCAAATCCATCTGAAAAATATCCTGTAAGTATATCTGGAGATAATTTTTTTATATACTTTACAAATGCTTCAATCATCTCCTTTTCATCCTTGAACACTTCTACAAATGATTTTTTGGAAGGTTCTTTCCAAGTCAAAACTTTTTTGAAATTTTCTCCATAAAGTGAGATCATTAAAATTTCTCCTTTTCCAAGTTCAAGTTCTTTTGCTTCAATATCGTAAGCAAAAATTTTGGGATTAAATTTTTTATTTGAAATCTTATTTAATGATTTTAATTCAATACAGAAATCTACTTCTAAATTAGAATCAATTCCTCCAAACTTATTTGAATTATGAAGCATTTCCCCTTCAATTTCATACCATTCAAGAGGGTTAAGCTTTTTTTCAATTATATAATGAGTAATAAAACCTAAATCATATCCTCTTCTTTTTTCAAT
>Ga0116155_10003094_pt1 | contig 11148 bp, 8 predicted proteins | sample AD_UKC032_MetaG_FD_89890 | JGI IMG/M metagenome (GOLD analysis project Ga0116155, IMG submission 89890) | Active sludge microbial communities of municipal wastewater-treating anaerobic digesters from USA - AD_UKC032_MetaG | ecosystem: Engineered > Bioreactor > Anaerobic > Digestate | place: USA... | reverse complement strand
CGCGGCGGCCTCGATCGGCCAGGTGCACCGGGCGGTCCTCCGCGACGGCCGGCGGGTCGCGGTGAAGATCCAGTATCCCGGGATCGACCGGATGGTCGAAGCCGACCTCGGGAACCTGCGGCGGGTCCTGAAGTCGGTCGTCGCGCTCGTCTCGAAGGTCGACTTCGAGCCGATCTGGCAGGAGCTGCGGGCGCGCCTGCGCGAGGAGCTCGACTACCTCCACGAGGCGGAGCGGATGCGGCGGATGGCCGAGCTCCATGCCGACGTCCCGGAGGTCGTCATCCCGAGGGTCGTCGAGGAGGCCTCCACCGGGAGGATCCTGACGACCGAGTACGAGGAGGGGCTCTCGCCCGACGAGGCGTGCGCGCCGGAGACTCCGCAGGAGCTGAAGGACCGCTGGGGCGCCGTCCTCTTCGACTTCCTCCTCCGCGGCCTCCTCCGCCACCGCCTCCTCCACGCCGACCCGAACCTCGCGAACTTCTCGTTCCGGCCGGACGGCCGCGTCGTCGTCTACGACTTCGGCTGCGTGAAGGAGGTGCCGCTGCGCCTCGCCCGCGGCTACCGCGGCCTCTGCCGCGCGGCGCTCGAGGGGCGGACGGACGACCTCCCGGACGTCCTGAAGCGGATGGGGATGCACCGCCTCGACGGCTCCCCGCTCGAGGAGCGGCTGATCACGCCGTGGGCCGCCCTCGTCCTCGAGCTCCTCCGGCCGGCGCCGCCCTACAGGTTCGGCTCGGACGACTCCGTCGCGCGCCGCCTGCTCGACGCCGCCCGCACGAGCCTGGCGGAGGCGGGCGACGTCCGATTTCCGCGGGACATCGTCTTCGTCAACCGGACGGTCCTCGGGCACTTCGGCAACCTCGCGCGCCTGCGCGCCGAGGGGCCGTGGCGGGATATCCTCGGGCGGTTCACGGAGAAGGAGTGACCGAACCGGGCGCCGGCACGGCGTCCGGAGAGGCTTCGCCCCGAGGAGGCCGCGAGATGTCGAATACCCCCGGCAGCAGCTACGACGAGGTCCCGTACGTCGACACGTGTCACGCCGCGACGCACCCGGACCGCCTCGCCACGCTCGCCGCGGTGTACGGCCTCCCGGCGCCCTCCCTCGAGCGCTGCCGGGTCCTCGAGCTCGGCTGCGCCCGGGGCGGGAACCTCCTTCCGATGGCGATGGAGCTGCCGGAGGCGTCTTTCGTCGGGGTCGACCTCTCGGCGCGGCAGGTCGCCGAGGCGCGCGAGCGCGCCGAAGCGCTCGGCCTTCGGAACGTCGCTTTCCATGCAATGGGCCTCGAGAAGATCGACGCCGGCTTCGGGACGTTCGACTTCGTCGTCTGTCACGGGGTCTACTCGTGGGTCCCGGAGCCGGTCCGGGAGCGGATCCTCGAGATCTGCGCGGCGAACCTCTCCGCGGAGGGGCTCGCCTACGTCTCTTACAACACGTATCCCGGCTGGAGCTCGCGCGGCATGGTCCGCGACCTCGTCCGCTTCCACGCGCGCTCGGAAGAGACGCCGGAGGGGCGCGTGGAGAGGGCGCGCGGATTCCTGGAGGAGCTCGCGGGGCACGTCGTCCGGCAGGAAGGGGCATACGCGAGCGTCCTGAAAGTGGAAGCCTCGCGTTTCCGCGAGGCCGACGACACCTACCTCCTCCACGAGTTCTTCGAGGACGACAACGCCCCCTGCTTCGTCCACGAGTTCCTGCGGCGCGCGGAGGCCGCGGGCCTCGAGTTCGTGGCCGAGGCTCAGGCTCCCGGCCTCTTCGACGGCCTGCCGGAGTCGGCGCGTGAGCTCGTCTCTCGCTGGGCCGGCGGCGTCGCGGCCCGGGAGCAGTACCTCGACCTGATGGTCAACCGGACGTTCCGCCGGACGGTCCTTCGTCGGGCCGGCGGGCCGCCCGCCGTCGCGCCGGCACCCGAGGTCGTGGAGCGCCTCGCGGCGCGCGCGGTCGTCGTCCCCTCGCCGGTCGCGTGGGATGCGGAAGGGAAGGACGGGCCGATCGAGTTCGTCCACCCCGGCCGGAGCGGCTCGATCCAGACGAACGACCCGGCGCTGAAGGCCGCCCTCCTCGCTCTCCACGAGGCGAGGCCGGCGGCGCTTCCGTTCGAGACGTTGTGGAAGCGGGTCCGCGAAGGACTGGCCGTCCGCGGAGCGCCTTCGCCGCGCCCCGCACGTGAGACGCGCGAGGCCCTTCGTTCGTCGCTCCTCCGTCTCTTCCTCGCCGACTTCGTCGAGCTCCACGTCCGCCCGCCCCGGCCCGCGACCGACCCGGCGGAGCGGCCCGTCGGCAGCCCGTTCGCCCGCCGCCAGGCCGCGGACGGCAACCGCGTCACCTCCCTCGCCCGCAGGCGCGTCGAGCTCGACGAGCTCGCCCGGGCCGTCCTCCTCGAGCTCGACGGGGCGCACACCGAGGCGGAGGTCCTGGACGCGGTCGTGGCCCGGGTCTGCTCGGGATCGCTCGAGCTGAGCGACGAGTCGGGGCCGGTCCGGGAGGCGGCCGCCGCGAGGGCGCTCCTCGCGGGTGAGATCCGTCCGGCGATCGAGAGGCTCGCGAGGCTGGCGCTCCTGGCCGGCTGAAGCGGCCCTCGAATCGACACCGGGGCAGGGCCGCGCCGCCGGGGCGCAACATCCCGCCGCCGACCTTGCCCGGCCGGGCCGGACCTCCCTATGCTCGAAGGATGATCGCCGTCTTCGTCCTCTACATGGTCGCGACGGTCTCGCTCGCCTTCTGGTACTCGCGCGGGGCGCGCTCCCACCGCGACTTCGTCCTCGGCGGCGGCCGGTTCGGCGGCACGGCGCTCGCGCTCTCGGAGCGGGCGACGGGCGAGTCGGCCTGGCTCCTGCTGGGGCTGACGGGGCACGCCTACGCCGACGGCCTCTCGACGATCTGGGTCGCCCTCGGCTGCGTCCTCGGGATCCTCTTCATCTGGATGGTGATGGCGCGGCGCCTCCGGGAGGAGACGGAGAGGACCGGGGCGATGACGGTCTCGGGCCTCCTCGCGCGCCGCTTCCCGGGCTCGGAGAAGCCGATCGCCCTCCTCTCGGCGGGCATCGTCATCTTCTTTTTCATGCTCTACATCGCCGCGCAGTTCAGCGGCTCGGGGAAGGTCCTCCAGGAGACGTTCGGCCTCGACCCGCTCTGGGGGATCCTCATCGCCTCGGTCGTCGTCACGATCTACTGCGGCCTCGGCGGCTTCATCGCCGTCGTCGTGACGGACGTCTTCCAGGCGCTCCTGATGATCTTCACGCTCGTCGCCTTCCCCGTCATCGCGCTCGTGCTCGCGGGGAGCAAGGGGATCGACCTCGCGGCGGCCTTCGCGGCGGCGGGGCCGGAGTACCTCTCGCTGACGGGCGGGAAGTCGGGGGCCGCGGCCGTGATCCTCGTCCTCTCGGGGCTCAGCTGGGCGCTCGGCTACACGGGCCAGCCGCAGCTCCTGACGCGGATGATGGCGATCCGGAGCGAGAAGGACGTGAAGACGGCGGTGAGGGTCGCATCGGTGTGGACGCTCTTCGCCTACGCGGGGGCGATCCTGATCGGGATGATCGGCGTCGCCTTCGTCCAGTCGGGCGCGGTCGGGGGCGGCGTCGGAAAGCTCGCCGACGCCGAGAAGGTCCTCCCCGCGATGGTGACGACGCTCGTCACGCCGATCCTCGCGGGGGTGCTCCTGTCCGGCGTCATCTCCGCGATGATGTCGACCGCCTCCTCGGAGGTGACGGTCTCGTCCGCTTCGTTCAGCGAGGACGTCGTCGCGATGCTCCGGAAGAAGGCGGCGACGCCCCGCGGGATGCTCCTCCTGAACCAGGGAGCGACCGTCGCGGTGGGTGCGATCGCCATCGTTCTCGCGCTGACGATGCGCGACACCGTCTACAGCCTCGTCTCCTACGCCTGGTCGGGGATCGGGTCTTCGTTCGGGCCGGCGCTCATGCTCCTCCTCTTCTGGAAGAGGCTGTCGCGGGCGGGCGTCTTCGCCTCGCTCGTCACGGGGACGGTCGCGACGGTCGTCTGGAAGAGCTTTCTCGAGCAGCCGACGGGCGTCTCCGAGCGCCTCGCGAGCTACGTCGTCGCGCTGGCGATGGCGGTGGCCTTCTCCCTGGCGTTCCCCGAGAAGCGCCGGACGTGACCGGGAACGCCCGAGAGAGGAACGACGATGGCGAACGACACGGGCCGGAGCTACGACGAGGTCCCCTACGGCGAGGGCTGCTTCCGCGTCAGCCAGCCCGACCACCTCGCGGCCCTCGCGGCCGTCCACCGGATCCCGGCGCCCCCGCTCGAGCGGTGCCGGGTCCTCGAGCTGGGCTGCGGCAGCGGCGGGAACCTGCTGCCGATGGCCCTCGAGCTCCCGGAGGCGACCTTCGTCGGCGTGGACCTGTCGGAAGGGCAGATCGCCTCGGCCCGCGAGCGCGCCTCGGCGCTCGGCGTCCGCAACGCCGACTTCCGGGCGATGGACCTCGCGGCGATCGACGCCTCGTTCGGGACGTTCGACTACGTCGTCTGCCACGGCGTCTACTCGTGGGTGCCCGAGGCCGTGCAGGAGCGGATCCTCGCGATCTGCTCGGCGAACCTCTCCCCGGACGGGCTCGCCTACGTCAGCTACAACACGTTCCCCGGGTGGCACGAGAGGCGGATGGCGCGGGAGCTGATGCTCTACCACGACCGGGCCGGCGGGCCGTCGGCGGAGAGGATCGCCAGGGCCCGGAGCTTCCCCGGGGAGCTCGCGCGCGTCGTCCTGAGCCCCGAGAGCGCCTACGGCCGCGTCCTCCGGGCCGAGGCGGAGGCCTTGAAGGACGAGGAGGACGCCTACGTCTTCCACGAGTTCCTCGAGGACGTGAACCGGCCGACGTACGTCCACGAGCTCCTGACGCGCGCCGCGCGGCACGGGCTCGAGTTCGTGACGGAGGCGGGGACGCCCGGGCTCTTCGCGGGGCTCCCGGCGCCGTCGCGCGAGGCCGTCGAGCGCTGGGCCGTCGACGTGATCTCGCGGGAGCAGTACCTCGACTTCGTCTGCAACCGCCCTTTCCGCAAGACCGTCCTCCGTCACGCCGGCGGGCCCCCCGCGGGGGCGCCCGACCCGGCCGCCCTCGCCGGGCTCGAGGTGAGCAGCGACCTGAAGCCGGCGACGGGCAGCCCCGTCGTCGCAGACGAGTCTCCCGCACGCTTCACGCGGCCGGACGTCGAGGGGGGGGCGAGCACGACCAGCCCCCTCCTCAAGGCGATCCTCCTCGCGCTCGACGCGGCGCGCCCGCGGGCGCTCGACCCGGCGGCGCTCCACGCCGGCGTCGCCGCCCGGCTCGCCGAGGCCGGGAGAGCGCTTCCGGCCGACCGGGAAGAGGCGGAGGCCCAGCTGCGCGGCGCCGTCCTCCTTCTCTTCCTTTCCGACCTCGTCGAGCTGCACGTGCGTGCGCCCCGCCCGGCGGCGGGGGTCTCCGCCCGACCCCTCGCCAGCCCGCTCGCACGGCACCAGGCGTCGCGGTCGACCCGCGTGACGAGCCTCCGGCGCCGCGTCGTGGAGGTGGGCGAGCTCGAGCGGGCCGTCCTCCTCGAGCTGGACGGGCGCCGCGACCTCGACGGGGTGCTCGACCGGGTCACGGCGCGGGTCCTCGCGGGCGAGGTCGAGCTGAGCCTCGAGGGGAAGACCGTGCACGACCCGGCCGTCGTTCGGGCCGCGCTCGCGGTGGAGATCGAGCCCGCCGTGCGCGCCCTCGTGGAGAAGGCGCTCCTCGCGGGGTAGGGCGTCGCGCCCCGCCCTCGCTTGACAGCCGGCCGCCCGGTCCATAGCCTGCGCGGCGCATGAACCCCGCGACTCCGCGAAAGCGGACGACGACCACGATGAAGCGCACGCCGCGAGGCGGGCTGGCGGGGGGCCGGGCGATCGTGTAGCACGCGGTCGAACGGAACCGGAGAAGAAGCCAGGGCCCGCCGGAAACGGCGGGCCCTTCGATTTGCGGCGGAGCCGCGGAAGAGGACGACATGACGAATCCGAAGCAGGACGGGAGGATCCCGGTGGCGGTCCTCGGGGCGACCGGGGCGGTGGGGCAGCGGATGGTCTCGCTCCTCGCGGGCCACCCGACGCTGAAGCTCGCCGAGGTGGCCGCCTCGGAGCGCTCGCAGGGGAAGAGCTACCTCGAGGCGACGCGCTGGATCCTCCCCGGGGACGTGCCGGAGGAGGCCCGCGGCCTCGTCGTGAAGGGCGTCGGGGGGCCGCTCGAGTCGCGGCTCGTCCTCTCGGCTCTCGACGCCGCCGTGGCCGACACCGTCGAGCCGCTCCAGGCCTCGCGCGGCAAGCTCGTCGTCTCGAACACGAAGTCGTTCCGGATGCAGGCCGACGTGCCGCTCCTGATTCCGGAGTTGAACGCCGACCACCTCGCCCTCCTGGACCGGCAGGAGTGGGCGAAGGCGGGAGGCGGCATCGTCACGAACCCGAACTGCGTCGTCGTCGGCCTCGCAATGGCCCTCGCGCCGCTGCACCGCGCATTCGGAGTCGAGGCGGTCTGCGTCACGACGCTCCAGGCGCTCTCGGGGGCCGGCTACCCGGGCGTCCCGTCGCTCGACGCCATCGGGAACGTCGTCCCGTTCATCGACGGCGAGGAGGAGAAGGTCGCCTCGGAGCCGGGGAAGATCCTCGGGGCGCTCGCCGGCGGACGCGTCGAGCCGGCCTCCTTCCCCGTCTCCGTCTCGGTGAACCGCGTACCGGTCCGCGACGGGCACACCGAGTCCGTCTTCGTGAAGCTCGGTCGGAAGACGACGCTCGCCGAGGTCCGCGAGGCGCTCGAGACGTTCGTCGGCGAGCCGCAGCGCCTCGGCCTCCCGTCGGCGCCGGCGCGGCCGATCGTCGTCCGCGACGAGCGGGACCGCCCGCAGCCGATCCGCGACGTGGACGCGGGGGGCGGGATGGTCGTCACCGTGGGGCGCCTCCGGCCCGACCCGGTCTACGACGTGCGGTTCACGCTCCTCGTCCACAACACCGTCCGAGGCGCGGCGGGCGCGGCGCTCCTGAACGCCGAGCTCCTCGCCGCGACCGGACGGCTCTGAGGCGGCCGTGGACGGCGCGCACGATCCTCCTCCCGAGCTCCGCACCTCTCCGGTATCCCACGGACGGCCGACGGCGCTCGTGATGAAGCTCGGGGGAACGTCCGTGGGCGGCGCAGATCGGATCGAGGCCGCCGCCTCGCTCGTCGCCTCGCGCCTCGACGAGGGGCCGTTCGTCGTCGTCTCGGCGATGGCGGGCGTTACCGACACGCTCCTGGCGCTCTCGCGGGCGGCGCGAGAGGGACGCGCCGAGGAGGTGCGGGCCGCTCTCCAGGAGATCGTCGCGCGCCACCGCGAGGCGATCGACGCCCTCGGACTCGGGGCCGGGGCGACGGCGGCGCTGCAGGAGGAGGTGGCCCGCGAAGCCGCCCGGCTGGAGTCGCTCGCGACCGGCGTGGGGCTGCTCGGCGAGCTGTCGGCGCGGACGAGCGACGCGATCTGCGCGGCGGGCGAGCTCCTCTCGTCGGCGCTCGTCGCGGCGGCGCTCGAGCGGCGGGGCGTCGCGGCCGTCCGGGTCGACCCGCGCGACTGGATGGCGACCGACGGCACTCACGGCGCCGCGCTCCCCGACGAGGCCGCCCTCGCCCGGAACGCGGCCGCGCGGCTCCTGCCGGAGCGGGCCGCGGGACGCGTCGTCGTAACGGGAGGCTTCGTCGGAGCCGGACCCGACGGGGCCGCGACGACGCTCGGCCGCGGCGGGTCGGACTTCTCGGCGGCTCTCCTCGGGGCGGCGCTTCGGGACGCCGGGGCCGACGTCTCCGCGATCGAGATCTGGACGGACGTGGACGGCATCCTGACGTCCGACCCGAGGATCGTCGCGGGCGCGCGTCCGGTCCCTCTCGTCGGCTACGCCGAGGCGGCCGAGCTGGCCTTCTTCGGTGCGAAGGTCCTTCACCCGGCGACGATCCGCCCCGCCGTCGCGCGCGGGATCCCGGTGCGCGTGAGGAACACGTTCCGGCCCGGCGCCGCCGGGACGACGATCCGGGCGGAGGCGCCGGGCGAGGGCGTTCGGGCGCTCGCGATGCGCACCGGCGTGGCCGCGCTCTTCGTCGGCAGTCCGCGGATGCTCCTCGCCCACGGCTTCGCGGCGCGCGTCTTTTCCGTCTTCGAGCGGCGAGGCGTCGCGGTGGACGTCATCGCGACGAGCGAGGTCTCGATCTCGATCACCGTCGACGCTCGCGCCCCGATCGCGCTTCTCGTCCGGGACCTCGAGGAGCTCGGCGAGGTGTCGGTCCTCGCCGACCTCGCGGTCGTCTCGGTCGTCGGGCGGCGGCTCCGCTCGACGCCTCGCGTCGCCGCACGGGTCTTCGGGGCCCTCGGCGACCTGAACGTGGTCCTGATCTCGCAGGGAGCCTCCGAGACGAACCTCACGTTCGTCGTCGAGGCGAAGGACGGCCCCGAGGCGCTCCGGCGGCTCCACCGCGAGCTCTTCGAGAAGGAGGCGGCGTGAAGGCTCTCATCGTGGGACCGGGGAAGATGGGGCGGGAGATCGAAGCGGTCCTCCTCCGGCGCGGGCACGGGGTCCGCGCCCGATACGGGAGACGCGACGACCTCGAGTCGCTCGAGCCCGACGTCCTCGACGTCGCGTTCGAGTTCACCGCACCCGAATCGGCCCCGGGGACGGTCGCCACACTGCTGATGCATCGCGTCGCGGTCGTCTCGGGGACGACGGGCTGGGACGTCGAGCCGGCGCGCCGGCTCGCGGAGGAGCGGAAGGTGCCGTTCCTCCACTCGCCGAGCTTCTCCATCGGCGTCGCGGCGCTTCGGCGGGCGGCGATGGTCCTCGGCGGGGCGCTCGCGCGCTTCCCCGAGTTCGAGCCGGCGATCGTGGAGCGGCATCATTCCGCCAAGAGGGACGCACCGTCGGGAACGGCGAAGGCGATCTCGGAGGCCGTGGGCGTCGGCCGGTCCGCAGGCGAGGAGATCCCGATCGTCTCGCTGCGCCACGGCGGGCAGCCGGGAGAGCACGTCCTCGTCTTCGAGGGGCCCGACGAGTCGATCGAGCTCGTCCACCGCGCGCGGTCCCGATCGGTCTTCGCCCTCGGCGCCGTCCGGGCGGCCGAGTGGCTCGTGAAGTCGGGCCTCACGGGGCCCGTCACGTTCGACGACTTTCTCGACAGGAGGACCCGATGAAGACGCAGGAGGTGCCCCGCATCCACCTCACGGGAGCCTTCACGGCGCTCGTGACGCCGTTCACGGAGAAGGGCGAGGTCGACGAGCCGGCGCTCCGGAAGCTCGTGCGACGCCAGGTCGCCGGGGGTGTGGCGGGCGTCGTTCCGTGCGGGACGACGGGGGAGGCGGTGACGCTCGAGCCCGACGAGCACGAGCGGGTCGTGGCGGTCACGGTCGAGGAGGCGCGGACGGCCCGCCGCCCCATCCGGGTGATCGCCGGCTGCGGCTCGAACGACACGCGTCGGTCGCAGAAGCTGGCGGAGCGGTGCCGGAGGGCGGGGGCCGACGCGCTCCTCGTCGTCACGCCGTACTACAACAAGCCGACGCCGCGCGGCCTGATCGAGCACTTCCGCGCCGTGGCCGACGCCGGGCACCTGCCCGTCGTCGCCTACAACGTCCCGGCGCGCACCGGCGTGAACATGCTCCCCGAGACGGTCCTCCAGCTCGCGGAAGACCCACGAATGTGCGCGGTGAAGGAGGCCTCCGGGAGCCTCGACCAGGCCTGCGAGATCCTGCGCCACCGGCCGGCGGGCTTCTCGGTCCTCTCGGGGGAGGACTCGCTCGCGCTCCCGATGATCTCCTGCGGGGCCGACGGCGTCATCGCCGTCGTCTCGAACGAGGCGCCGGCGCTCCTCGTCGCGCTCGTCGAGGCGGCGCTCACGGGCGAGCGGGACGAAGCGGCGCGCCTCCAGGCGAAGCTCCTGCCGCTCATGCGCGCGAACTTCCGCGAGTCGAACCCGATCCCGGTGAAGTGGGCGCTCCAGCGGCTCGGGCTGATCCAGGACGTCCTCCGGCTGCCGCTCGTCCCGCTCTCGAAGGGCCTGCACAGGCCGATGGAGGAGGCGCTGAAGGAGGCTGGACTCCTCGACGACGCCGGGAACGTGGCGGAGGAGGAGCCGTGAGCGCCGACCCCTCGCGCGAGCAGGTCCTCGCCCTCCTCGACCGCCTCGAGCGCGGCGAGCTTCGGGCGGCCGAGCCGGACGGCGACGGCTGGCGCGTGAACCCCGAGGTGAAGGAGGGGATCCTCCGCGCCTTCCGCCTCGGCGTCGACGTCGACCTCCCCGCGACGCCCTTCGCGTTCCGCGACCGCGACACGCTGCCGCCGCGCGGCGAGGTGCCGGCCGGCGTCCGCGTCGTTCCGGGAGGCACGGCGATCCGACGGGGCGCGTTCGTGGCGCCCGGCGTCGTCGTCATGCCGCCCGCCTACGTGAACGTCGGGGCGTACGTCGGCGAGGGGACGATGATCGACAGCCACGCCCTCGTCGGATCCTGCGCGCAGGTGGGCAGGCGCGTCCACCTCTCGGCCGCGGCGCAGATCGGAGGCGTCCTGGAGCCCGTCGGCGCGCTCCCGGTCGTCGTCGAGGACGACGTCTTCGTCGGGGGGGGCTGCGGCCTCTACGAGGGGGTGCGCGTCCGGACGGGGGCCGTCCTCGCGGCGGGCGTCGTCCTGACCGGCTCGGGCGTCCTCTACGACCTCGTCCGAGAGCGGGAGATCCGCGCGACGGAGGGAGAGCCGCTCACCGTGCCGGCGGGAGCCGTCGTCGTTCCGGGCTCGCGGCCGGCGCCCGGCTCCTGGGCGCACGTGCGCGGCCTCTCGATCTCGGCGGCGGTGATCGTGAAGTACCGCGACGCGAGGACGGCGGCGCGGACGGCGCTCGAGGAAGCCCTCCGTCCGGGCCTCGACGCCGCTCAGTCTCCCGGGTCCGTCCGCACGTGACCGGCGGCGGAGAGGGCTTCGAGCGCCGCCTCGAGCCGTTCCCGCTTCACGAGGACGTAGTCCGTGTCGAACGTGCTCAGGGCGAAGATCCCGACGCCGGCCTCGGCGAGCGGCACGAGGAAACGCGGCGAGGACGCCGACGAGGTCGAAGGGGAACGGACCCTCGAGAGCGAGGACCGCCCATCCCCGCTCGGCCCGAGCCCCCGCCGGCACCGTCCCGTCCGGGCAGACGACCGACAGCTCG
>Ga0116155_10003089_pt1 | contig 11159 bp, 8 predicted proteins | sample AD_UKC032_MetaG_FD_89890 | JGI IMG/M metagenome (GOLD analysis project Ga0116155, IMG submission 89890) | Active sludge microbial communities of municipal wastewater-treating anaerobic digesters from USA - AD_UKC032_MetaG | ecosystem: Engineered > Bioreactor > Anaerobic > Digestate | place: USA... | reverse complement strand
TCCTCTCCTTCGACGGCTATTCCTTCTGCAAGGCCCACTCGGCCTCCTACGCCCTGGTCTCCTACCGCCTGGCCTGGATGAAGGCCCACTACCCGGCGATCTTCATGGCCTCGGTGATCAACAACGGCGGGGGCTACTACGGGGTCCAGGCCTACCTCGGGGAGGCGAGGCGCCTCGGCCTCGAGCTCCTCCCGCCCAGCGTAAACGAGAGCGATTTCGCCTATCGCGTGGAGCCCCACCCGGAGCGCGCAGCGCAAGACTCGTGCAGATGCGCAGCATCTGCGAACCCGGAGCGCGCAGCGCAAGACTCGTGCAGATGCGCAGCATCTGCGAACCCGGAGCGCGCAGCGCAAGACTCGTGCAGATGCGCAGCATCTGCGAACCCGGAGCGCGCAGCGCTCCGGGTGGGGCTCTGCCAGGTTTCCGGCCTCTCCCGCCCGACAGCCGAGCGCCTCCTCGCCGCCCGGGGCGAGGGGGGACGTTTCGCCTCCCTCGAGGACTTCTATCGCCGCGCCGGCCCCTCCCTCGTCGAGGCGCGGGCCCTGGCGCGCTCGGGCTGCCTGGACGGCCTCCCCGCCCGGGCCGGCGGCGAGCCCCTCACGCGGCCGCAGGCCCTCTGGGCCCTCCATCGCCTGCGCTCCCGGGCCGCGGCCGCCGGGGGCCGGCGCGGTCCCGCTCCGCGGGGGGCCCGGCCCGCCGCCCCCGCCGAGGCGCCCGAGCTCATCCCTGACGACTGGGAGCCCCCGGCCGCGGTCGGCGACTACGGGAGCGCGCGGCGCCTCGCCGACGAGGCGGCCGTCCTCGGCCTCCTCCTCTCGCGGCCCCCCGCCTCGCTTTTCTCCGCCCGCGCCGAGCTCGTCGCGCGGCGCCGCGGCCTGCCCCCCCTCGCGGGCTCGGCCTCCCTGCCCGGCCTCGAGGGCAGCCGGGCGAGCCTGGCCGGCGTGGTGATCGCCGCGAAGGAGGTCCTCGACCGGCAGGGCAGGCCCATGGCCTTCTATTCCTTCGAGGACGAGGAGGGCCTCTTCGAGGCGGTCCTTTTCCCTCAAGCCTACGCGCGCGGCCTGCCGACACTAGAAGGGAATTCGGCCCTCCTCGTGGTCGGGACGATCGAGTGCGATTACGGCGTCCCCTCGATCCACGCGGAGGAGGTCTTCGGCCTCAACCGGCCGGATCGGGACTGAAGCGTGAAGGTAGCGGTGCTCGCGTCCATCGAGGACGGGCGGATCCTCGTCGATATCCTCCAGGCTCTCGCCTCCGCGGGCGTAGGGGCCTACGGCCTCCGCATCCGCAGGAACTGGCCCGGACTGGCCCAGGCGGAGATCTTCGCGCGCCTGGAGAAGGCCGACCACTACCTAGCCGTCCTGGGGCCCGCCAGCCTCGCCGATTCCTGGATTCCCTTCGCCGCGGGCTTCGGCATCGGCAGCAAGCTCGGCCTCGCCTGCTACCGCCTCGACCCCGACCTGGCCTTGCCGCGCTACCTCGCGGGCTTGCCCATCCTCGACAGCAGGGAGGAGCTCCAGGCCTACTACCAGGCCGAGCAGGCCGAATGGCTCCTGCGCTCGGAACGGCAGCAGGCCAAGGCCGCCCTCCTCGAGCTGGGCATATCCTACCACGCCGCCTCCCTCGCCCAGTGCGTCTGCGACGGGGACACGAGGGCGGTCGAGCTCTTCCTCCGCGGGGGCTTCCTCCCCGACGCCCGCGACAAGCACGGGGTGACCCTCCTCTGCCTCGCCGCGCGGAGCAAGCACCTCGCGGTGGCCCAGCTCCTCCTCGAGAGCGGGGCCGACCTCGACCTCCAGAGCGAGGACCGCGGCTACTCCCCCCTCATGGACGCCGTCCTCGTCGGCTCCCCCGAGCTCGTCGACCTCTTCCTCGCCAAGGGCGCCGATCCCGACCTCCTGAGCAAGGACGGCCAGACCGCCCTCGTCGTGGCCGTGGGCCGGGGCGACGCCGACATCGCCCGCCGCCTCCTCGAGTACGGGGCCGACGCCGACATCGCGGACAAGCTCGGCCTCTCCGCGCGGAAGTACGCCGCCCTCTTCAAGTCGCCCGCCCTGGCCGAGCTCTTCGGCCTCCCCTCCGCCTCCCCGGCGCCGGCCGCGCCCGCCGAGGGGAGGGCCGGTTGATCTCCCTCGAGAGCTCCCCCGAGGCCTTCTCCATCGCGGTGGACGGCCGTCGCATCCTTTCCCACTCGCGCCGCCTCCCCTGCGTCGAGCTCGGCCGCTCCGAGGGCCTGCCCAAGGCCCCACGCGGCAGGGGAGGACCCCGCCGACGCCGCGCCGCGGCCCTCCGCCTCAAGGCCTTCAAGGTGGTCGAGAGCGCGCCGGACTACGTGGCCATCGACTTCGCCGGGAAGCTCCGGATGGCGTTCAGGCTCAAGGAAGGCCGGCTGCGGATCTCCTTCTCGCGCTGCGACGCCGAGACCAACCTCTTCCGGCTCCGCCTCGCGGCCTGGCCGGGCGAGCGGCTCTACGGCTGCGGCGAGCGCGGGCGGCCCCGGTCCTCCGGCCTCGACCTGAAGGGCGAGCTCGTCCCCCTCTGGGTCAGGGATTCGGGGGAACTGGGCGAGGATTCGGGCTGGCTCCGCTCCCGCGCCCGAGCCGAGCGCTTCCCCGTGCCCGCCTTCCTCTCCTCCCTCGGCTACTGGTGCGCCGTCGACACGAGCGCCTACGTCCGCTTCGATTTCCGCCGCAAATCCGCGACCCTCATCGAGGCCTGGGCCCTGCCTAGGGAGATCGTCCTGGGCTTCGCCCCCGACGCGCCCTCCCTCCTCTCCGACATGAGCTCGGTCCTCGGCCGCCAGGCCGAGCCGCCTTCCTGGTGCTTCGACGGGGCCTGCGTCGGCCTCGAGGGCGGCCAGGCCGAGGTCGAGCGCCAGGTCGAGCTCCTCCTCGAGGCGGGCGTCAAGCTCTCCTCGATCTGGCTCAAGGACTGGTGCGGTCGCCGCGCCCCGGCCACGGGCCTCCCCCCGGATTGGCGCCGGGACGAGTCGCTCTACCCCGGCCTGCCCGAGCTCGCCGCGCGCTGGCGCGGCCGGGGCCTGCGGCTGATCGGCTCCGTCGGCCCCGTCCTGCCGGCGGGAGGCAAGCTCTACGCCGAGGCCTCCGCGGCCGGGGCCTGCGTCAAGGACGAGCGGGGCCGCGACCGCCTCCTCGGCGCCGGCGCCTCGAGCGCCGCCCTGGTCGACTTGAGCGGCGAGGCCGGCTCCGCCTGGATGAAGGGCCTCATCTCCCGCGAGCTCCTCGGCTCGGGCATGGCGGGCTGGGAGGCCGACTACGGCGAGCAGCTCCCCCTGGACGCCGTCCTCGCCTCGGGGGAGGAGGCCGCCCGGGCCCACAACCGCTGGCCCGTCCTCTGGGCCCGGGTGAACCGCGAGGCGATCGAGGAGGCCGGCCGCTCCGGCGAGGCCTTCTTCTTCCTCCGCTCGGGCTGGCTCGGCTCGACCAGGCAGGCCCGGGGCTTCTGCTCCGGGGAGCGATCCCTCGGCTTCTCCCGGCTCGACGGCCTATCGAGCCTCGTGCCCGCCGCCCTCTCCCTGGGCCTCTCGGGGATCGGCTTCTGGCAGGCCGAGGCGGGCGGCTGCCTCGAGGCCGGGAAGGGGAGGCGGGGCGCCGCCCTCCGCGGCCGGCTCGAGGCCGAGCGGCTCTGGCGCTGGATGGAGCTCTCGGCCTTCAGCCCCTTCTTCCGCCTCGGCGTCGCCCTCGGCCCCGGGGAGGGCTGGGGGCCTGACGCGGAGAGCCTGTCCCTCCTGGCCAGGATGTCCGAGGTCTTCGCGGCCTTGAAGCCCTACCACATCGCCGCGGTCGCCGAGTACGAGGCCGAGGGCCTGCCCCCGATGCGCCATCCCTGGCTCCACTACGGCTCCGATCCCGCGGTCCAGACCATCGCTTACCAATACCTCTACGGCCGGGACCTCATGGTGGCGCCCGCCCTCGGGCCCGAGGCCTCCTCCGCGCGGGCCCGGGCCAAGAGGCTCACCGAGCTCTACCTCCCCGAGGACGACTGGGTGCACCTCTGGACCTCGCGCTCCTTCCGCGGGGGGCCCGTCACCGTGGAGAGCCCCCCCGGCTGCCCCGCCGTCTTCTACCGCGCGGCCTCGGGCTTCGCCCCCCTTTTCGACACCCTGCGGCGCACGGTCAGGCGCCAGTCCTAGGCGGGGTCGACGATGGGCCTGCCCCTTCCCCTCGCGGCCGCGGCCGCCCTCGGCGGCAACGCCCTCCTTTCGCTGGGCATGGTCCTCCAGAAGCGCAACGTCGCCTGGCTCGGCGCAGCCCGCCCCCTGGACCGAGGCTCGAGGAGGGCGGCCCTCGGCTGGTTCTCCGGCTTCATGCTGGTGAACGCCGCCCCTGCCTTCAACTACCTCGCCCTCCTGGGCCTGCCGCCCAACGTCGTCAGCGCCGCCGCCGGATCGAACGTCGCCTTCACCGCCCTGTTCGCCGCCCCCCTCCTCGGGGAGCGGCTCGGGCCGCGGCGCGCCGCCTTCAGCGCCCTCCTCTTCGGGGCCATCGCCCTCGCCGGGCTCCGGGGGGGCGAGGCGGGCGGAGGAGCTTTCTCCCCCGCGGCCCTCTACGCCTTCATCGCCCTGCCCGCCGCCGCCGCCGCCCTCGCCTGGGCCCTCCTCCGCGCCCGGCGGGGCCGCGCCGCTCCGGCCGGGGCGGCCGAGCGGAAAGGGGACCGCGCCCTGGCCCTCCTCTTCGCCGCCGTGGCGGGGAGCTGCGGGGGCTACATGGTCCTCCCGATGCGGGCCCTCCAGCTCGCGGCCGGGGGCGAGGTCGCCCGCTGGCTGGCGACGCCTTATCCCTACCTCTTCCTCGCCGGGGGGATCGGGGGCTTCGTCCACGTCCAGGTCGCCTATCGCGAGGGCGAGATGGCGAGCGTCGCGCCCCTCTACTACGGCCTGCAGGTGCTCTGGCCCGCACTCGCCTCCTATTTCGTCTTCTCGAGCCCCTTCGACCCGCTCCAGGCCTCGGCCTTCCTCGCCATAGCCGCGGCGATCGCCCTGATCTCACGCGGCTCCTGAGCCCGCCTGGGCGCTTGCGTCCAGGCGCGGCGCGGTGTAGGGTTCCCCCGGGCCGCGAGCGGCCCGCCTTCAGGGGGATGCCATGCGCCGCAAGGATAGATTGGTCGAGGATCGCGCTGGGCTCGAGGAGATACTCGAGCGGGCCGACGCCTGCCGCCTGGCCTTCTCGGCCGGGGGCGAGCCCTACATCGTCGCCCTCAACTACGGCTACGATTGGGCCGAGGGCGAGGGAAGCCTACCTGTCCTCTATTTCCACGGGGCCCGGGAGGGGCGCAAGATGGAGCTCGCGCGCGCCGCGCCGCGCGTCTGCTTCCAGCTCGACTGCGACCACGAGCTCCTCGCCGGCCCCGACCCCTGCGACTGGGGAATGAAGTACGCGAGCCTCGTCGGATACGGGACCTTGCGCGAGATCACCGGCGAGCCGGCCCGCCTCGCCGCCCTGTCGAGCCTCATGCGCCACTACGGCTGGAAGGGAGAGGGCTCGTTCAAGCCCCCGGTCCTCGGCGCGACCGCGGTCCTCGAGCTCCGCGTGGCCGAGATGAGCGGAAAGCGCAAGGCCTGAGGCGGGGAAAGCCTTAGGCCAAGAGCGGGGGCAGCGGAGAAGACCGGAGCCATGGCGCCGTCGATACGTTGTGCGACGCTATCGAATAACGTGCCATGGCGAGGACTTCGCAGCGAGGGGGAGCAGCGTAGATCCAGGTGAGGCGCCTGACTGCATGGCGATGACCGGCAGGCCGGCGCGACGGGGATGATGGCCGTGGCACGAATCGCATGAGGACGTAGGGCGACGGGCGCCCGGAAAAAAAAGACCATCCGCGAGACCTTGAGCGGATGGCCTTTCTTTTTTCGGGCAGGACCCGTCCTGCGCAGTCATGGGAAGGTGGGCGCCGGCCTCATTCTGATCTTGGTCGATACGGGGCGGCGCTCCCCCCCTTACTTCAGCACGTAGGCCTTGAGCGGCGGGAAGCCGTTGAAGTAGATCGAGGAGTAGCTCTGCGTGTAGGCCCCCGTGGTGAGGATGTACACGCGGTCCCCGATCTTGGCCTTGTCGGGCATCGTGTAGGTCCACTTCTCGTAGAGGATGTCCATCGAGTCGCAGGTGGGGCCCGCGATGATGATGGACTGGGCCTTGCCCTGGGCCTCGAAGTAGATCGGGTACTTGATGGCTTCGTCCAGCGTTTCGATGAGGCCGCCGAACTTGCCGATGTCGAGGAAGACCCAGGGGTAGCGCTCGTGCACCGACTTCTTGGCGATGTTGACGATCTCGGCGACGATGACGCCCGAGTCGCCGGCCATGGAGCGGCCGGGCTCGATGATGATCTCCTCGGGCCAGCGGCCCATGAACTTGAAGCTCGTGTCCAGGAAGCGCTGGATGTCCTCGGAGTACTGGGCGATGGGGTCGGTCGACTCGACGTAGTTGGCGGGGAAGCCGCCGCCCATGTTGATCATCTTGAGCTCGACGTGGGCCTCCTCCTTGGCCCAGCGGAAGAGCTGGGCGACCTGGGTGAGGGCCGTGGACCACTGGCCGACGTCGCGCTGCTGGGAGCCGGGGTGGAAAGAGATGCCGTAGGGCACGAGGCCGAAGCGGACGGACATCTTGATGAGCTGGCGGGCGAGGTCGGGGTGGGAGCCGAACTTCTTGGACAGGGGCCAGTCGGCGCCCAGGCCCTCGGTGAGGAGGCGGAAGAAGACCTTGGAGCCGGGGGCGGCCCGGGAGATCTTGTCGAGGTCGGTCGGGGAGTCGGTGACGTAGAGGCGCACGCCCTTCTCGTAGAAGTAGGCGATGTCCTTCTCTTTCTTGATGGTGTTGCCGAAGCTCATGCGGTCCGGCGCCACGCCGAGGCGGAGGAGCTGGTCGAGCTCGAAGCGGGTGGCCACGTCGAAGCTGGCGCCGAGGTCCCGGAGGAGGGCGACGACCTCGTCGGTCGGATTGGCCTTGACCGCGTAGAAGATCTTGGCGAAGGGCAGGTGGGTCCTGAGCTCCTCGTACTTCTGCTTGATGACGTCGAGGTCGATGACCAGGCAGGGAGTCTCCTTGTCGGCCGCGAACTTCTTGATCCGCTCGAAGCGCTCCCGCGTCATGAAGCTCTCGAGCGGGAACTGGTACTGTTCGTCCAATTCGTACCCCTTGGGGGGAATGATAATCGTCCGCCGCCCGGCTCCGCGGCGCTCGGGCGCCGCGGGACGGGAGGGTCCGACTCCACCCACACCATAGGGACATGCTTGTCATCTTGTCAAGGAAAGGGTATACCCCTCCCAATGACCGGATTCTTCATCAAGAAGGCCTTCTTCGACGGCTGGGACCACCTCTTCACCCTCTTCCTCATGAACCTGGGCTTCGTCGCCCTCATAGCCCTCGGCCTCCTGGTCCCCGGCGCGGCCGGGGCCCCGGCCTGGCTCGGCATAGCGATCGGGCTCGCCGCCTTCCTCGCCCTCGCGATCTGGTGGTCGACCTGCGCCTTCGCCCTCGTCGCCGTGGCCGACTACGGCTCGGTGGCCTTCGGCGACCTCCTCCCCGCCTTCAGGAAGGCCTGGCTCCCCGGCCTCCAGCTGGGCCTCATCGGGGCGGGCGCCGGCTTCCTCCTCTCGATCGGCCTGCCCTTCTACCTCTCCCGAGGGGGCATAGCCGGGGCCCTCGCCGCCGGCGTCCTGTTCTGGTGCGCGGTCATCCTCTGCCTCGCCCTCCAGTACTACGTGCCCCTCCGGGCCCGCCTGGGCGGGGGCCTGCGCAAGAACCTCCGCAAGAGCCTCATCCTCTTCTTCGACAATCCCTTCTTCTCGGCCTTCCTCTTCCTCTATAACCTCCTGAGCCTGGTCCTCTCCTTCTTCCTGGCCCTCCTCCTCCCGGGCTTCGCGGGCATGGCCCTGGCCGGCGACGTCGCCCTCAGGCTCAGGCTCTACAAGTACGACTGGCTCGAGGCCAACCCGGGCTCGAAGCGAGGGGAGATTCCCTGGGATGAGCTACTGGCCGAGGATCGAGAGCTCGTCGGGCCGCGGACGCTCAAGGGCATGATCTTTCCCTGGAAGGAATAAGCTCTGCCTCGAAGAGTGTTGGAGCTCTGGCGGGGCCGGGGAGGCCCGCCGGAGCGCCTCCGAGCCCCGGGCCGGCCGGGAGCACGGAGCCGGCGTTGTTGACCAAAGAGGGGTGATGGCCTATTTTAGTAGGCGCCATGTCCATCGCCACCAGCCAGCAGATCTCAAAATGGTTCGAGCTCTATAAGTCCATCGACGTCACCTTCACCAAGGAAATCATAAAGACCACCGGCCTCGATACCCGCGGCGTCTTCCTGAAGTGCATCGGGGAGCAGTGGCCCTGCGTCCTCTACTCGAGCTCCTTCTCCGGGGCCAAGATCGTCGCCTCCTCGAAGACCGCCCTCATGGAGCGCATCAAGAAGGCCAACAACATGGTCTCCCTGCGCCTGAGCTTCCGCCTCCTGGACAAGCCCGACCCGATGAGCTTCTTCATCGGCGCCAAGGCCGCGGGCTTCACGCCCTACGCCCAGGGCGGGGGAGACCTCCAGTTCGCGAGCCTGGTCTATACCCAGCAGCCCCCCGACGACTACATCGAGATCATGGGACGCCTCCTCGAGGCCAATATCAACTCGACCCGGCGCCGCGAGGACCGGATCCTCCTCACGCCCGACTCGATGCGCCGCATGGCGCTGGTCACCAAGGACAGCGTCGTCTACGTCCAGGGCGTGCCGCGCCGCTGCATCCTCCGCGACCTCTCCTTCTCCGGGGCCAAGGTCATCATCGTCGGCTTGGCCAAGTTCCTCGTGGGCAAGGCCTGCAGCCTCAGGGTGGAGATGGACGAGCCGAGGGAGACCCTCGAGATCCCCGGCTCCATCGTCCGCTACGAGGAGGTCGAGGGACGCAAGGACCTCACCGCCATAGCGGTCCATTTCGACGAGCAGACCGTGCCCATGTCCTACAAGATGCACGTCAACGATTACCTGAGCCAGCTCAGGCCGGCGCGGAACGAGGATCCCGCCCAGGCGGCCGCCGCGGCCCCGGCCGGGGCGAGCGCGCCCGGCGGAGCGCCCCCGCGGGCGGCCCCGGCCGCGGCGACCTCGCAGAAATGAGAAAGGATACGCACATGGACAGCCCCGACCGCGGCCCCGCCGGCGAGGCGGCCCTCCGCCGCCTCGTCTTCATCGAGCTGCCGCCCGCCTTCGCCATGGACCTGGGCGGCTTCAAGACCGACCCCTCCATCCCCCTCCCCGTCGAGACGGGGCCGGGCGCCCCCGAAGGCGCCTTCGATCCCGCGGCCCTGAGCGCCGAGGCCATCGTGGCGGGCATGCTCCGCCTCCTCGCCTGGCGGCCCGACCACGAGCAGGCGGCCTACTACCGCGCCTTCGTCCTCGCGGTCCGGCCGGGCATCATGGTCGAGCTCTCCCAGGCGGGCATCTCCAAGGCCCAGGCCAAGGAGTGGGAGATAGCCGAGGAGATCTTCCGCGCCCTGGCCGGCCTCTTCCCCCAGGCCCCCGAGCCCCTCCTCGACCTGGCCATCATCTCGGAGGACCGGGCCGAGGCCTATCTCGCCTCCGGCCGCGAGGCCCTCGCCGAGGAGATGGACGAGCGGGCCTTCGAGGCCTACAAGCGCCTCCTCGCCCTCGAGCCTCCCTTCCCGCCCGCCTTCTTCAACGCGGCCTTCTTCTTCATGCGGCGCCGCAACTTCGAGCGGGCCACCTCCCTGTTCAAGACCTACGTCGAGATCTCGGACGATCCCGCGAAGAAGGCCAAGGCCGAGGAGATACTCGAGCGCCTCGGCCGGCAGGGCTACCTCGACAACCTCTTCAAGGAGGCCTATGACTTCATCCGCCTGGGCGAGGAGGAGAAGGGGCTCGAGCGGGCGCGGACCTTCGTCGAGCGGCACCCCGCGGTCTGGAACGGCCACTTCCTCGTCGGCTGGGCCCTGCGGAGGCTCGGCCGCTGGGAGGAGGGCCGCGCGGCCTTCGAGCGGGCCCTCGAGCTCGGGGCCGAGGGGGTGGACGCCCTCAACGAGCTCTCGATCTGCCTCCTCGAGCTCGGGCGACTGCCCGAAGCCCGGCGCTCCCTCGAGCGGGCCCTCCGCCTCGAGCCCGAGAACGTGAAGGTCATCGTCAACCTCGGCGCGGTGGCGCTCAGGCAGGGACGCCCCGGCGAGGCCGAGGGCTTCTTCCGTACGGCCCTCGAGCTCGATCCCGAGGATGCGGACGCCGCGCGATGGCTCGAGCGGGCTTCCTCGGCCGGCGACTAGGCCGTCTCGCGCCGGTCCCGCCCTCCCGCGAGGCCCTGGCGCGGCTCGTCAACGCGGCCCTCGAGGCGCAAGGGGCCGAGCCCGCGGCCCTCAGGCCCCGGGACCCAGGCGGGCGGCCCGGCGGCCTCCTCCTCCTGCCCCCCCTGCCGACCGTCCTCGTCCCCGACCTCCACGCCCGCGCCCCCTTCCTCGAGGCGGTCCTGGGCTGGACGCCGCCGGGCTCGAGGGGCGCGCTGCGCGAGCTCCTGGCCTCGGGCGAGGCCCAGCTGGTCTGCCTCGGCGACCTCTTCCACAGCGAGGCGGGCGGGGCCCGGCGGCGCTGGGCCGAGGCCCTCCGCGAGTACCTCGCGCTCTGGTCCTCGAGCCGCGCCATGGACGAGGAGATGGGCTTGAGCCTCGCGGTCGCCAGCCTCGTCCTCGAGGCCAAGGCCGCCTACCCGAAGGTCTTCCACTGCCTCAAGGGCAACCATGACAACTTGACCGACGAGGAGGGCAGGGGCGACCACTCCTTCTACAAATTCGCGGCCGAGGGCGAGATGGTCGCCTCCTGGTTCGCCGCCCGCTACGGGCGGGAGCTCCTCGAGGCCTATCGCCGCTTCGAGCTCGGCCTTCCCCTCCTCGCCCTGGGCGACCGCTTCGCCGCGAGCCACGCCGAGCCGGCCTTCGCGGTCGGGAGGGAGGAGCTCGTCGAGTACCGTCTGAGGCCCGAGATCGCCGAGGCCCTGACCTGGACGGCGAACGGCGCGGCCGAGCCGGGCTCGGTCGAGCTGAGCCTGGCGCGGCTCTTCGCCGGGAACGGGGCGGGGGAGGGCGGGCCGGGCGGCGGCGAGGCCGCCGCGGGAGCCCGGTGGTTCGGCGGCCATCGGCCCGTCCAGGGCCGCTACGCCCTCCGCGCCGGCG
>Ga0116155_10003087_pt1 | contig 11160 bp, 11 predicted proteins | sample AD_UKC032_MetaG_FD_89890 | JGI IMG/M metagenome (GOLD analysis project Ga0116155, IMG submission 89890) | Active sludge microbial communities of municipal wastewater-treating anaerobic digesters from USA - AD_UKC032_MetaG | ecosystem: Engineered > Bioreactor > Anaerobic > Digestate | place: USA... | reverse complement strand
TCCTCCGGTAACACTTTTATGCCTGGGCGTCTTCATGGTCTTCTTCCTGTCAACCGGAATAGTATCAATAGGATCAATGGCTGCCGGAATAGCGTTTCCCATATTTTTACTTACCTTCTTCAAAACACCCTCCGTTTTTTTCAGGATATTTTCAGTAGTGGTTGCTGTTGCTTTGCTGGTAACTCACAGGAAGAATATCCAGCGCCTGTTAAAAGGGGAGGAAAAGAGATTATTCGGAAAAAAGAAGGGGTGATGTCATGTATTCTCCCCTGTGCCCCGTAGCCGTCAACCTAAGAGGATTTGGGTATTTAAGTTTCCCCTCCTTTTTTTTAAGGAGGGGTGGCCAGACCACACCATAATCTAATGTGCATAAATATAGATGTTCTGGCCGGGGTGGTTTATTTTATTCTGAGAACTAAGTTCCCGTTTCCTAATTACTTTTTAACCACCCCGGCCGGAAAAAGGACAATTGTAAACATTTCAAAATTTGCAATTCCGGCCACCCCTCCTTTGAAAGGAGGGGAAAGTTAATTAGCTGCAATCCAGATAATTACAGTAGGTTCCTTATTATTGGATTTCTTGGGTTGACGGCTATAGGGCATACCCTCGTACCGTCCCACCCTCGTACCGTCGCACCGCTTTGCACCTTTCCGCCTTTTTTCTATCTTTGGCCAAAATTTCTGGAAATGGACCCGGTTCTTCCGTCTGAAGGCAACATACCTAAACTGATTAAAAAACAACCTCCTCCCAGGTGGTTTGCCGTTTATACAAATCCCCGTGCCGAGAAACTGGTTCATTCAAGGTTGCAGGAAGAAAGTGTCGAATCTTTTCTTCCTCTTCAGAAGACTTACAGGAAGTGGAGCGACAGAAAGAAGCTGGTACTGAAACCACTGCTTTCATCCTATGTATTTGTAAAGGTCGTGCCAAAGGAATTTATTAAAGTCTATAAGATAAACGGTGTTGTAAAGTTCGTTTCTTTTGAAGGGCAGCCTGTTGCGATTCCCCAGAAACAGATAGATAATCTGAAATTGATAGTTGACAGCGATGCGGAGATAGAGGTTACAACAGAACAGTTTGAAAAGGGTGATGTGGTTGAAGTAATAAACGGTTCACTGGTCGGGCTGACAGGCGAGCTGATCAGGGTCGGAGGAAAGAAAAGGGTAATTATCCGGATTGATAAGCTCGATCAGAATATTCTTCTTACAATACCGGTTACATTTCTGAGAAAGATAAAGTCATCAGAGCAAAATTCCGATAATGAACAAGATAAGGAGAAAGATAATAAGGTTTTATAAAGTATAAATCTTTTAACCGCAAAGTTCGCAAGGTTAACCGCAAAGTTCACAAGGTAAACCGCAAAGGGCGCTAAGCAAACCGCAAAGATCGCAAGGTTAAGCGTAAAGGTCGCAAAGACTTATGAAAAGGCTACAAAGTTGATGGTAGAGACCACAAAGCTCTGAGTTGTAGATGATTAACTTTGTGCTCTTTGCGAATTCCTTGCGCTCTTTGCGGTTAAAGAATCTATCAGGTGAGGCACCCTCTTCTTCCCTTAAACAAGTTATAATCCAAGTTCTTTTAACCGAATCTTTATCCTGAATGAATTAGGAATTTCCTCTTCGCTGATCAGGATCAGATATCCTCCACCGCCGGCACCGGATAATTTCCAGGCTTTTGCCTTTCCCTGATATTGTTCTATGATCTTTTTAATTTCGGGAGTTACCATTTTCGGGAACATCCTGATCTGTGAATGAAATGAATCCAGAAAACCTTTTGAAAATTTCTTAATGTCTTTTAAAAGCAGTCCCTCCCATGCTGTTTCTGCTGCTTCTGTAAGGCTTCTGACGTTTTCTTCATTAATATATGTATCGGAAAGGACATTAAAACCCACAGGTCTGGGCCACAGTGTAACCATACAGAGTCTTTCCTCGAGCCAGCCGATGATATCCGGATCGGTTATTGTATCAAAGCTGGACGGCCAGTATTTTCCTTTCTCATAGAAGAACTTGTTTATCCCGGGCATTGTAATTCCTATCGAATCCTGAGAACCGCTCACTTCCACGGTTCCGGGATCATTGTCATACCTGAAAAGCGTTTTTGCCAGTTTTTCGGGTTTTTCAAGAGGAAGATGATCGTTCCATAGTTCTATAGCCTTTTTCCTGGTCGATGTGGCCATTCCCGACCGTTCATTGAATTCTATTGTCGGTTCAATAGAAGCTGTAATTGCTGCCCCCGGATGATATTTCGATACATAAGGCTGATCAATCCATGTTCCTGCAATGTCGATCCTGTAAGGTATGGGTCTGGATGATCGCAATGCTGTTGTTGATCTTACAGGCAGGTTGGCATGAGGGATCCTTCTGAGTACCTTATATTCAACGTTCAGATCCCTGCACAGATCTTCTTTTTCGGGAGAATGGCCATCTTCATTTACGATGAAAATATCAGGTTTGAGTATCCTCATATCTTCTTCAAAATCCATCAGTCCGCTTCCCCTGTTAACCCCTACTTTATGAACGCATGCCAGGGCGCTGATCATGTAGGCGCGTTCTTCTTCGGAATAAACAGTTTCCCTTCCCTTGAGATCTTTTATTGTCTTATCTGAACCCAGACCTATATACAGATCGCCATATTGTGCGGCTTCCTGCAGAAAAGCAACATGCCCCGAGTGGAGCATATCAAAACAACCCGATACGAATACTTTTTTTCTACTATTATCCATATTTCGAATTTTGTCTGTTAGTCGTGCAGTCTTGCGGTCGTGCAGTCGTGCCTTGCCATCCGTAGCTTGCCTGGAACATCGGAGCTTTTTTGACCAACGGAGCTTAAGTGAAAGATGGCAGTCTTACGGTCTTTACGTCTCCTTATCTCCTCCTCACTTTATCTCCTCCTCACCTTATCTCCCCCTCTCCTCATCTCCCTTTCTCCCCCTCCTTCTTAATTGCTTCTCGCATCATGAAAGAAAATATTCCACCATGACCTGAAAAAATACTTTGTATCAGTTTTTACCGGATGTTTTTCATACTGATCGAGGTATTTCATTTCAGAAGCCTGGATCTCTTCAAGGTTGGCAGGCATATCGGCATAATACGGAGGAACCAGTCCGGGCTTATGCTTTTGTCTTCTTTCCCTGACACTCTCATCATATAGATCAAAATACTGTTTGCTGAGAGGTCTTACACCGACGAGCTTCATATTCCCCTCAAGCATATTAATGAACATCGGGAACTCATCGAGCCACACTTTTCTGCAGAACGATCCCCATGATGTGATCCTGAAATCGTCACGGAATTTACCGCCTTCCTGGAGGTCATGCATTTTATATACATAATCCTGGATATACTCGGAGTAAGGGTGCATGGTCCTGAGTTTGTATACTTTGATCAGATTCCCATCTTTACCTACCCTGGGCAGAGCAATGATTGGGCCGTAATAATAACCATTGGTGGGCAGAGGTTCGCCTGTCTTTTTTGCTTCAATGCAAAGTTTATTTTCGATAAATGATTCCTGCCTGATCCGGAATCCTCCCCGGCAAAGACGTCCGAGAGCTTCTGCGCGTGAGATCACCATGTTATTGCCCCGTGTAAGGAACATATATAATGGACGGGTGAATCTCAGCTTTGGGAGAATACGTTTCACTATGAAATCAAAGGAATACCAGATATAGTTAATAACAGGCGGAAATTTCTTCAGCAATCTCTTTTTCCGCTGATCTTTTGTTTCAACACAGCAGAAAAAATATCCGTTCAGTTCAAGCTTACTGTTAACAGCATCAATAAAGCGATCAAGTTGTTTTATATCATTGATGCGGTGGAGATTGATTATGTATTTATATTTCTCCACCGGCAGGCTTTCAATATTAAAAACTGTAGTCGTCGATAATACTGCCGTACTGCCATTCAGTTTCGGACCGGTCATATCTATTATTGCCCTTGCCATATCCGGCCCCGATTCATTCTCTATGGCTTTAAATACACCGGGATTAACTTCATGAACCTCCCCGCGGTTTTTGCCGTTACCGTTACCATTACCATTCAGGTTATTCACGAGTTCCTCTTCGCTGGGTTTTCTGTATTTCCTGAATTTTTCAGCTTCCTCATAATCGCGGATGTTGGCTTTTTTATAAGCTATGAATATCGACCCGGCCAGGAGTTCCAGCACCGTGGCAATAAGTATTGTTCCAAGGACCACTGCACGCGAATAGGAATAGTCGCGGAAGATATACATAATCAGAGCAGTAATTGAAATGGCAATTATATTACTGCTTATGACTCTGTTAAAGAGAGTTGTGAAGTTGATGATCTTTCCCCTGTGCATCTTGCCATTCAGCAGTGAAACCGACAGCCAGATCAGGGTAAGTATTCCGAAAAACACGATGTGAGACGGGACATAGGAACTCAGGCCGGAAGGTTTTAATGCGGCCATTATCAGAAAAGATATTGCAAGAATCACAATATCAGCTGATAAAGTAATGACCCTGAACTTATTCTTTTTCACAGTAGTGACCTGATGTGGAAGGGTAAATGTAAAACTTTTTGTTTGAATAGACGGTAAGAATTGCACTGAAATTTTCAACGGATGAGGAGAAAGGCACAACGGCGCAGAGGCACAACGGCGTTCGGCTTCCGGCTTCCGGCGACCGGCTAGTGACTTCCGGCGTTATTAGCAGCATTTATGGTACGTGCTTTAATAAGTCTGGAAAGCATAGCTGAAATCTTATCACAATCATCACAGAGGCTTCTTTTTGTTTCATTATCAATATAATCAATCTCTTCAGCGATAATTAATTGTGTCATTAATTCTGCACTTGATCCTTTGGCAATATAAAAATGTCGGATTGATTGTTTATCTGAACCTGATTCATCTCCTTCAGCAATATTACTGGCAATACTTACTGCTGCTCTCTGGAGTTGGTCTTTCAGCCCAAAATCTTTTGACAGAGGTTGTGATCTTGTTAGTTTATAGATTTTTACGGCTAAATTCTTGGCAATTTGCCAGACATTCAAATTCTTAAAATTTGTCATGATGCAGCGATTTTAATTGTTAATAATAGCACTATTCACAAAAGTAAATTTTCATGAAATAATAAACAATAAATACTTTTAGTTTTGATTAAGGAATCATTCATAAGAGTGTTTTTCCGGTTACCGGACGCCGGACGCCGGATGCCGTGCGCCGTACGCCGGAAATCAGAACCCGAATGTTACACCAACATCCACCGTCCCCTTTCGTCCATAAAAATACTCCGGACTACACCTCGTGTCCCCTGAAATATTACTGTAGCCTAGCGAAATCCACCCGTACAGATCGTTGATCACCTGATATGACGCTCTCAGTCCTAAAGAAGTATTATGCCATTCGACAGACTCAATAGGCGGATTGCCTACCCTTGGTGTGCCGAGTTCAGTATAATCCGGACCGCGGATTGCATCTGAAAAATATAACATTATATCAAGATTGCTAACGGGCCGGTAACCTGCTGAAACATACCACTCCCTCGAATTGTCTTTAAGATAATGTCCAAGATTGTATTTATTCGATTCAAATGTAATTGTCGGGACATAATGCTGAAATGTAAGAGGATATGAATATGTAAATTCTGTGGTGAAATACAGATCGTCAACAGGAAAATTGCTTAATCTGGATCCTGCTTTCCAGCTGAGGAAATTCCATTCGTCATCTTTCGTGATCCTGCTTATAGCCAGTTCATCTATAAAAAGTGTTGCATAAAGGTGAAGATGCCTTATCTGCCTTGAGCTTATATCGAAAAACATCTGGGAATTCATATTATCTATACCTGATGAAACTGAATGATCGACTGATTTGTAGAGAAAAAGAGGCATCAGGTAAGAAGGATTCACCGATGTATTATTGTAAACAATGCTGTTCCCCGCAGAAATGTTCAGGTATTTTGCAGGGCTTATTGTGAACATATTTGCCGAAATGAATTTCTTGTGATAGACCTCACGGTAATCCGTTCCGTAACTATTTGTGAGCCAGTAGGAATTAGCGCTGTCCACCACCATTGAATTGAGCCATCCGTGGAAATAATTAAAGGTGAACCACTTTACCGGTCTGAGCTGAAGCCTGAGCTGTATGAATGACGGATTCCTTCCCCCGAAAATATTGGAGCCATTATAATTATTCCCCCATTCAATATTGTCCCTGACAAATCCGGCGCTTCCCCATTTCCATGAATATGTTATCCCACCCTGCATTTCGCTCCAGTCGGTCGTTCCTTTTACATGGCCGCCCTGTCTCTGAGTCAGAAATGCAGGTCTCCCCAGAAAAGGTTTTTCATGATTATCTCTCAGGGATGCATAAAATCCCCATTTACCGACATAAGCTCTTGCTTCAGCACCATTTCTCCAGTATGTCGCCCTGCCGGAGGAATTCAGGAACATCTCGCCTCCGAAAACAGGATTAACGGTTATTGAGAACAATGAATCCGAATAATAGAAGAGATCCAGCCTTTTATTTCCCCGGTTACCTTTAAAAAGTCTCGAGAAAAGATCCTCTTCCCGGAATTCATTATGTTCCGGAGTATTGGAGAAGGTGGACCGGAACAGTCTATTTAGCCGGCTGTCTTCTTTTCCGAAATCACGGAGGTAAAAATCCAGTTCTTTTTGTTGTCTGTAAGTGAGCTGATCGAGTTTTTCGTAAGCTTCGTTAAGACAATTCGCGATAAATAGTCTTGAATATGGTTTTATTGCCGAATTAATTGAAATTATCTGGTCATTTGCCAGTTCATTGAGAAACTTATAGATACCTGTATTACTGACAGGATGGGGAACTTCCTGTGAAAATACCGTAGAAGAAGGCAGGAATATAATCAACAACCATAGAAAGGTAAATTTATGCAGAGCTTTCTTCATCTGGAATTATATCGGAGAACAAATATAAGATTTATTGCATCAAAATTGCAGTTTGCAGTTGGCAGACCTTAACCTCAACCTCAGCCTTAATAGTTGGCAGTTGGCAGTTGGCAAATACCTGGCAGTTGACCGTTGTGTTTAATGATTCTTAGTCAGGTGAAAATAAATCAGATCCCTCAAAAATCAGTATCTTTACATATGTCAGAAGCTTATTTTCAGGATGGGGAAAGGCACTAAAAATAATTCGAAGCTTCCTCAGGAATTAAAGATTTATTTCTGGGATATGGAATTCGATGAGTTGTCGGTCGAAAAACACTCCCGGATAATTACTGAGCGGATACTTAATTATGGGAACATGAATGCCGTGCGATGGCTTTTTTCATGGGCTGACAGGGAATTCATAAAATCAATTATATATAAAAGCCGGAATATTAATGCTAAAAGCCGGAACTACTGGAAAATAATGCTTTCTCAGGACCAGAATTAACTACAAGAAAATGACGGTAGATCTTAATTTAAATGTTTTACCTGACGATCAATTACAATTGTTTGAATTGCTTTCTGTCCAATCATTCATTGGTGATTTTTATATGGCCGGAGGAACAGATCTGGCATTACAGATTGGCCACCGAAGATCTTATGACTTTGATTTCTTTATTCCGGCTGACTTTAATACATCATCTGTCATAAACAAACTGAAAATGATTGGTGAATATAGCCGTGAAAGCGAAGAAAAGAATACAATAAACGGCAGATTGAACGGGGTCAGAATTTCCTTTTTTGGTTATCAATATAAAATAATCGATGACTTTATAAAATTTAATATACTTAAACTTGCGGGTTTAAAAGATATTGCTGCCATGAAGCTGGAAGCAATTGCAGGAAGAGGAAGTAAGAAAGATTTTATCGATTTGTTTTTCCTGTTGCAGAGATATAGCCTTGAAGAAATGTTTTCTTACCATGAAAAGAAGTACGGTACCGGCCTTAACAATCAATACCACCTCCTCAAATCTCTTGTTTATTTTGCAGATGCCGAAGAAGAACCAATGCCGGTGATGATTGAGCCCCTGAAATGGGGAGTTGTTAAAAAACATATTGTAGAGAAAGTGAAACAATTTAAAATGTGAAACATCTCTTTTTCTATTGTTCAGCTTCAACTCAACCTCAACCTCAGCCCTAATAGTTGGCAGTTGGCAAAGAGCAGTTGGCAAGTCTTAACCTCAGCCTCAACCCTAATAGCTGGTAGATGGACAAGAGTATTTTACTCCCAAATTAAAGTATATTATTGACATCCTGTCTTCCAATAACTGCCATTATTTCAACTACATTATTGTTTAATCTGTAATAAATACTATCAGATCCGCAAACACAGCGTCTATAACCCTCCTTAATATAATCTACTGATTCAAATGCAAATGGTCTTTTGGCAATGATTTCAAAACATTCAAAAAAAATGTCAAAATATTTGTCAGCCTGCAAAATTCCGAACTTTTCAACTCCATAATGATGAATACGTATCAAATCTTCCTTAGCTTCATTACTTATTCTATATCTGGCCATTAAGCTTTGACTTTGATTGTATCAGAATTTGTTCTTTAGTTTTGTCTGTAAATCCACTTCTTTCGGATTTATCCAATTTCGCTCTGATCCAGTCAATTTGAGCTTGCTGTTTTCTGGCCTGTCTTATCAGATCATTGATGAGTTCACTTTTGCTTGAATATTCCCGGCTGTCTATTTGTGCTCTTAACCACTCATCATTTGGTTTTGTAAACGATATACTTTGTCTTGACATACTAATATGATTTGGTGCAAAATTACATCAAATATGAATCAAATACAAAAATTTCCAATAATATTGTCCATTCTTTGAACGACGCTCCTGATCACAATTTTGTCCTTTCCGACGGATTTACTATTTTTAACCATACTTTAATATAAATTTTTTTTCAGATTATTCTTTGGGGGGCCAAATAATAATATACAGAGGGACTAATGGATAATAGAGGAAACATAACAGATCTTATAAAACGGAAACCCTGAACCCTGAACTCTTAATCCTGAACATCCTCTCAATAAATCAAAACATCCTATATTTACAATATTTACTCAATACCTTTAAACCATGGAAAAGAAATTAAGCCCGACAAGTACAAAATCGGAGATCCTGAATGCATATAACGAACTGGTAAAAAAAATCCAGGAATCGAAACAGGAAAATCCTAAAGCCGAACAGGAAAAGAAAGTAAAGGAAACCACAGTTGAATCAGCTGCAAAACTGACTGATGAAGAGATCATCGGTGCTATCAGCGCACTTAAACTTTCACTTAACAGTAAACTGGATAAGATCGAGGACGATCTGACAACCGAACGCCAGAAACTGGCGAAGATCAGAGAGGCAATATCTGTCGAGGATCAGAGACTGAAAGATCTTTACCAGATTAATGCCGGTGCAGATTCACTGGCTGCAATCCTGGCAGCCCAGAAGGAGAAAAAAGAAGAATTTGAACGGGAAATGGCTGACCGGAAAAATGAACTTGAAGAGCAGATAAAACAGGAGAAACTGAATCGCGACAAAGAAACAAAACTCTGGGAGGAAAAACGTAAGGAAGCCGAGGAAGCTCTTAAAAAACAACGTACACGCGAGGAGGAGGAATACAAATATAACCTTCAGCTTGCCAGGAAAAAGGATAAGGATGAATATGAACAGAAGAAGGCTAAGCTTGAGCAGGAACTTATCCAGAAAATGGAATCATTCGAAAGCGGTATTAAAGTACGTGAACAAACAGTTGCTGCTGCTGAAAAGGAACTTGCAGAATTGAGACTGAAAGCTGAAAGCTTCCCTTCAGAGCTTGAAAAGGCTGTCCAGGAGGCAATAAATGAAACAACCGCCCGGCTTGACAAGGATTATAAATTCGAAAAACAACTTCTTCTTAAAGATCATGAAGGTGAAATAAAACTTAAGAATCAGCAGATCGAATCACTCATGGCAAAGATCAAGGATCTCGAACTTCAACTTAAGCAAGCTTATTCGAAAGCCGAGAACGCTGAGAATAATTCTAAGGAGATCACTCTTAAAGCAATCCAATCTTCGGGACAAATAAAGATAATCGAGAAGGAGGAACCGAGGAGGAAAGGAGAGGAGTGAGGAGTGAGGGGTGAGGCGTGAGGGGTGAGGGATGAGAAATGAGGGGTGAGGGAGGAGGCGTGAGGGGTGAGGTGTGAAACGTATTTTATTGGGAATAATTATGGGAGTTAATAGCTATAAGGAGCTTATAGTTTATCAGAAAGCGCATAAATTGGCAATGGAGATTTTTGAATTGACAAAGAGTTTTCCGAAGGAAGAGACGTATTCTTTAACTGATCAGATACGAAGATCATCAAGATCCGTAAGTTCCTGTATTGCGGAATCCTGGGCTAAAAGAAGATATATTAAATCTTTTGTTAACAAGCTAACTGATTCATTGGCAGAGGAATATGAAACAGAGGATTGGCTTGATTATTCAAGAGATTGCGTATATATTACTCAGGAGGAAAACGAAAGATTATTGTCAGAATATAAAGAGGTTCGAAAAATGTTAATCTCAATGATAAACAATCCACAAAAGTGGTGCTCATGACGCTCCCCCCTCATCACTCACACCTCATGCCTCATCACTCATCAGTTGGCAGTAGGCAGGTGGCAAAATTAATTCAGACATAAATATGATTGTTTGTGTTTTTCCGATAATTATTGTAAATTTGTTTGCGAATAATATCGCAACGAAAAAAATCGGAGAAATATGAAAGAGAATCCTTTCAGATTTGGAACTGTTGTTGATGGTATTTATTTTACCGACAGGGAGGATGAACAATCGGAAATAGGTTCTTTCCTGAAAAGTGAAAACCATCTGATAATTATCAGTCCCAGAAGGTTCGGAAAAACGAGCCTTATAAAAAAGATCCTCGCCGGATCCGATCGCCGCTTTATTTACCTCGATATGCAACTGGTACTCTCGGAGGAAGATTTCGCGGCGCAACTGCTCAAACGGATCTACAGGCTCTTCCCGGTGCAAAAGTTGAAAAATTATATTAAATCGTTCCGTCTTATTCCATCGGTTATAATGAATCCGGTTACGGGAGAGGTAGAGGTATCTTTTTCCCCGGGATCAAGGGATCTGGCCCCTCTCGAAGATGTCCTGAACCTCATTGAAAAGCTTGGAAAACCGGATGATAAGATGATTGTCGTACTCGATGAATTCCAGGATATTTTCAGGATCAATACAGGTCTTGACAGGATGCTCCGCTCCGT
>Ga0116155_10003084_pt1 | contig 11164 bp, 8 predicted proteins | sample AD_UKC032_MetaG_FD_89890 | JGI IMG/M metagenome (GOLD analysis project Ga0116155, IMG submission 89890) | Active sludge microbial communities of municipal wastewater-treating anaerobic digesters from USA - AD_UKC032_MetaG | ecosystem: Engineered > Bioreactor > Anaerobic > Digestate | place: USA... | reverse complement strand
TTCAGACCAACCCCTTCCCGTCCGTCTGCGGCCGCGTCTGCGACCACAAATGCCAGTCCAAGTGCCGCCGCGGCAACATGGATGAAGCGCTGGCCATTAAATTTTTGAAGCGCTTTATCACCGACAACGCTCCGCGTCCCAAAACGGAAGCGGTTCCCGTCACCCGCAAAGAAAAAATCGCTGTCATCGGCGGTGGTCCCGCAGGCCTTACCGCTGCGCGCGATTTGGCTTTGCGCGGATATAAAGTAACTGTTTTTGAAGAATTGAACAAAGCAGGCGGCATGCTCTACTGGGGCATTCCTTCTTACCGCCTGCCCCGCAACATTTTGCAGGGCGAAATTGACGACATCACATCCCTGGGCGTCGAGATCCGTCTGAACACACGCGTAGGCCGTGACATTTCTTTTGAACAGCTTGAAAAAGATTTTGACTACTTCTATCTGGCTACTGGCGCGCACAAGAGCCAGAAAATGCGCGTAGATGGTGAAGACCTGGGCAACGTTTTCGGAGGCGTCGAATTCCTTCGCGACTTCAACAACAACGAAGATAAGTGGCTCAAAGGCGAAAAGACACTGGGTAAGAAAGTGGCCGTCATCGGCGGCGGCAACTCGGCTATCGACGCAGCCCGCGTTGCACTACGCCTGGGATCCGAAGTCACCATCCTGTATCGCCGTTTGAGGCAGGATATGCCGGCAGCCGAAGAAGAAATCAAGGCAGCCGAAGAAGAAGGCATCAAGATCGAATACCTGGTTGCTCCGCTTAAAATCGACGGCGCAAAGGGTAAGGTTTCATCCATCACCTGCCAAAGAATGACATTGGGCGATTTCGACAACAGCGGCCGTAAGAAACCTGTCCCCGTTGCCGGTTCTGAATTTACCTTGAACGTTGATGCCATTGTTGCCGCCATCGGCCAGGTGCCGGATATGAGCTTCATCGATAAAAAGATTGGCGTCGAAATCAACAAATGGGATTGCTACACGGTCGGTAAAGGCTACAAGTCCCGCACCTCCAATCCCAAATACTTCGCGGGCGGCGATGCTGAAACCGGTCCCGATACCGTCATTGCGGCCGTCGGCGCAGGCCATCAGGCAGCCGACGACATTGATGCAGCCATCCGCATCGCCAACAATGAACCTGCTTATGTCAAACCGGCGTTGGAAGATATCTTTGTACCGCTGGTGATTGATGAAGAATCGGTGGAAGCACCCCAGACGGCGATGCCCGAAATGCACCATGCCACACGCAAAATGAGTTTTGCGGAAGTGGAACTGGGATTCAGCCGTGAAGACGCGATGAAGGAAGCCTGCCGCTGCCTGCGCTGCGACGCGGCTGTATAACTGAAAAGGAATGAAAAGGAGAATACTTCATGTCAATAGTAAAATTGACTATCGATAATCGTCAAGTGGAAGCGCCGGTTGGCGCGACCATTCTGGAAGCCGCTCGTATCGCCGGGATTAAAATCCCCACGCTTTGCGCCTGGCCGGAAATTCATCACACGCCCGGTGCATGCCGCGTGTGCATGACAGAAGTGGAAGGTCAGCGCAGTTTGATTGCCGCTTGTGTTTTTCCCGTGTTCGAAGGTATGATCGTTCGCACCAACACAGAAAAAGTCCGTCAGGCCAGGAAAATGGTTGTGGAATTGCTTCTGGTCAATCATCCGCAGGAATGTAATTTCTGCGTGAGAAATGGCAGCTGTGAACTGCAGAAAGTGGCCGAATTTGTCGGCATCAAAGAGGTCCGTTTCCCTTATACCGAATTCCCTCAGAAGGAAAAGTTGATTGACCGGTCCAGCCCGTCGATCGTTCGCGACAGCCGCAAGTGCATCGAATGCCACCGCTGCGTGACGGTTTGCGAGCAAATTCAGACCGTCAGTGTTCTGACGCCTGCCCACCGCGGAAGCGACGTGAAAGTCACGCCGGCCTTCGATCTTCCATTGATAGAATCCAACTGCGTCGCCTGCGGCCAGTGCATCCTGGCCTGTCCGGTCGGCGCCCTCTATGAAAAAGACGATGTGGATCTGGTTTGGAAGGCCTTGCATGATCCGACGAAGCATGTCGTCGTTCAGGAAGCTCCGGCCATCCGCGCCGCCCTGGGCGAAGAATTCGGGATGCCCCCCGGCTCTCTCGTCACCGGCAAGATGATTGCCGCCCTGCGCCGCCTGGGATTTGACAAGGTGTTCGACACCAATTTCACCGCCGACCTTACGATTATTGAAGAAGGCAACGAATTACTCAAAAGAGTCAAAGAAGGCGGCACGCTGCCCATGATTACCTCGTGCAGTCCCGGCTGGATCAAATTCTGCGAACATTTCTATCCCGATCTTCTGCCCCACCTCTCCACCTGCAAGTCACCGCAACAAATGTTCGGCGCGCTGGCCAAAACCTACTACGCGGAAACAGCCGGCATCGACTCGAAAGACATTATTTCTGTCTCCATTATGCCCTGTACAGCCAAGAAATTTGAAGCCCAACGTCCGGAAATGAACAGCAGCGGCTACCGCGATGTGGATTACGTTCTTACAACCCGGGAACTGGGACGTATGATCAAAGAAGCCGGCATCGATTTTGAGACAATCGCCGATGAAGATTACGACGCACCCATGGGCGAATACACGGGCGCAGGAACCATCTTCGGCGCTACCGGTGGTGTGATGGAAGCAGCTTTGCGCACGGTTTATGCCGTGGTTACCGGCGAAAACCTGCCCAGCCTGGATATCACCCCCGTCCGCGGTCTGGAAGGTGTGAAAGAGGCCTCTGTAAAGGTTGGTCCGTTGGGCGATGTAAACATCGCCGTCGCCCACGGCTTGGGCAACGCCCGCAAACTGATGGACCGCATTCGTGAAGGTAAGGCTAATTATGCCTTTATCGAAGTCATGTGCTGCCCGGGCGGCTGCATAGCAGGCGGCGGCGAGCCCATCCCAACCAACAACGAAATTCGTGTGCTTCGATCATCGGCGCTTTATGCGGATGACGGTAATGTTCAGGAGAAACGCCAGTCTCATGAAAATGAGTCGGTGAAAAAGCTCTATGACAAGTTCCTCAAAGAACCCCTCGGGCATAAGTCGCATCAATTGCTGCACACCAAATACACAAAAAGAGGCGCAGAAATGCCTCACGGCAAAGATGCATAAAACCTTTTCTTAAGTTGATTAAAAATATCAAGAGGTTTGTCAAACAAAGACAAACCTCTTTTTTTGTTTATTCTTTTAATATATAAGATAAAGCCATGACCAATCAAAGGATTGAAAAGGATTTATTGGGCGAACTTCAAGTTCCAAAGGATGCATACTGGGGAATTCACACCCAGCGTGCCATAAACAATTTCTCCATCAGTTCACTGAAGGTCAATCCGTCACTCATTCGGGCGCTGGCCCGAGTGAAAATGGCCTGTTGTCTGGCCAATGCCGAAACCGGTCATCTTTCGCAGGAAAAATCCCAGGTCATTCAAAAAGCCTGTCTGGAGATAGCGGAAGGATTGCTTGCCGATCAGTTCCCCTTGGATGCCATGCAGGGCGGCGCTGGCACATCAACCAATATGAACATCAACGAAGCCATCGCTAATCGAGCCATTGAACTTTTCGGCGGACAAAAAGGCGATTACCGTTTTATTCATCCGTTGGAAGATGTCAATCTGCATCAATCAACCAACGATGTTTATCCCACAGCCATAAAAGTCGCTGCAATCTATCTTCTCCGCGACCTCGCATCCGCCATAACCCGCCTGCAGGGCGCATTTCAGGAAAAAGAAAAGGAGTTTGCCGCCATTGTTAAACTCGGACGGACGGAGTTGCAGGAAGCCGTTCCGATCACCCTCGGTGCGGAATTTTCTGCTTTTGCCGAAGCATTTTCCCGCGACCGCTGGCGAACCTTCAAATGCGAGGAACGTCTCCGGGTGGTAAATCTGGGGGGAACAGCCGTGGGGACAGGGCTTGCCGCACCTCGCAATTATATTTTTCTAGTCATTGAAAAACTGCGGGAAGTAACAGGCTTAGGCTTGTCGCGGGGTGAAAACATATTGGGGGAAACTGCCAATGCCGACACCTTTGTCGAGGTTTCCGGCATTCTTAAGGCTCATGCCGTCAACCTGATAAAAATTTCCGGCGATCTGCGGCTTATGAATTTCCTGGGTGAAATACGATTGCCGCAATTGCAGGCGGGGTCTTCCATCATGCCCGGAAAAGTCAATCCGGTGCTGGTAGAAGCCGCCATACAGATCGGCATGAAAGTCATCGCCAATGATGTCGTCATCACCGATGCCTCATCCCGAGGAACACAGCAGATCAACGAATTCCTGCCGCTTCTGGCTCATACGCTTCTGGAATCGCTGGATTTATTGGTTAACATCGACAAACAACTGTCCAATCACATTCGAGCGGTTGTTGCCAATGCCTCGAAATGTTCTGAGTATTTCGACCACAGTCCGATGATTATCACCGCCCTTTTACCGGCTATCGGATATGAACAGGCTACCGAACTGATGCAAGAATTTACATCAAACAAAGAAAACAACATGCGTCTGTTTTTAGAACAAAAACTGGGCAAAGAAATCGTAGATAAGTACCTGTCGCCATTTGCCTTAACTGCGCTGGGGTATAAATAACGTGGATAAAACTCCCAAAGCCAACCGATTGCACATTGCGCTTCTGGGGCGCACCAATGTGGGCAAATCCAGCCTCTTGAACTTGATGCTCGGCCAGGACATTGCCATCACCTCACCAATTGCCGGAACCACCACCGATGTGGTGGAAAAAGCCATGGAACTTCTGCCGCTCGGGCCGGTACTGTTTCTGGATACGGCTGGTTTGGACGACATATCGGAATTATCCGGTGCACGTTTGGAAAAGACGGCGAAAGTATTTGATCGTGCTGATGTCATTATTTTGGTTACTGAAGCGGATACCTGGACGGATTTCGAACAAGCCGTTTTAACTGAAGCACAAACCCGAAAGATTCCAATGCTGGTGGTCATCAACAAAATTGATTTGCAAAAGCCCTCACCTGAACAGCTGAAATTTTTGCAATTAAAATCAGAACGGATTCTGACGGTTTCCTGCATCAATGAAACCAAGCGTCAGAATTATCTGGAAGCCTTAAAGCAGCAATTGCTCGAAGTGGCTCCGGCGGATTTTAGAGGAAATCCTTCGCTCATCGGTGATTTGCTGCCACCGGGAGGTCTGTCTGTTTTAGTAGTCCCCATTGATTTGCAGGCGCCCAAAGGCCGATTGATTCTGCCACAGGTACAGGCCATCCGTGACATTCTGGATAACGATGCTTCAGCTGTTGTCGTTAAGGAAAGGGAGCTTGCGGCCACGCTTGCTAATCTCAAAAATCCGCCATCTATTGTTGTGACTGATTCTCAGGCGATCTTGAAAGTCACCGCCGATGTGCCAAATGATATTCCTGTGACAACCTTCTCGATTTTGTTTGCCAGGCAGAAATCAGATCTAGCGACCATGGCGGCTGGCGCTGCCGCGATTGATCAACTAGAACCCGGCGACCGGGTCTTGATTGCCGAAGCCTGTTCTCATCATGCCCTCGAAGACGATATCGGCCGCGTAAAAATCCCTCGCTGGCTCAGGCAGTATGTTGGTGGTGATTTACAGATCGACACGGTCTGCGGTCGCGACTATCCGGAGAATTTAAAGGATTACAAACTTATTTTTCACTGTGGTGCTTGCATGATCAATCGTCGTGAAATGATGACCCGTTTACACAAGGCCAAGGAAGCGAATGTCCCTATTACCAATTACGGTGTCGCCATTTCTTTCTTACAGGGCGTTTTAAAGCGGAGCCTGGCTCCATTTCCATCCGCCTTGGCGGCTTTTGAGAAATCAACATTAATTCGATCATAACTGTTTATAGTATTCCGGATATCATCTACAAGTATTTCAAAACAGTTGTGATGATCCAGTTGGATATGCTCGGTGGACAAGATGCAGCCATGTTAGTTATGCTGGATATCCAAAACCCTTATGACCAATTTGCAGGTATGGTGATCGTAAATGATTGTAATCGCACCGGTTGTTTCCGTGTTCTCCGTCCATTCTTTTTTAGACCAATACGTCGCGGATCAGATCACGAATGGTTTCGGAATGGTTTGTATCCTTAATATTTTTTGATATGATCATCGAATTTAGTCAGCAGGCCTTCTTCCAGTGAAACAGCAAACCGGACAAGCTTGGACGTAACAATAACCTCCCTTGACGGAATGCGGCAAGAATATACAGATATCCGTCACGGCAGGTTAAGATATGTTTTTTCGATATATTGTTAGATTGTCTCTTTGAATCATTAAATCTGAATTGACAATGCCTTTGAAAATAAGTTATTAAAATCAAAATTTGCTGTGACCTGAGAGGGAGGGTAATTCTGATCTTGAGGGGAGTCTGAAGTCTTTAAAAATAAAGGTTTGATTCTTCCGGGATCAAACCTTTATTTTTTATGGATAAACGAATCGGCACGATCACGATTATTATCACCGACAGAGCAAAGCAGGCGCAAAAGGTGAACCAGATTTTATGCGATTTCGGCGAGATGGTCATCGGGAGGATGGGGCTTCCCTTCGCGCCCGGCGGCCGGCACATCATCGCTCTCATCGTTCATGCCACCACTGATGGAATCGGGGCGTTGACCGGAAAACTGGGCGCTCTTTCCGGCGTTTCCGTCAGAGCGTCTCTGACTAAGGTGTAAAGAACTCCAAAGGAAAAAACATTGTGACAGATTATATAGATTTTATTGACGACAATCAGATTCAAGGCATTCTCGATCAGGCTAAAAATCCCGACTCGTTGCACATTCGCGAAATCATCGACAAGGCTTATGAGCTCAAAGGCCTCACCCCTGAAGAAGTCGCCGTACTCCTTCAGACGGAAGATGACGATCTCATCAGTGCAATCCTTCAGGCGGCCCATCAAATCAAACAAGATATTTACGGCAACCGTCTGGTGCTGTTTGCACCTCTTTACATCGCCAATCTTTGCGCCAATAATTGCCTCTATTGCGGCTTCCGGCGCGACAACAAGGAACTCAACCGTGTCGCGCTGACCATGGAACAAATCAAAAAAGAAGTGGAAGTTCTGGAACGTGAAGGGCACAAGCGCCTGCTGATGCTCTGCGGCGAGCATCCTAGCCGGTCCAGCCTGGAATATTTCATGGAAGCTATTGAAACAGCTTACGCGACAAAAACAGAAAAAGGCGGAGAGATCCGGCGGATCAATGTGGAAATTGCCCCGCTGGAGGTCGATGAATACAAAAAATTGATGAAAACCGGCATCGGCACAGTCGTTTTATTTCAGGAAACATATCATCATGAAACTTACAAAATTATGCACCCCAGCGGCCCCAAGAAATATTTTGCCAGAAGGCTTACCGCTATGCACCGCGCGCAGGAAGGCGGTGTCAGTGACGTAGGCATCGGGGCGCTCTTCGGGCTCCATGATTACAAATACGAAGTTCTTGGGCTACTGCTGCACGCCCTGCAACTGGAAAAAGACTGCGGTGTAGGCCCGCACACGATTTCAATTCCCCGGCTGGAACCGGCATTCAACGCCCCGGCGGCCATCGCCCCGCCATGTCCTGTAAGCGATCATGACTTTAAAAAAATGGTGGCAATCATTCGCATGGCGGTGCCCTATACCGGCATGATTTTAAGCACACGGGAAAATGCCGAGTTGCGCTCGGAAGTCTTTGCATATGGCGTCTCGCAGATCAGCGCGGGTTCCAGGACCAATCCCGGCGGCTATCAGGACGATACGAGCGACACTTTCCGCGCCGCGCAGTTCAACCTGGGCGACACCCGCACGCTTGACGAAGTCATCTACGATATCAGCCAGCACGGGCACATTCCCAGTTTCTGCACGGCCTGTTACCGCCTGGGGCGAACCGGCAAAGACTTCATGGACCTGGCCAAACCGGGCCTTATCCAGAGATTCTGTCAGACCAACGCCCTCTTCACCTTTAAAGAATATCTCATGGATTACGCCGGCCGTCAAACCCGCGAAACAGGCGAAAAGCTGATTTCGGAAACACTGGCAAAATCGTTTAAAACAAAACGCAAACAAATGGCCGTAAACCGGTTGCAACAAATTGAGGATGGCTCAAGAGATGTCTATATTTGATCATATTGAAAAGCTCTTGCTCAAAGCGGAAGTCGGCAAACCCTTGAGTAGAGATGAAATCATTGAGCTATTAAAAATGTCAGGAGAATATTCCGAATATCTTTTTGCAACGGCTGACCGCATCCGGAAAAATGAAGTTGGCAATAAAATATTTCTGCGAGGAATTATCGAATTCTCCAATTTCTGCGAACGCAACTGCCTTTATTGCGGCTTGCGCAAAGCCAATGAAAAACTGGAGCGTTACCGTATGAGCGATGAGGAGATTCTTGAAACGGCGCGAGAAGTGAAAGCCACCGGCATTTCCACTGTCGTATTGCAATCTGGTGAAGATTCCCATTACACGGTAGAACATATTTGCCGGTTGGTGCAGGCTGTCAAAGATGAAACCGAACTGATCATTACACTTTCTCTGGGCGAGAGGCCCCCGGAAGACTACCGGGCTTTTGGAGAGGCGGGCGCAAACCGCTACCTGCTTAAACATGAAACCGCCTCGCCGGAACTTTATAAGTATTTGCGTCCTGGCTGCCAAATTGATCAGCGCGTCTCCTGTCTGAAAACAATCAAGGCGCTTGGATTCGAAACGGGAACGGGCAACATGGTGGGCCTTCCAGGACAGACGTATGAAATCCTGGCTGACGATCTAATGCTGATGAAGATACTGGATGCGGACATGCTGGGCATCGGGCCGTTTATCGCCCATCAGGACACACCGCTGGCCGGTATTGAAAACGACGATATTGAATTAACGCTGCGGGTAATCGCCATTGCCAGGCTCTTGACACGCAACACCAATATTCCGGCGACCACGGCGCTGTCGACGCTCAATCCCCACGGCCGTCTTCTGGCGCTCCAGGCCGGCGCAAATGTCGTAATGCCGGATTTCACACCTGAGCAATACAAAAGCCGCTATGATATTTATCCGGGCAGAACCGACATGGGTTCGACCAAAGACATTATCGCCAAACTGGAAAAAGATTTTCAGATGATTGGAAGAATCATCGATTATTCCGCTGGTCATCGGCCAGCCAGAACGAACTCAGGTACGGTTCATTAAAGATGTCGGTGCAATTTCTCATTATGAGCCACCTCTCAATCGGCACAGTAATCCGATATAGATGGTGTAAAAAAACCGTCATCTATTATTTCAGATTACCATGCAGATGAATGGCATACTTGCCATGACGGGCTTTTTTCTTCCATGAATTATACAGCTGCCTCTACAGGGGTCAGTCGCTCGCAATGGCGTTTCGGCTCTGTCTAACCCTCTGGGCAAATACCAGAGAATTAGTTGTTACTAAGCCTTGAAAATCATTTTCCGGACAATCAGCCCTTTTATTTTCTTAAGCTTCTTTTCCATCGCCAGGATGTCGTCTTCATCGCCGAACGCATCCAGGATCAGCAGGCCGGTGGGCGAGCATGCTTTTTTTGAAACTTCATGAAGTCCCAGACGTGTGCGGATGTTGCAGCCGTATTCCGTCAATATTTTTTGAACGTCAAGGACTTTTTCAACACGATTGGTAACCTGAACGCCCAGCACAATTCTTTTTTCCATCGAAGCCTTCTCTCCTTATCCTTTTACAATTTTGTTATTATTAGACATTGTCATTTATTACAATGAGCCAAGCGCGGAAAGTTCTTTGATATCGATGTACCGTGATTCATGAACAGACAGGGCTTCTCGAATCAAATCAAGAATTAACGGCCTTCCCTCCGGGAAGAGGTTTCCGCTTTATGGGTAAACCTCTTTTTTTTATTTTTCTTTTCAAGGTTGGAACATGAGGGGCTTCATCAACAAATATTTTGTTCCGTAATAAAACTGATTTGCGCCGCCTATCCCCGATCATTGAAAATGAAGTGAAAAAACAAAAAGTAAACAGACTCCTTTTTCCAATGTTTAGTTAATTCTTAATCATTGCGCCTCTCCTACTGGAGTTTTCAGCCTACATCCTCTAAGACTTCTCGCAGGGCCAGATCCTGATAGGCATGGAAAAGCTTGTGGCAAAACACATCCCATCTCCGACAAATGTTCATCGTTTTTTCATCCAACTGGAAAAGATTGTTGTAAGCCACCAGCTCGGTGATTTCAGCAGACAATTCCGCCAGGATGGTTTCATCCAAGCCAGAAAGAATATTCCGCACGAATTCCACCGGTGCATACCAGGCGCTAGCTTGTTGCAAATCGCGATGGATTTGCGTCAAAAGAACATTTCTTGGACCTTCCCATAATTCGTTAATGGCGGAATCTCTGTACAGGCGGGGCAATGACGAAAAATCCTCCATGACTCCGTGGCCACCGAAGATGGACATGGCTTCGCGGATGACGTCCGTACAATCCCAGGCGGCGGCCATCTTCTGCAGCATGATGAGTTCCCGGATATCGAAACGTTTCCTGCGGGCAGCGTCCGATGCATCCCGGGTTGTACTTCCTTCAGGCATCAGAAAACCCGAATACAATTTGAAAGCTCCGGCAGTCGTTCTTTTAGCAATTTGGTCGATCTTGTTTAGCTGCACTGCGACCAGCGGAAAGTGACCGATCGTCAGGCCAAAAGCATCCCGGAACTCAGAATATTTTTTTGCTTCACGAACAGCCCGTGTCATAAAGGCGGCGGCGGAAAGCCCGACGGTCAGGCGTGAATAGGTCAGGACGATGCCAACAACATTGGCCACCCCTTTTTCCAGAGGACCAACCGGATAGGCTCTGGCGCCGTTGAACGTCAGTTCTGCCGTGGTCAGTTCACTGGTTCCCATTTTCCACTTGATCCGATCAATGGTGTAGCCGTTTCTGATTTCCTTTTCTTTATTACCGGGAAGCCAGGAGGGTACCACAAAAAGGGCGACTTTTTCCGATCCGCTTGGTTTTGCCGTCACCACGGCATAATCGGCGTGCGTTGCCGAACAGAAGAACTTGGTCCCATAAATCCGCCAGATACCTTCTTCCTGGACGGCTTCCAGCACATTCGCCGGCACATCCGAACCACCCTGAATTTCCGAAAGGTACTGGGCGCCGATGGCAAAATCGCCCTGAATGCCCTCTTTACAATGACTGAG